>Ga0207842_1000073_pt1 | contig 21245 bp, 20 predicted proteins | sample HigsolmetaGSP19D_FD_184847 | JGI IMG/M metagenome (GOLD analysis project Ga0207842, IMG submission 184847) | High solid enriched microbial communities from the Joint BioEnergy Institute, USA - SP1-9-D (SPAdes) | ecosystem: Engineered > Bioreactor > SSF (Solid state fermentation) > Aerobic >... | reverse complement strand
GGGCGCCGACAGCCGAGCGCTGCTGCGGCACTGCAATGCGTTGCTCGCCGAGCGCGGCTGGCAGGTCGGCAATGCCGACGTGACCGTGATCTGCGAGCGTCCGAAGATCGGCCCCCATGCGCAGGCCATGCGCGAGGCGATCGCCGCCGATCTGGGCATCGCACTCGACCGCATATCGGTCAAGGCGACGACCAGCGAACGACTCGGCTTCACCGGTCGCAGCGAAGGCATCGCCGCGCAGGCGGCGTGCCTGCTGGTCCGCGTGGCGGACTGAGTGCGGGCATGACCTCCGCGATGCCCATGGCGCACGGCGCGCCGGTGCTCGCCGCGACGATCCGGCAGCACCCGGAGGATTTCCGCGTCGACGAGATCGACGGCTTCGAGGCCAGCGGCGCGGGTGAGCACCTGTTGCTGACGATCGAGAAGTCGGGCATGAATACCGCCTTCGTCGCGCGCCTGCTCGCGCAGTGGGCGGGCGTGGATGCACGCAACGTCGGTTATGCCGGCCTCAAGGACCGCCACGCGCTGACGACGCAACGCTTCACCGTGCAGTTGCCGGGACGCGACGCGCCGGACATCGCCGCGCTCGAAGCGCTGGGCGCCGGTGCGCACCAGTCGCTGCGCGTGCTGGCGCAGGCGCGGCACGCGCGCAAGCTGCCGCGCGGCGCACTGGCCGGCAACCGGTTCGTGCTGACCCTGCGCGACGTCGCCGGTGATCCCGGGGCGATCGATGCGCGTCTGCGGACCATCGCCGCGCGCGGCGTACCCAACTGCTTCGGCGAGCAGCGCTTCGGCCACGACGGCGGCAACGTCGACAAGGCGCTGCGCATGTTCGCCGCGCCGCGGCGGCGCATCGATCGCGACCAGCGGGCGATGCTGCTGTCGGCCGCGCGATCGGCCTTGTTCAATCGCGTGCTGGCGGCGCGGGTCGCCGCCGGAAGCTGGGACACCGGGCTCGACGGTGAGGTCTGGATGCTCGACGGCAGCCGCAGCGTGTTCGGACCCGAGCCGGCAAGCCCCGAACTGTCCGCGCGCGTGCAGGCGCAGGACATCCACCCGACCGCGCCGCTGTGGGGGCGCGGTGCGCTGCGCAGCGCAGGCGCGGCGCTGGCCTGCGAGACCGCCGCGCTCGACGACGCGCAATCGCGCGCGCTGCGCGATGGCCTCGAAGCCGCCGGCCTGTCGCAGGAGCGGCGCGCGACGCGCCTGCGTCCCGGCGATCTGCAGTGGACCTGGCTCGACACCGACCGGCTGCAGCTTGCGTTCTCGCTGCCGGCCGGCTGCTATGCGACCGCAGTGCTGGCCGAGCTCGGCGACATCGGCAACGCGGCCGCCCGTCGGCTGCCGGTACAGACGCCGACCGACGGTTGAGCGCAGGGCCGGCAACGGGTGTATAGCCCGCGCAGGGCAGGTTCCGTCGTGCGGAATCCCCGTGCCGGAGCCGAGACCATGCCGTCTTTTCTGCCCGCCGCAGTCCTCGCGGCCGCCTGCCTGCTGACGGCCTGTGCCAGCCAGGCACCGCGCACAGTCCAGGCGCCGCTGTCGGCCGCGCGGGTCGCCGATCCGGCCGCACGCCGCATCGTCACCGATACCGACTACGTCGCGCGCGTCGAGCGCGAAGCGCGACGCCGTGGGCTGGGCGTGCAGTGGATCAATCCGCCGGTCCGGCGGACGCGCGACTGATCAGCCGGCGATCCGCTGCGCCGGATCGCTGATTTCCAGACCGCGCAGGATCACGCCCGCGTGGGTGCGGTTGCGTGCGCCGAGTTTTTCGAAGATCGCCGACATGTGCGCCTTGACCGTGCGCTCCTGTACGTCGAGCCGGTCGGCGATCTGCTTGTTGAGCAGGCCTTCGGCGACCAGCCGCAGCACCCGGAACTGCTGCGGCGTGAGACTGGCGAGGCGCGCGGCCAGGTCGGTGTCCTCGGGCGTCGACTGCGCGCGCGCGACGGCGCCGCGCAGCGACGGCGGCAGCCACTGCTCGCAGTCGAGCACGGTGCGGATCGCCTCGCGCAGTTCGTCGAGTCCCGCGCTCTTGGGAATGTAGCCGGCGACCCCGTGGTCGAGCGCGCGCCGGACCACCAGCGGGTCTTCATTGGCCGACACCAGCACCACGGCGACGGCGGGGAACTGCGCACGGATCGCGGCCAGTCCGGCCAGGCCGTGGTTGCCGGGCATGTGCAGGTCCAGCAGCACCAGGTCGATGTCGTCCTCGTCCTCCAGCCGTTCCAGCACGCCCTCGAGCGTTTCGGCCTCGCGCGTGCTCACATCGGGCGCGGCATCGGCGGCCGCACCGCGCAGGGCGGCCCGGAACAGCGGGTGGTCGTCGGCGATCAACAGCTTGGGCATGGCGTGGGTGATTCGTGATGGGGGATGGCTGATTCGGCGTGCCGTGGAGCGCCGGGCCTTTGAGAATCACCGGTCACGTATCGTCAATGACCGCATCCCGGGCACCTTAGCAAGCGCCGGTGCGGCGCGCGGCTGGTACCAAAGTACGATGGCCGGCGGCGGGCGCGCTGATACGGTGGCTGCATGAACCGACTGCGCATGATCCGGCCGCTGTGCCTCGCCACCCTCGCACTTTCGCTCGCGGCCTGCGCCGGCGTGGCGACGCGCGACGACCTTGCCTCGATGCGCGGAGACGACGCGACGATGTTCACCGCCATGCGTTCCAGCCTGCATCGCGACGGCGACGATCTGCTCACCGCCGGTCTCGGTCTGACCGGTCTCCAGGCGATGACCCCGCCGACGTTCGTCGATCCGCAACATCCGACCGCTGTCGAGGCGCGACGACGCGCGCTGTGGGCGAACTGGCGCGGCATCGCCGATCTGGCGCCGGGCGGCGGCTACGGCACGCTCTACGGCAGTCTGGCGAGCGTGCCCGGCCGCGAGTTCCACGCGCTGGCGACGGTGCCGGGCGCGTCGCAGCCGCATCGCGTGCTGGTGCAGGTGCCCGACGACTTCGACCGCGCGCGTCGTTGCATCGTGGTCACCGCGTCGTCGGGCTCGCGCGGCATCTACGGTGCGATCGCCGTCGCCGGCGCCTGGGGGCTGCCGAAGGGCTGCGCGGTCGCCTACACCGACAAGGGCGCGGGTACGGACTATTTCGATGCGGACGCGGGCCTCGGCATCGCCGCGGACGGCATCCCGGCCGACACGCGCGAGACCTCGGTCTTCGCACCCGCAGGCGCCGGACAGGGCGTCGCGTTCAAGCACGCGCATTCGGGCGACAACCCCGAGGCCGACTGGGGCCGGCACGTCCGTCAGGCCGCCGAGTTCGCGCTGCAGGCGCTCGGTGAGGCCTGGCCCGATGACGCGCCTTTCGATTTCGACAGCACCCGTGTCATCGCCGTCGGGATCTCCAACGGCGGCGGCGCGGTCCTGCGCGCGGCCGAACTCGAAGGCGACTGGCTCGATGCCGTGGTTGCCGGCGAGCCCAGCATCCACGTCGATGCGCCGGGTGCACGCACGCTCTACGACTACACCACCGAGGCGGCCTTGCTGATGCCGTGCGCGCAGCTCGCACTCGACGACCTGCCGCAGCCACCGCTGACCGCGCAGGTCGCCCCGGTGTGGGCGGCGCGCTGCGCGTCCCTGCGCGAGGCGGGCATGGTCGAAGGTGGGGACACGACAGCGCAGGCGCGTTCGGCTTTGGACATCCTGCGCACGCGCGGTTGGACCGATGGCGCGCTGCGGGCCGGCGCCCTGTCGACCGGCTTCGACCTGTGGCGCGCGATCGCGGCCACCTATGCCTCCGCCTACGGCCGCTTCGAGGCCGACGCGCACCCCTGCGGGTTCCGCTACGCCGCGCAGGGCGCCGACGGCGCGCCGCGCGCGGCCACGCCGCTCGAACGCGCCACCTGGTGGAGCGACGGCAGCGGCATTCCGCCCGGCGCGGGCGTGGGTCTGGTCGATACCCGCATGGCCGGTGCGGACCCGCTGCTGCCGGGGCTGCAGTGCCTGCGCGCGCTCGTCGATGGTGACGATGCGCCCGCACGTCGCGTGCAGGCCGGCATCGCCGAAACGCGCGCGGGCCTGCCACGCCGTGGCCTGCCCGTCGTGGTCGTGCACGGCAGCGACGACGGGTTGATCCCGATCGCCTTCACCAGCGTGCCGTACGCCCGCTGGGCACAGGCCGCCGGGCGAGACGTGCGCCTGTGGCAGGTGGCCCACGCCCAGCATTTCGACGGGTTCCTCGCGCTCCCCGATTACGCCGCGCGTTACGTGCCGCTGTTGCCCTATGTCTATGCCGCACTCGATCGCGTCGATGCGCATCTCGACGGGGCAGGGACGCTGCCGGCCGATGCGGTCATCGCCACCACGCCGCGCGGGCCGGGCAAGGCGCTGGAACCTGCGCACCTGGCGATTCCGCGCTGACGGCAGACAACACGCGCGACGCTTGCGCGCACCGCACGTGAGTAGTAATACTACTCACCATGGACCTGACCCAGACCCAGCGCGCCATCCTCGACATGATCGGCGAGCGCATCGCCACCGAAGGCATGCCGCCGTCGCAGACGGAGATCGCGCGCGCCTTCGGGTTCGCCGGTGTGCGCGCGGCGCAGTACCACCTCGATGCGCTGGAGGCTGCCGGCGCCATCGAGCGGGTGCCGGGCCGGGCGCGCGGCATCCGGCTGCGGGTGCCGGTGCAGTCGCCGCAGCACGCGCTGGCGCTGGGCGCGACGCCTGACGAGGCCCTGCGGCTGCCAGTGCTCGGTCAGGTCGCCGCCGGCGCGCCGATCGGCGCGGACATCGGGTCGGACGATTACCTCGTGCTCGATCGCGTGCTGTTCTCGCCGTCGCCCGATTACCTGCTCAAGGTCAAGGGCGACTCGATGCGCGACGAGGGCATCTTCGAGGGCGACCTGATCGGCGTGCACCGCACGCGCGACGCGCGCTCGGGGCAGATCGTCGTCGCCCGCGTCGATGACGCCATCACGGTCAAGCTGCTGAAGATCGGCAAGGACCGCATCCGCCTGCTGCCGCGCAATCCCGATTACGCCCCGATCGAAGTGCTGCCCGATCAGGACTTCGCGATCGAAGGTCTCTACTGCGGTCTGGTCAGGCCGAACCGTTGAAGACATCAACGCCCAGGCGCATGCCGCGCGCGGTGTTCTCCCACGGGCATCCGCGTCACGCGCCGCTGACCGGCATGCATCGACCGACTTAAATTTTGTGTCCCGCATGCAGCGTCGCAGTCCGTGCGACCTGCGACTGCGAGGATGCTTCCACCACATCGGAACACGAATGACGAGGACCACCACGATGGACGAGAACAAGAAGCGCGCGCTGTCGGCCGCCCTGAGCCAGATCGAAAAGCAGTTCGGCAAGGGCTCGGTGATGCGGATGGGCGACGGCACCGCCGAAGCCACGGAAGTCATCGGCACCGGGTCGCTGCAGCTCGATCTGGCGCTCGGCATCGGCGGCCTGCCCAAGGGCCGCGTGGTGGAGATCTACGGTCCGGAGTCGTCGGGCAAGACCACGCTGACCCTGCAGACCATCGCCCAGTGCCAGAAGGCCGGCGGCACCGCCGCCTTCATCGATGCCGAGCACGCGCTGGACCCGACCTACGCCACCAAGCTGGGCGTCAATCTCGACGACCTGCTGGTCTCGCAGCCCGACACCGGCGAGCAGGCACTCGAGATCGCCGACATGCTGGTGCGCTCGAACGCGGTCGACATGGTGGTCGTCGACTCGGTCGCCGCGCTGACCCCGCGCGCCGAAATCGAAGGCGAGATGGGCGACCAGCTGCCGGGCCTGCAGGCCCGCCTGATGAGCCAGGCATTGCGCAAGCTGACCGGCAACATCAAGCGCAGCAACTGCATGGTGATCTTCATCAACCAGCTGCGCATGAAGATCGGCATCATGATGCCCGGACAGAGCCCCGAAACCACCACCGGCGGCAACGCGCTGAAGTTCTACGCCTCGGTGCGCCTCGACATCCGCCGCATCGGCGCGATCAAGAAGGGCGACGAGATCATCGGCAACCAGACCCGCATCAAGGTCGTCAAGAACAAGCTCGCGCCGCCGTTCAAGCAGATCGTCACCGAAATCCTCTATGGCGAGGGCATCAGCCGCGAGGGTGAGCTGATCGACATGGGCGTGGAGGCCAAGCTGGTCGAGAAGGCCGGGGCCTGGTACAGCGCGGGCGACGAGCGTATCGGCCAGGGCAAGGAAAACGCCCGCCAGTATCTCAAGGACAATCCGGAAGTCGCGGCACGCATCGAGGCGGGCATCCGCGAGCGGCTGATGCCCACCGCGGTCGCGGTGGCGGACGATGCGGAAGACGACGCCGACTGAGCCGGCGCCGACGTCGCACGATGCGGATCCGCCCGCCGGCGGCCCCGCATCGACGGACGCGCCGGAGGCGTGGGGAAGGGCGTCGGGACTGGCGCCGTCCGCGGACGACACCCCGGCGCGGCCGAAGAAGCGGCGCCGCGAGATGACGCCTGCCCAGCGGGCGCTGTCGTTGCTGGTCCGCCGCGAGCATTCGCGTCCCGAACTGCTGCGCAAGCTCACCTCGCGTGGTGTCGAATCCGATGCCGCGGCCGAGGCGGTCGACAGGATGACCGAAGCCGGCTGGCAGGACGACGGCCGCTTCGCCGCGAGCCTCGCCCGCAGCCGCGCGCTGGCCGGTTACGGGCCCTTGCGCATCGAAGCGGAACTGTCGACGCATCGGCTCGACGATGCGCAGGTCGCCGCCGCGTTCGACGTGCTGGCCGGCGACGGCGACGCCGACTGGCCGCAACGCGCCCGCGACCTGCTCGAACGCCGCTACGACGTGGCCGCGTTCGCCGGAGACCCCGCCCTGCGACGCAAGGCCGTGGAGTTCCTGCTGCGCCGTGGCTTCGACGCCGAGACCGCCCACGGCGCGGTCCGGGCGTTCCGGGCCGGTTGAGCGCCCGCGCGCTGCGGTCCCGCCACCGGCGCGCGTGGCGCCCGGGCGGCCTGCTACCCTTTGCGGTTCTGGGCACGACTCCGGACCGGCACCCGTCGATGGCGGGCACGTGCGGCGACGGGGTGTCCATGCCCCCTTCCCGCACGTCCGTCACGCCAGGCCCATGACCACGCAGACCCCCACCAGCACCGCCCAGATCCGCAGCGACTTCCTCGAATTCTTCAAGGGCAAGGGTCACACCATCGTGCCGTCGGCGTCGCTGGTGCCGGGCAACGACCCCACGTTGCTGTTCACCAACTCGGGCATGGTGCAGTTCAAGGACGTGTTCCTCGGCGCGGAGAAGCGCAGCTACGTGCGCGCCGCCGACGTGCAGCGTTGCCTGCGCGCGGGCGGCAAGCACAACGATCTCGACCAGGTCGGCTACACCGCGCGCCACCACACCTTCTTCGAGATGCTCGGCAACTGGTCGTTCGGCGACTACTTCAAGAAGGACGCCATCGCCTGGGCCTGGGAGCTGCTGACACAGGTCTGGAAGCTGCCGGCCGAGCGCCTGCTGGTCACCGTCTACCACACCGACGACGAGGCCTACGCGCTGTGGCGCGACATGGTCGGCATTCCCGAAGACCGCATCGTCCGCATCGGCGACAACAAGGGCGCGCCGTTCGCCTCGGACAATTTCTGGCAGATGGCCGATACCGGCCCCTGTGGTCCCTGCACCGAGATCTTCTACGACCACGGCCCGTCGCACTTCGGCGGCCCGCCGGGTTCGCCCGACGAGGACGGTGACCGTTTCATCGAGATCTGGAATCTCGTCTTCATGCAGTTCGACAAGCAGGCCGACGGCACGCTGATTCCGCTGCCGGCGCCGTGCGTCGACACCGGCATGGGTCTGGAGCGCCTGGCGGCGATCCTGCAGGGCGTGCACAGCAACTACGAGATCGATCTGTTCCAGGCGCTGATCGGCAAGGCAGGCGAACTCACCGGCACGCAGGATCTGGAGAACAAGTCGCTGCGCGTGATCGCCGATCACATCCGCGCGTGTGCGTTCCTGATCGTCGACGGCGTGCTGCCATCCAACGAGGGCCGCGGCTACGTGCTGCGCCGGATCATCCGTCGCGCCCTGCGTCACGGCTGGATGCTCGGCGTGCGCCAGCCGTTCTTCAGCGCAATGGTCGGCACGCTCGATGCGGTGATGGGCGAGGCCTATCCGGAACTGCGCGAGAAGCGCGAGCTCGTCGAGCGCGCGCTCAAGGTCGAGGAGGAGCGCTTCGCCGAGACCCTCGATGCCGGCATGCGGATCTTCGACGACGTCGCTTCGCGCAGCAATGGCGCGATTCCGGGCGAAGACGCGTTCCGTCTCTACGATACCTACGGATTCCCGCTCGATCTCACCCAGGACGTCGCCCGCGAGCGCGGCCTGGACGTCGACGTCGCCGGCTTCGACGCGGCCATGCAGCGCCAGCGCGACACCGCGCGCGCGGCGGGCAAGTTCGCATCGACCTCGGGCCTGCCTGCGGACCTGGTGGCGAAGCTTTCGCCGACGGTGTTCGTGGGTGACGACGCCGATGCGGCGGACGACCTGCGGGTCCTCGCATTGCTGCAGGGCGGCCGCCCGGTCGACGCGATCGCCGCCGGCGACGAGGCCGTCGTGATCCTTGATCGCACGCCGTTCTATGGTGAATCGGGCGGACAGGTCGGCGATACCGGCGTGCTCGAGGCGGGCGATGCCCGCTTCGACGTTGTCGATACGCAGAAGTTCGCCGGCCAGTTCCATGGCCACGTCGGCCGCCTGGCCGCGGGTGCGTTGCGCACCGGCGACCGCCTCCGGGGCGCGATCGACGCCGCACGCCGGGGCACCATCGTGCTCAACCACAGTGCGACCCATCTACTGCACGGCGCGCTGCGCGGCCTGCTCGGCACGCACGTCGCGCAGAAGGGCTCATTGGTCGCGCCTGATCGCCTGCGCTTCGACTTCTCGCATTTCCAGCCCGTCACCGCCGAGGAACTCGCCGAGATCGAGCGCCGGGTCAATGTCGAGGTGCGCGCCAACCATCCGGTGAGCATCGAGCAGATGGACATGCAGGCCGCGCTCGACTCCGGCGCGATGGCGCTGTTCGGCGAGAAGTACGGCGAGCGCGTGCGCGTGGTGACGATGGGCGAGTCGGTCGAGCTGTGCGGCGGCACGCACGTCGATCGCACGGGCCGCATCGGCTTGTTCAAGCTCGTGTCCGAAGGCGGCGTGTCGTCGGGCGTGCGGCGCGTCGAGGCCCTGACCGGCCAGGCGGCGCTTGATCACGTGCGCGGCGAGGAAGCGCACATGCGCGAGGCGGCGGGCCTGCTCGGCGGCACCGCGGGCGAGGTCGCCGAGCGCCTGCGCGCGCTGCTGGAGCGGCAGAAGCAGCTCGAGCGCGAACTCGAATCCCTGAAGGCCAAGGCCGCCAGCGGCGCCACTGCCGACCTGGGTGCCTCTGCCGTCGAGATCGACGGTGTGAAGGTGGTCGCGGCCCGCATCGAGGGTCTCGATGCCAAGGCGCTGCGCGACGCGGTCGACCGCCTCAAGCAGCAACTCGGCGATGTCGTGGTGCTGCTCGCCGGGGCCAAAGACGGCAAGGCCGCGCTCGTCGCGGGCGTCGGCGGTGCGGCAACGGGGCGGGTCAAGGCCGGCGAACTGCTGTCGCACGTGGCCGGCCGCATCGGCGGCAAGGGCGGCGGTCGGCCCGACATGGCCCAGGGCGGTGGCGAGGACGGCCCGGCACTGATTGCCGCAGTCGGCGATGTGCGGCAGTGGGTCGCCGAGCGCCTCGGTAACGGGCGCTAAACGCCTGCCGACGGCGGTTGACCGTTGTCGCGGCAGGGGACATTCTTAGCCGCTTGAACTGGTCTGTAATCGGTTTCCAAGGTCGAGAACGGTCCGAATTGCAGCCACACCCGGCGTGGAACGCCATGCCGGGCCCAGGAGATTCTTATGTTGATTCTGACCCGCCGCGTCGGCGAGACGCTGATGATTGGTGACGAGGTCTCGGTCACCGTGCTTGGCGTCAAGGGCAACCAGGTGCGCATCGGCATCACTGCACCGAAGGACGTCGCCGTGCATCGCGAGGAGATCTACCAGCGCATCCACCGCGAAGGTGGCGATGCAGGCGAAGCGCAAGAAGATTTGCCGCAGACGCGCTGAATCGGTATCCTTCGCACCGCGCTCGGCACTGGTGTCGCGCGCGATGCTTCGGAGAGTTGCCCGAGAGGCCGAAGGGGCTCCCCTGCTAAGGGAGTATGGGGTCAAAAGCTCCATCGAGGGTTCGAATCCCTCACTCTCCGCCACTGTCTGGATTCGATCGGATTTCCGCCGGAAATCGCAGAAAAAATCCTCGCAGGCAGTTGACGGATCCATCGTTCTTCTGCAAAATTCCGCTTCTGTTCCACGCGCCCGTAGCTCAGTTGGATAGAGCACCAGGCTACGAACTTGGGGGTCGGAGGTTCGAATCCTTCCGGGCGCGCCAGAACAACAGATCAACCAGCGAGCGATCGCTGGTTTTTTTGTGTCCGCAGTTCTCGAGCGGGAAGCGGATACGTGCTGTGCCTGCCGCGAGTGCGCCGCCGGATTCCGGTCCCTGCATGTGGCGCGCGTTCGCGCGCGATTCCATCGATGCATCCGCGCCGATCGCGTGCAAGCGCGCCCACGCAATCAGCGTGCGACAGTCGGGCAGGGCACGCGGCGCAGATCGGTTGCGCAGGCGTCGACCGCACGGCCGCGTCGGACCTTCGCCTGGCGACGCCCGGCGTCGCCGGACAGGCTCAGAGTCGCGCGTCGACCGCGTCGGCCGGCAGGACCGCCTTGACGTCGAACAGCACCGCGCCCGGCTTGCCGAACGCGCGCAACCCGGCAGCGCCGAGTGCGCGGAACTGCGTGTGCGCCACGGCGAGCACGATCGCGTCGTAGGCGCCTGCCTGCGGCAAAGGAACCGGGGTGAGCCCGTACTCGTGCTGCGCGTAGGCCGGGGCGACCCAGGGATCGTGCACGTCGACCTCGATGCTGTAGCTCTGCAGTTCGCGCACCACGTCGATCACGCGCGTGTTGCGCAGGTCCGGGCAGTTTTCCTTGAACGCCAGGCCCAGCACCAGCACGCGCGCGCCGGCGGTCTGGATGCCGCGCTGCTGCATCAGTTTCACCACGCGCTGGGCGACGTGCAGGCCCATGCTGTCGTTGATGCGGCGTCCGGCCAGGATCACCTCCGGGTGGTAGCCGATCTCCTGCGCCTTGTGCGTCAGGTAGTACGGATCCACGCCGATGCAGTGGCCACCGACGAGGCCAGGGCGGAACGGCAGGAAGTTCCACTTCGTGCCGGCCGCTTCGAGCACTTCATGCGTGTCGATGCCCAGTCGCTCGAAGATCAGCGCCAACTCGTTGACGAGCGCGATGTTGACGTCGCGCTGAGTGTTCTCGATGACCTTGGCCGCTTCGGCCACGCGGATGCTCGACACACGATGCGTGCCGGCCTCGACGATGTCGCCATACAGCGCGTCGACGAATTCCGCGGCCGCGTCGCTGGAGCCCGCGGTGACCTTGAGCGTGTTCTCGAGCCGATGCTGCTTGTCGCCCGGATTGATGCGCTCGGGGCTGTAGCCGACGTGGAACTCTTCGCGATAGCGCAGGCCGGACGCGGCTTCGAGAATCGGCACGCAGACTTCTTCCGTCGCGCCGGGATAGACCGTCGATTCGAAGATCACCACGCCACCGCGCCGCAGCGCCGCGCCGACGGCGCGACTCGACGCCTGCAGCGCGGACAGGTCGGGGCGCTTGTAGGCGTCGACCGGGGTCGGCACGGTGACGATGTGCACGTTGCAGGCATCCAGATCGGCGGCGTCCGCGCTGTAGCGCAGGCGCGTCGCAGCACGCAGTTCGGCCTGCGAGAGTTCGCGGGTGTGGTCGTCGCCGCGTTGCAGGCCCGCGACACGAACCGCGTCGATGTCGAAGCCCAGCGTCTCGTGACGACGTCCGAACGCCACCGCCAGCGGCAGGCCGACGTAGCCCAGGCCGATGACGGCGATGCGGATGTCGTCGCGGGCGGGCAGCGGTGCGGTCATGCGATGGATGCTCGTGGGTCGATCGCGGCAGTGTAACGGACGGTCGACGCCGGCCTCAGGCCTCGGCGAGCCACGACGCGATGGCGTCGGGTCGGCGCATCCACGCGAAATGATCGGCCGCGATGCCAAGACGTTGCGCGGAGAACCGCTCGATCGATGGCTCGCGACTGCCCAGCTTCGACAGCAGGAAGCGCAATGAAGATGGCGGGCCGAGCCAGTCGTCGTCGAGGCAGGCCGCGCGCACCGGCACCTCGATCGACGACATCGCCGCGTCGAGATCGGTGTCGATGCCTGCGGCGGCATAGCGCCCGTGCAGGCCGCTGCGCGTCCAGTCGGCGATCACGCCGCGCGATTCATTGCCGGCGAAGCCGAGGCGACGGCCGGGGAGCACGCCACGTGCGCGCGCCAGCCACGCCATGAAGCGGTACAGCGGCGGCAATGTGTAACGCACGCGTGGCGGAAACGCGCGCCAGTACGGCGCGCCACTGGCGACCAGCCACAGCGCATCGGCAGCATCGGGGCGCAGCGCCAGATGACAGCAGGCGAGCTGACCGCCCAGGCTGTGGCCGCCGATGACGCGCGATGTGCCGGGCGCGATCGCATCGAGGACCGCCTCGCTGCCTGCGATATCCGCCAGCAGTTCGCGGTAGGCCCAATCGTGTGTGCGCCCGGCGCGCAGGCTGCTGGAGCCGATGCCACGCCATTCGTGCAGCGCCACCGCAATGCCCTGTCCGGCAAGCGCTTCGGCGAACGGCAGGTAGTGCTTCGCCGGCACGCCCATCGCAGGCAGCCACAGCAGCCGGCGGCGCGGCGCGTCGGGCACACGCGTGATCAGTTCGAAGCGATGGCCGTCGCCGCTGTCGATGGATTCGATGCGCGCGGCCACCACGCTCATGGCGCGAGCGGCCCCAGATGTCCCAGCACGCTGACGTCGCTGCGCCCGGGCCGGTAGGCATCGCGCATCGCGCGATGCACGTAGTCGATGCCGGCGCGACACGCCGCCGCGGCATCGTCACCCAGCGCAAGTCGCGCGGCGATCGCCGACGACAATGTGCAGCCCGTGCCGTGGCCGTCGATGTCGAGGCGCGGCGCGCGATGCGCGAACCGCGTTGCGGCGTCGGCGTAACGGTCGACGACCTCATTGCCTTCGTCCAGATGGCCGCCTTTGAGCAGCACACCGTGCGCGCCGAGTGCGCGCAGCGCGTCGAGCGCGATCTCCGCGTCGCCGGCATCGATCGCGCGACCGAGCAGCAGTTCGGCTTCGGGCAGGTTCGGCGTCAGCACGTGCGCGCGTGGGATCAGGCGCTTGCGCAGGGCGTCGAGCGCGTCGTCGTCGAGCAGCTTCGCGCCCGAGGTCGCGATCATCACCGGATCCAGCACCACCGGCACGTCCGGATGCAGCGCCAGCGCGTCGGCCACCGCATCGACGATCTCCGCCGTCGCCAGCATGCCGATCTTGACGCTGCGCACGTCGAAGTCGTCGAAGCACGCATCGATCTGCGCGCGCAGGAATGCGACCGGTGGCGCGTGCACCGCGGTGACGCCGCGCGTGTGCTGCGCGGTCAGCGCGGCGAGTGCGGACAGGCCGTGCACGCCGTGCGCGGCGAAGGTCTTGAGGTCGGCCTGGATGCCGGCGCCGCCGCCGGAATCGGAACCGGCGATGGTCAGCACGGAGCGGGTACGGGGCGCGGGAACGTCGGTCATGCGCGCATTGTGCAACAGCAGTCTGCAGCGCAGGCGGTCGCGTCCGCCTGCATCGACCGGCCGCGTGCGCGGCCGGTCGATGCGATGGTCACAGCACTTCTGAGGCGAAATCGGCCAGGCGCGAACGCTCGCCGCGACGCAGGGTCACGTGCGCGCTGTGCGCCCAGTTCTTGAAGCGGTCGACCGCATAGGTCAAGCCCGAAGTCGTCTCGGTGAGATACGGCGTGTCGATCTGCTCGACGTTGCCCAGGCACACGATCTTGGTGCCCGGGCCGGCGCGGGTGACCAGCGTCTTCATCTGCTTCGGGGTGAGGTTCTGCGCCTCGTCGAGGATCACATACCGCGACAGGAAGGTGCGCCCGCGCATGAAGTTCATCGAGCGGATCTTGATGCGCGAGGCCAGCAGGTCGTTGGTCGCCGCGCGGCCCCAGTTGCCGCCGTCCTGGTTGTGCGTGAGCACTTCGAGGTTGTCGGTCAACGCGCCCATCCAAGGCGTCATCTTTTCCTCTTCGGTGCCGGGCAGGAAGCCGATGTCCTCGCCGACGCTCACCGTCGCACGCGTCATGATGATCTCGCGGTAGCGCTGCTGGTCCATCGTCTGCGCCAGGCCCGCGGCGAGCGCCAGCAGCGTCTTGCCCGTGCCGGCGGTGCCGAGCAGGGTGACGAAGTCGACTTCCGGATCCATCAGCGCGTTGAGCGCGAAGTTCTGCTCGCGGTTGCGCGCGTTGATGCCCCACACGGCGTGCTGCGCGTGGCGGAAGTCGTCGACGATCTGCAGCGTCGCGCGTCCGTCGTCCACCTTCACCACGCGGAACTCCGACTCCTCGTCGCCGGGCAGGTAGAGGAACTGGTTGGCGTACCAGTCATCGCCGTCGGCAACCGCGAGTTCGTAGAACGTGCGTCCCTTCTCGGTCCAGGAGCGCAGATCCTTGCCGTGGATCGACCAGAAGTCGGCGGGCAGGGCGGTCGCCCCGGTGTAGAGCAGGCTGAAATCGTCCAGCGCGCGGTCGTTCTCGTAATCCTCGTTCGGGATGCCGGCGATCGCGGCCTTGATGCGCAGGTTGATGTCCTTGGAAACGAACACCACCGGATAGTCCGGCTCGTTGCGGACCAGGTCGAGAATCGCACCGAGGATGCGGTTGTCGGGTGCGGCGACGCCGAACGAGGTCGGATCCTCGCTGGGCGTGGTGGTCTGGAAGCGCAATTTGCCGGCGCTCTGCGCGCCCCGCAGCTGCAGGCCGTTGGGGCGCACCAGTGGCAGGCCCGAGGCGATGTGGTCGCTGCCGGCGGCCTCGATCAGCTCGTTGATGAAGCGGCTGACCTGGCGGGCGTTGCGGCTGGCCTCGCTGGTGCCCTTCTTGCCGTTGTCGAGCTCCTCGATCACCTGCATCGGCAGGTAGACATCGTGCTCCTCGAACTTGAACAGCGCGGTGGGATCGTGCATCAGCACGTTGGTGTCGAGAACGTAGACGCGCTTGCCTTGGGTCATCATCGTCAGTCGGCGTTCCGTGTTGGTGAGGGATGACGGAAGTGGCACACAGCTGTCGCACACGCACGGTCGCGCCGCCGTGACCCGATGATCGGGGCGGCGACGGAACGGTCAGGAACGCACGTCACCGAGGCTGCGCAGCCCGCAGTGCGTCGAGCACGGCCTGGGCATGGCCCGGCACGCGGAGCTTGCGCCACTCGGCCGCGATGCGGCCCTCGGGATCGATCAGGAAGGTGCTGCGCTCGATGCCCAGCACGGTGCGGCCGTACATGTTCTTCTCGCGGATCACGTCGAAGGCCTTGCACAACGCCTCGTCGCCATCGCTGACCAGCGGGAACGCGAACCCTTGCCGGGCGCAGAAGTTGTCGTGCGATTTCACCGAGTCGCGCGAGACGCCGAGCACATCGGCGCCGAGCGCCTGGAACTGCGGCAGCAGCGCGTTGAACTCCAGGCCCTCGGTCGTGCAACCGGGCGTGGAATCCTTGGGATAGAAGTAGAGGACGAGCCAGCGTCCGGCGTAGTCGGCCAGCGTGGCCGTCGCGCCCCCCGACAGCGCCAGCGGCAGCGTCAGGGTGGCTCTGGTGAGCTTCTTGCGGGTTCCGCTCATGCTGCGAACGGGCGTTCCTGTGCGACTGACGGCATCACAATGCGCGCGCCGTATTGCTTTCGCAAGCACCGGCGCGCCGCCGGATCAGAACTTCATCGGATCCATGATCGCGTCGAGGTTCAGGTGGTCGCAGAACTCGAGGAAATCGTCGCGCAGCGCGGCGATGTGCATGTTCGAGGGGATGCCGATCGTGATCTGCGCCGAAAACATGTCCGCGCCGGTCTGCATCGCGCGATAGCGCGACGAGTGCAGGCTTTCGATCGTGATGCCCTGGCGGTCGAAGAAGTCGGCGAGCTGGAACAGGATGCCGGCCTTGTCGGCGGCGACCACTTCCACCACGTACGGCAGCAGGTTCGACTGCACCGGCTTGGGCCCGGTGCGGTACCACACCAGTTTGAGGTCTTCCTCGCGCTCGAGCCGGGCCAGCATCGCCTCGAGCTTGGCCACCGCATCCCAGGGGCCATTGGCCAGCGCCGTCACCGAGACGTCGCGACCGACCGTGGACAGGCGCGTGTCGACGAGATTGCAGCCGCTGTCTGCAATGCGCCGCGACACCGACAGCAACGGCGAGGCCGGATGCGTGGTGTACGCGTTGATCAGCAGGTAATTCTCGTTCGGCGAAGGCCGGGCTGCGGTATCGGAATCGGTCAAGGGGGCGTCCGCGGCGGGAAGGCATGTCGACCGCGAGGGTCGATGGCGACTGTGAGGATGAACGCAGTCCGGACGGGGCCGGATGCGGCGGCCAGCATACTTGCCCGCGCTTCGTGGCCGCAAGTAACATCGGCCAGCTTTTCCGGGCCAAACCCGCGCGTTTCGCGGCACCTCCGCTTCTTACGCAGCCCCTCGTGGCTGCCCATCGGACCGTCATCTTGCGACTCTCAGGCAGCATCACCGCTCTCGCCACGCCCTTCGACACCACCGGTGCACTGGACCGCGCGGCGTGGAAACGGCTGGTCGAGTCGCAGATCGCCGCCGGCACGCAGGGTCTGGTCGTGGCCGGTTCCACCGGCGAAGCGGCGACGCTCGAGGACGATGAATACGACTGGCTGGTCACCACGGCCGTGGCCATCGCCGCCGGGCGGGTGCCCGTGCTCGCGGGCACCGGCCTGTCGGCCACGTCGCGGACCATCGACGCGACCCGGCGCCTGGCCGGGCTGGGCGCAGACGCCGCGCTCGTCGTCGTGCCGCCGTACGTGCGCCCCACGCAGGCCGGACTGGTCGCGCACTATCGCGCGGTCGCCGATGCGAGCAGCCTGCCGGTGGTGCTCTACAACGTGCCCGGCCGCACGGGCACCGACATGCAGCCGGCGACGGTCGCGGCGCTGGCGACGCACCCGCGCATCGTCGGCATCAAGGAGGCGCACGACGGCGTGGAGCGCATGCAGGCCCTGCTGGCACTGCAGCACGAGGCGTTTGCCGTGTTGAGCGGCGACGATGCGACGGCGGCACGCGCGATGCTCGCCGGCGCAGACGGCGTGATCTCGGTGGTGTCCAACCTCGTGCCCGGCGCGTTCCGCCAACTGTGCGATCTTGCACGCGGCGGCCAGGCCGATGCGGCGCGCGCGCTCGACACGCGCCTGCAGCCGCTGCACCGGTTCTCGGGCATCGAGCCCAACCCGATTCCCGTCAAGGCGGTGCTGGCCCGGCAGGGCTTCGGCCACGGCTTGCGCCTGCCCCTGACGACACTGGCCGAGGCGTACAGCGCCCAGGCCGACGATGCGGCCCGACTCGCGGCGGAACTCGAAACCTCCACCCGCGCGCGTGCCGCCTGATTGCCTCCAGGAGATTCTTGATGCGTCCCACCCGTTCCTCCATGCGCTATCTCGCCATCGCCGCCATTGCGGTCGCGGTCGTGGGCACCAGTGGCTGCCGCTGGTTCAAGAAGGACAATGCGCTGTACGCGCAGAGCCCGGAGACCCGTCCGCTGGAAGTGCCGCCGGATCTCGATCGTCCGAGCACCGCCGGCGCGATGGCCCTGCCGGACGCAGGCACGTCGGTGACGCGCTCGGCCACGGCGCCCGCCGCTGCCGACTCGAACGTCTCCTTCGCCGCGCCCGGTGCCCGCGATGCGGTCTTCGCACAGGTCGGCGAAGCCCTCGCCGGAATCGAGGGCGCGACCGTCAACAGTCGATCGCAGGTCCTCGGCACCTATGACGTCAGCTACGCGGGCGCGAACTTCCTGGTGCGCATCTCGGCCGCGCAGGGCGGCGCCTCGGTGTCGGCGGTCGATCCGCGCGGCGTGGCCGCGACCGGCGACGCGCCGACGCGCCTGATCGCCGCGCTGCGCGCCGCGATCACGCAGTAGGTCCTCGATCGGTCCGGCGCTACCGGACGCTCGACACGGAAACGGGCGCCTCGGCGCCCGTTTCCATTCCAGTTGCACCCGCGCGGAACGCGCGGGACCTCAGCGCTCCAGCAACGGCAGCTTGTCGCCCTTGCCTTCCCAGTCCTTCGCATCGGGCATCGGATCCTTGCGGGTCGTGATGACCGGCCAGGCCTTCGCCAGTTCGGCGTTGAGCGCGACGAACGCCTCCTGTCCCGCCGGCACGTCGTCCTCGGGATAGATCGCGTTGATCGGACACTCGGGCTCGCACAGCGTGCAATCGATGCATTCGTCCGGATCGATGACCAGGAAGTTCGGCCCTTCGTGGAAACAGTCCACCGGGCAGACTTCGACGCAGTCGGTGTACTTGCACTTGATGCAGTTTTCGGTGACGACGAAAGGCATGGTTTCGGATCGGGTGGGGCAACGGCGGGCTGCAGTTTAAGGCAGCGCATCGATCACGGTGCGAAGGGTTCGCATTTGGGCGGGCGGTGGAGGGAGGCCTGTTGCGTACCTGCTTGACCGGATGACGCTTTGCTTTGGGGTTGCGAAGCGCCGTCTTCGGAGTGACAGCGGGCTGCCCGGCGGCGGTCGCACCTCCCTCGGTCAGGGCGCTTCGCGGTCCGGCCCGGCGCCGCGCGCCGGGCGTTCGCATGGACGCGCGGCAATGCCGCGCAAGCCGTCCTCGCTCACCCTGCCCCGACTCAGCGCGCCATCCGTGGCGCGCTCGGCACGACCCCCGCCCGCGAGCCCGCCGCCGTGAGCGTTGCGATCTCGACTGCGATCGAGCGGGCGCTCCTGGGCCAGTGTGACGAGTGGTGCCTTAGCCCGCCCCCGCATGGCGGGGGCGGGTTGGGTGGGGCAAGGCTTCAGGCGCCCGAAGCGCTGGACCGAGCGAAGGCCCTGCCAGCGAACCCGCTTCGCTTCGAGCGTTCAAAAGCAGAAAGCCCACACCTTCCGGCATGGGCTTTCGCTGAAAATGGCGCTCCCTACGGGATTCGAACCCGTGTTTTAGCCTTGAGAGGGCCACGTCCTGGGCCTCTAGACGAAGGGAGCTGGAAACTGCCGCGAACGGCACCGGTTGGACGACCGGCCTGCGACGCGTCGATGACGTGTGCAGCTTGCTAGTATAGCAGGCTTGCCGGCGCCGCAACGGTCGCCGGGGAAAATTTTACGACTTGATGCACAACGATCCCACACCCGTTTCCGCACCCGTGCCGCACCCGCTGCGCGTCATTCCGCGCGACCAGCACACGATCTCGCGACGGCAGATCAGCCAGAACGCACTGCGCGTGCTCTACCGCCTGCACGAGGCCGGCCACCAGGCATACCTGGTCGGCGGCGCGGTCCGCGACGTGCTGGTCGGCCTGACGCCGAAGGACTTCGACGTGGCCACCGACGCCACGCCCGAGCAGGTCAAGGCGCTGTTCCGCAATTGCCGCCTGATCGGCAGGCGTTTCCGCCTGGCACACGTGGTGTTCGGGCGCGAAATCATCGAGGTCGCCACCTTTCGCGCCAACGTCGACGACGGCAGTGGCGACCGCGAGGTCCACGACGGCGGCCGCCTGCTGCGCGACAACGTCTACGGCACGATCGAGGACGACGCAGTGCGGCGCGACTTCACCGCCAACGCGTTGTACTACGCGATCGCGGATTTCTCGGTACGCGATTACATCGGTGGATTCGAGGACGTGCAGAACCGCGTCATGCGCCTGATCGGTGATCCGGAGACCCGCTACCGCGAAGATCCGGTCCGGATGCTGCGTGCGGTGCGCCTGGCCGCCAAGCTCGATTTCACCATCGAGCCGGGCACCGCCGGGCCGATCCCCCACCTGGCCCACCTGCTGTCGGAAGCCGCGCCCGCGCGCCTGTTCGAGGAATGCCTGAAGCTGTTCCTGTCGGGCCATGCAGTGGCCAGCTTCGAAGCGCTCGAGCGCCACGGCCTGCTGGGGGCACTGTTTCCCGAATCGGCCGCCGCGCTGGCCAGCAACCGCAGCGGCGCACTGCGTTCGATGGTGGTCGCGGGACTCGCGTCGACCGATGCGCGCGTGGCCGCGGACGAGCCGGTGTCGCCGGCGTTCCTGTTCGCGACCCTGCTGTGGCCGGCGTTCTGTCGTGCCTGGATGAAGCTGCAGGCCGACGGCGTGCAGCCGGTCGAGGCGCAGCGCCGCGCGGCCGATCGCGTCACCCTGCACCAGGTCACGACCGTCGCGCTGCCGCGCCGTTTCTCGCTGCCGATGCAGGAAATCTGGCTGCTGCAGGCGCGCTTCCCGCTGCGCCAGCGCAAGCGCGTGACGCGCACGTTGTCGCACCCGCGCTTCCGCGCCGCGTTCGATTTCCTGGTGCTGCGCCAGAACGCGTCGAATGCGCACGAGGCCGACGTCGCGTTCTGGGAAGAGGCCCAGCGCGACCCCGACAACGCGATCGCGCTGTATCCGGGCGAGCCGGAGGACGGGGACGACGAGCCTACGCCACGCCGCCGTCGCCGCCGCCGTCGCACCCAGTCGAACGCCGGCTGATGGCCTGCGCGCGCGCCCGGTTAGCGGCATGAGCGTGCGCGCGTACATCGGGCTCGGCGGCAACCTCGGCGACGTGCCGCGCGTGCTGCGCGAGGCCGCGGCGCGACTCGCCGCCTTGCACGATACGAGTGGCATGCGCCTGTCCTCGCTCTATCGCACGCCGGCCTGGGGTCGCACCGACCAGCCCGACTTCGTCAACGCGGTCGCCGCGCTCGACACCACGCTCGCGCCGATGGACCTGCTCGATGCGTTGCTGGCCATCGAACTGGAGTTCGGGCGTCGACGCACGGACGGTACGGGCGACCATTGGGGTCCACGCACGCTGGATCTCGACCTGCTGCTGTACGGCGATGCGGTGATCACGCTGCCGGGACTGACCGTTCCGCATCCGCGCCTGCACCAGCGCGCATTCGCGCTCGTACCGCTGCTGGAGCTGGATGCGGACATCGCGATTCCGAAGCGCGGGCCCGCGGCGGATGCGCTCGCGGACGTGGATCGCGCCGGCATCGAAGCGCTAGGCTAGTGCGATGACGACTTCTTCTTCCGCGCCGGTGACCGTGCCCGCGCTGTTCGAGGCGCGCGCCGCCGGTCGCAGGCTCGCGATGCTGACCGCCTACGACGCC
>Ga0207842_1000066_pt1 | contig 25659 bp, 22 predicted proteins | sample HigsolmetaGSP19D_FD_184847 | JGI IMG/M metagenome (GOLD analysis project Ga0207842, IMG submission 184847) | High solid enriched microbial communities from the Joint BioEnergy Institute, USA - SP1-9-D (SPAdes) | ecosystem: Engineered > Bioreactor > SSF (Solid state fermentation) > Aerobic >... | reverse complement strand
CGTGCCGGCCAGTAAGCCGGCGCTGCTGGATGCGCTGGAGCAGGCGCTTGCGGCATTGCCCAACGCACAGCGCGCGGCGCTGGGGGCGCAGTGGCTCAATGCGCCGGTCTGGTCTGAACCCGCGCGCGAGGCGCTGAGCCAGGCCGAGCGGCGCGTGCTGGCCACGCCGCTGAAGATCGGCTTCGCCCCGAATGCGGCCCCGCTGTCGTTCGCCACCGCCGATGGCCAGCCCTCCGGCCTGGCCGGCGACTACCTGCAGCGCCTGCGTGGCGCCGGCGCGACCCTGCAGCCACAGACCAGCCATGACTGGTACGACGTGCGCGAGAAGATGCGCAGCGGCCGTCTGGATGCGGTGATGGGCGTACCGGCCGATTCCACCTACCTGGGCGAGGACTGGGTGTTCAGCCAGCCGTTCCTGGTGGTGCCCAATGTCATCGTCACCGCGGCGCGCAGCGGCACCGTGCTGCAGCTGGGTGACCTGGCCGGCAAGCGCATCCTGCTGTCTGATCCGGACCGGTTGCGCAGCAAGGTCCTGCAGGGGGCGCCGCAGGCCCGCATCGTGCCGGCGCGCAGCATCGAGCAGGCGCTGCAGCGGCTGCAGGCCGGCGAGGCCGATGCCTACATCGGCAACCTGGCCGCGGTGGAGCGCCTGCTGCGCGAACGCTTCCCGGGCCAACTGCAGATCATCGCGCCGGCCGGGTTCAACGATGCGCTGTCCCTGGCGGTGCGGCGCAGCCATGCGCCGCTGGCCACCACCTTCGATCGCCTGTTGCAGCAGATGGGCCCGCGCGAGCGTGAGGCGCTGCGCAACGACTGGCTGGCGGTGGACTACCCCCGTGGCACCGACTGGCGCAGCGTGGCGCGCTGGGCGGTGCCGTTGGCACTGATCCTGTGCACCGCCCTGTTGATGTATGCACTGGGTTACTGGCGGCTGCGCCGCGAGGGGCAGGGGCGGCGCCGCCTGGAACAGCGGCTGGAAGAAGTCACCGACAACCTGCCCGCCGTGGTGTACCAGATGCACCGCCACGCCGATGGCAGCGTGGTGTTCCCGTACATCGCCGGCGATCTGCGCGCGCTGTTCGGCATCGACAAGGCCGAGGCCATGCAGTCCCCGCAGTCCCTGCTGGACTGCATCGAGCCGGCCGACCGCGACGCGGTGCGGCAGGCGATCGAGGACGCGGCACGCGGTTTCCTGCCCCTGGCGTTCGAGTTCCGCACCGCACCGCAGGGCCAGACCTGCTGGGTGCGCAGCCAGGCCCAGCCGTATGCCAGCGACGCCGGTACGGTGACCTGGAGCGGCTACTGGGTGGAGGTCACCCAGGCACGGGAGCAGTCCGATGCCCTGCTGCAGGCCAAGGCGGCCGCGGAAGAGGCGGTGGATGCCAAGGCGCGGTTCCTGGCGGTGATGAGCCATGAGATCCGCACCCCGATGAGTGGCGTGCTCGGCATGCTGGAAATCCTGTCCAGCACCCGGCTGCAGCCGCCGCAGCGCGCCCAGCTGGAGCATGCGGAGACCTCCGCACAGGCGCTCAGTGGCATGCTCGATGACATTCTGGATTACGCCAAGATCGACGCCGGTGCGCTGCGGCTGGAACCGCTGCCGCTGCCATTGCGTCCGATGCTGGAGGCGCTGCAGCTGCAGTACGCCGGCCGCGCCCGCGACAAGGGGCTGCAGCTGCAGTTGCAGGTGGACCCGCGGTTGGCGGCCGTGCACGAAGTGGACGGGCTGCGCCTGCGCCAGGTCCTGGGCAACCTGCTGGGCAACGCCATCGGGGCCACGCGCCACGGCACGGTGACCCTGCGCGTGGAAGTGCTGGAGGACGGCAGCAGCGCCAGCCTGCAGCAGCTGCGGCTGCTGGTGCTCGACACCGGTGAAGGCATGGATGCGCAGCAGCTGCAGGCGGCATTGGAGCCGCTGCTGCACAGTGGGCCGTCCCTGCCGCGGGGCATGGGCGGGGTGGGCCTGGGGCTGAGCATCAGCCTGCGCCTGGTGCAGCTGATGGGAGGCACGCTGGTGGTGCGCAGCGTGGCCGGCAGTGGGACCGAAGTGGAGGTGGAGCTGCCGCTGCCGGTGGCCAGCGATGATGATCTGGCCGCCGCCGAGCCCGGTGCGGATGCGGTGCCGCCGCTGCCGGCCGCGCTGCGCCATGCCCATGTACTGGTGCTGGAAGACCACCCGGTCGCCCAGGCGATGATGGCGTGGCGGCTGGAGCGGCTGGGTGTGCAGCACACCGTGGTGGGCGATGGGCGCCAGGGTCTGCAGCAGGTGGCCGCCGGCCCGGTGGATCTGGTCATCGCCGATTGCCACATGCCGGTCATGGACGGCTACGTGTTCACCCGCCTGCTGCGCGAACGCGAGGGCCGTACCGGCGGCGCGCGGCTGCCCGTGCTGGCCCTTACCGCCAGCCTGCTGGAGGAAGACCGCCGCCGCTGCCGCGATGCCGGCATGGACGAGGTGCTGCACAAGCCCCTGTCACTGGCTGCGCTGCGCGCCTGCCTGCTGCAGTGGCTGGCGCGCGACGAGGGGCAACCGCCGGCGCCTGGAGCACCCCGCTGAGGCGCGGCGGCCGGATGCTCAGCGTGCGTGCTCGCGCAGGTACGCGATGATCTGCTGGCGGCGTTCCGGATCAGGGAAGGCGTTGTACATGCGCGTGCCCGGCACGCTGCGGCTGGGCGCGCTCAGGAACGTATCCAGAGTCTGCTCGTTCCATACCAGGCCCGAATCCCGCATGGCGTCCGAGTACGGGTAATCGGGCAGGCTGCCGGCGCGTCGGCCCAGTACGCCGTGCAGGTTCGGTCCGTAACGGTGGATGCCGCCCGCGTGCACGGTATGACAGCCGGCACACAGGGCGAAGGCACGCTCGCGCTCGCGCGCGGCCACCTGCGCCGGATCGTCCGGCACGCCGCGCCCACAGCCGGCCAGAAGCACGGCGGCAAGCAACGGCGCGGTGGCGGCCCAGTGTGTGCGCACGGCTTACATGCCCGAGTAGTTCGGGCCGCCGCCGCCCTGCGGGGTGACCCAGACGATGTTCTGGGTCGGATCCTTGATGTCGCAGGTCTTGCAGTGCACGCAGTTCTGCGCGTTGATCTGCAGCCGCGTCTGGCTGCCCTCGCCCACGTACTCGTAGACGCCGGCGGGGCAGTACCGGGCTTCCGGGCCGGCGTAGCGGGCCAGGTTCACCTGCACCGGCACGCCCGGGTCCTTCAGCGTGAGGTGGCTGGGCTGGTCTTCCTCGTGGTTGGTGCTGCTCAGGAACACCGAGCTGAGCCGGTCGAAGGTCAGTACGCCATCGGGTTTGGGGTAGGCGATGCGCGTGTGCTGGTCGGCCGGTTCCAGGCAGGCATGGTCCGGCGTGGTCCGGTGCAGCGTCCACGGCGGATTGCGCACGCCCAGCTTGGGCAGCAGCCACTGCTCGATGCCGGTCATCAGCGTGGCCACGGTCTGGCCCTTCTTGAACCACTGCTTGAAGTTCTTGGCCTGGCGCAGTTCGGCGTGCAGCCAGCTGTTCTCGAAGGCCTGCGGGTACGCCTCCAGCGTGTCGTGCTGGCGGCCGGCGGTGATCGCATCGAAGGCGGCATCGGCGCACAGCATGCCGGTCTTCAGCGCGGCGTGGCTGCCCTTGATGCGGCTGACGTTGAGGTAGCCCGCTTCACAGCCGACCAGCGCGCCACCGGGGAACACCGTCTTCGGCAGCGACATCAGGCCACCGGCGGTGATGGCGCGGGCACCGTAGCCGATGCGGGTGCCGCCTTCCAGGTGCTTGCGGATGGACGGGTGGGTCTTGAAGCGCTGGAACTCCTCGAACGGGCTCAGCCAGGGGTTCTTGTAGTCCAGCCCGACCACGTAGCCCACGGCGACCTTGCCGCCGTCGGCGTGGTACAGGAACGCACCGCCGTAGGTGTCGTTGTCCAGCGGCCAGCCCGCGGCATGCACCACCAGGCCCGGTTCGTGCCGCGCCGGATCGATCTGCCACAGCTCCTTGATGCCGATGCCGTAGGCCTGCGGATCCTTGCCTTCATCCAGATTGAAGCGGCTGATCAGCTGCCGGCCCAGGTGCCCGCGCGAGCCTTCGGCGAACACGGTGTACCTGGCATGCAGCGCCATGCCGCGTTCGAACGCCGGGCCGCGGGTGCCATCCTTCTCGATGCCCATGTCGCCTGTGGCCACACCGATCACCGCACCGTCCTCGCCGTACAGCACCTCGGCGGCGGCAAAGCCGGGGAAGATGGCCACTTCCAGTGCCTCGGCCTGCTGCGCCAGCCAGCGCGTCACTTCGCCCAGGCTGATGATGTAGTTGCCTTCGTTGTGGAAGCATTCCGGCAGCAGCGCCTGCGGCGTGCTGCGCGCGCCGGTCTCGCTCAGGAAGAGGAACTCATCGCGGGTGACCTTCTGTTTCAGCGGCGCGCCGCGCTCGGCCCAGTCCGGGAACAGTTCGGTCAGCGCACGCGGGTCCATCACCGCACCGGACAGCACATGCGCACCCGGCTCGGAGCCTTTTTCCAGCACGCATACCGACAGCTCGCTGCCCGCTTCGATCGCGCGCTGGCGCAGGCGGATGGCCGTGGCCAGCCCGGCCGGGCCGGCACCGACGATGACCACGTCGAACTCCATTACTTCCCGGGGGGGCAAGGCGTTGGCTTCAGCACTCATGAAATACCTGACTCGTGGGTAGGCCGGCCCTTGCTGCCGGCCGGCGGTTGCCTGGGAATCGCGCGTGCGGCCACGGCGAAACGAATGGTTGAACCGCTCAGGTTACCGGGATGCGCGGTTCACGCCTAGATCGTCGACGTTTGCACGCCTGCGGCAGGTGAAGGCCGACGATGCCGGCACGCGATGCTGCGCTGCAGCGAACCACGCCACGTCCGCACCGCACCGCCGTGGCGCTCGACCGCGCCGTGGCAAGCGACCACAATGAAGCGGTCTTCCGACTGGCGATGCACGTGATGGGCCTCAATCCACATGACCTGTTCGATATCCGCTCCCTGCTCAGCGAAGAAGAATGCGCGGTGCAGGACAGCGTGGCGCGGTTCGTCGACCAGCGCGTGCTGCCGATCATCGGCGATGCCTTCGACCAGGCGCGGTTCCCGGCCGAGCTGGTGCCGGAGATCGCCGCGCTGGGTCTGCTGGGTCCCACCCTGCCGGTGGAATACGGCGGCGGCGGGCTCGGTGCGGTGTCCTACGGGCTGATCTGCCAGGAGCTCGAGCGCGGCGATTCGGGTCTGCGCAGCTTCGTGTCCGTGCAGAGTTCGCTGTGCATGTATCCCATCCACGCGTTCGGCAGCCCGGCCCAGCGCGAACGGTGGCTGCCGGCGATGGCACGCGGCGAAGTGATCGGCTGCTTCGGGTTGACCGAAGCCCACGGCGGCTCGGACCCGGCGGCCATGCGCACGCGCGCGGTGCGCGATGGCGACGACTGGCGCATCAGCGGCAGCAAGATGTGGATCACCAACGCGCCCATCGCCGACCTGGCGGTGGTGTGGGCGCAGACCGACGACGGCGTGCGTGGCTTCGTGCTGGAAAAGGGCATGCCCGGTTTCAGCGTGCAGGACATCCATCGCAAGATGAGCCTGCGCGCATCGCAGACCGGTGCGCTGTTCTTCGAGGATGTGCGGGTGCCCGAGGCCAACCGGCTGCCCGAGGCGGTGGGCCTGAAGGCGCCGCTGTCCTGCCTCAACCAGGCGCGCTACGGCATCAGCTGGGGCCCGATCGGAGCGGCCACCGCCTGCCTGCGCGAGGCGCTGGCCTATGCCGGGGAACGGGTGCTGTTCGGCCGCCCGCTGGCGGCCACGCAGAGCGCACAGGTCAAACTGGCCGACATGGCCCGCCGCATCACCACCGCGCAGCTGCTGGCACTGCAGCTGGGCCGGTTGAAGGAACGCGGCACGCTGCAGCCGCAGCAGGTCAGCCTGGCCAAGTGGAACAACTGCCGCATGGCCATCGATGTAGCGCGCGAATGCCGCGACCTGCTCGGCGGGGCGGGCATCACCACCGAGCACGCGGCCATCCGCCACGCGCTCAACCTGGAATCGGTGATCACCTATGAAGGGACCGAGACCATCCACCAGCTGGTGGTCGGGCGCGAACTGACCGGTATCAACGCGTTCTGACCGCGGGCGGCAGCCGCCTCAGCCAGCGCCGGCGAAGCCCTGCTGGCGCCAGGCTTCGTACATCACCACGGCCACGGTGTTGGACAGATTCAGGCTGCGGTTGCCCGGCTGCATGGGCAGGCGCAGGCGCTGCCCGGCGGGCAGGGCATCCAGCAGTGCCTGCGGCAGGCCACGGCTTTCCGGGCCGAACAGGAATGCATCGCCGGGGTGGAACGCCACGCTGTCATAGCGCACGCTGGCCCGCGTGCTCAGGGCGAACAGACGGTGCGGCGCGATCCGCGCCAGGGCCGTGTCCAGATCGGGGTGCACCTGCAGCTGCGAGTACTCGTGGTAATCCAGGCCGGCGCGCTTGAGCTGCTTGTCGTCCAGTGAGAACCCCAACGGCTCCACCAGGTGCAGACGCGCGCCGGTATTGGCGCACAGACGGATCACGTTGCCCGTGTTGGGCGGGATTTCCGGCTGGAACAGAATGACGTGGAACGGTGCGGGGGAGCTCATCGGCGCAGTGTAAACCGGCCGGCACCTTACCTTGCGCGGGAGGCGCCGGCCGGTTCATTGCGATGGCGCGCTGTGGCACCTGTCAGGGCGCTGCGGTCATGGCGCCGCATCCTCACGGACGGACCAGCACCGAGGCGGTGTCCACGGCCAGCGCCTGCAGATCGGCCGCCGACGGACGCACCTGCATCACCGGCAGGTTGACGATGACCGTGCTGGCCACTGCGCTGGCGGCGGCGGTGAACTGGCTGGCGTAGCGCTGGGCTTCCTGCTCGGCGGCCAGGGCGAAGCGCTGTTCCAGGCTCGGGCGGACCTGCACCGCGGCCAGGGTGGTCACCGGCAGCGTGGCCGGGGCCAGCGGGGCGGCGCGCTCGGCAAGCAGCGCAGCATCCGGGCGCACCTGCACTGCCGCCAGGGTGGGGATGCTGCTGGCCTGTTCCCAGGCCTGCTGGGCCAGCTGGTCGGCGGCCGGGCGAACCTGCACGGTCTGCAGGGTGGTGATGGAGGGGGCGGCCTGCACCGGCGAAACAACCGCGGTACCGGCGATCAGGGCGATGGCGATGGCGATGGTCTTGGTGTTCATGGCAGGGCCTGTTTAGTGTGTGTGGGCGGTGGTGTGGTAGTAAGGTAGTACACCAAATCTGCCGTTGCAACAGAAATCGACAGCTTGATGCTTTTGTTCAGCCTGCAGTCATATTCAATCGCGTCGTGCGGGCCTCACCGAGCTGGGAGCAATCGCCGTGCCAGTTTTTTGTCGTTATGGATCAATGGCTTGGTGGATTGCGCAGGCGTCCGCTGTCCGGACACCTGTCCGTGCCCGCCGCGGCGGACGCTGTGCCTGGCCGGCAATGACTGCTGGCCCGTGTGCGTTCCCTGGCCGGCGCGCTAGGATCGGGGCCTTCACCTTCGACCCAGGACCATGGAATGACCTCACGCGCCCGCCCTCGTGCCGCCCTGCTCGCTGTTTCCCTGGCCGCCGCCCTTGCGGGCGTGGCGCCGCTGCCGTTGCTGGCCAGGCCGGCCACCGCCCAGGCGGCGAACGTGGACATTCCCTTCGAGACCTTCACCCTGCCCAATGGCCTGCGCGTGGTGGTGCACACCGACCGCAAGGCACCGATCGTGGCGGTCAACGTCTGGTATCACGTGGGCAGCAAGGACGAGCCCGCCGGCCGCACCGGTTTCGCGCACCTGTTCGAGCACCTGATGTTCCAGCGCAGCGAAAACCACGACGGCGAGTACTTCGAGCCGTTCAAGCAGGTCGGTGCCACCGGCCAGAACGGCACGACCAATACCGACCGCACCAACTACTTCGAGAACGTGCCCACCACCGCGCTGGACATGGCCCTGTGGATGGAATCGGACCGCATGGGCCACCTGGTGGGCGCGATCGACCAGGCCGCCCTGGACGAACAGCGCGGCGTGGTGCAGAACGAAAAGCGCCAGGGCGAGAACCAGCCCTATGGGCAGGCGTGGACGCAGCTCAACCGCGCGCTGTACCCGAAGGGTCACCCGTACCACCACAGCGTCATCGGCTCGATGAACGACCTCAACGCGGCCTCGCTGGACGACGTGAAGACCTGGTTCCGCACCTGGTACGGCCCGAACAACGCCGTGCTGGTGCTGGCCGGTGACATCGACGTGGCCACCGCACGCGAGAAGGTGGCGCGCTACTTCGGCAGCATTCCCGCCGGCCCGACCATGGCCCAGCCGAAGGTGGACGTGGCCCGGCGCCCGGCCGACACCCGCGAAGTGAGCACGGACAAGGTGCCGCAGTCGCGCATCTACCGCGCCTGGAACGTGGCCCAGGTGGGCACCGTGGATATCGACCGCCTGCAGCTGCTGGGGCAGGTGCTGGGTGGGGCCAAGGCCTCGCGCCTGGACCAGCGCCTGCTGCACCGGGAAAAGCTGGTGGACAGCATCAGCGCCGGCGCGTACGCCTCGCAGCTGGGCTCGAACTTCCTGGTGGTGGCCAACGTGAAGCAGGGCGTGGACCCGGCCAAGGTGGAAGCGATCATCGATGAGGAAATCGAACGCCTGATCGCCGAAGGTCCCAGCGCCGAGGAACTGGCACGTTCGAAGACCGCATTCCGCGCCGGTTTCATCCGCGGCATCGAGCGCATCGGCGGCTTCGGCGGCAAGGCCGACGCGCTGGCCGAGTGCGCCGTCTACACCGGTGACCCGGGCTGCTTCCGCGCATCGCTGGCCAACATCCAGGCCACCACCGCCGCCGACCTTCGCGAGGTGGGCAGCCGCTGGCTGGGCGTGGGCAGCCATACCCTGGTGATCGAGCCGGGCGACCGCGTGGTGCTGCAGGAAGAGCCGTCGGCCACGCCGGCACCGTTCACGCCGCCGCCGGTGGATCCCGCGTTCAGCACGCTGCCCGAGCAGGTGGACCGCACCGCGGGCGTGCCGCAGACCCGGCAGTTCCCGGAGCTGAAGTTCCCCGAACTGCAGCGGGCCACCCTGAAGAACGGCACCCGGGTGATCCTGGCCGAGCGTCACGAGATTCCGGTGGTGCAGTTCAGCTACCAGTTCCCCGGCGGTTTCAGTGCCGACCAGGGCCGCAAGGCCGGCACCGCCAACTTCACCATGGGCCTGATGAGCGAAGGTGCCGGCGAGCTGGGCGCGCTGGCCTTCGCCGATGCCGCCGAGGCGCTGGGTGCCAGCCTGGATGCGGAGGCGTCGCTGGACAACGTCAACGTGGATCTGTCGGCGCTGAAGGAAAATCTCGCACCGTCGCTGGCGCTGTACGCCAGCATGCTGCGCCAGCCGCGCTTCGAGCAGGCGGAGATCGACCGGGTGAAGGCCACCTGGATTGCCGGCATCAAGCAGGAAAAGGCCAACCCGAACGCAGTGGCCATGCGGGTGCTGCCGCCGCTGCTGTACGGCAAGGGCCACCCGTACGCCATCCCGTTCACCGGCAGTGGGGATGAGCCGGCCATCGCCAGCCTGGGCCGCGAAGACCTGGTGGACTTCCACAAGGACTGGCTGCGCCCGGAGCAGGGCACGCTGATCGTGGTGGGTGACACCACCCTGAAGGAGTTGCTGCCGCTGCTGAACCGCCAGTTCGGCGACTGGAAGAGCGACGGTGCCGCCCCGCAGGTGATCCCCGCCACCGAGGTGGCCCTGCCGGCGCGTCCGCGCGTGTACCTGATCGACCAGCCCGGGGCGGTACAGGCCAACCTGTTCGCCGGCCAGCTGGTGCCGTCCACGATGGATGCCGGCTCCACCCGCTTCGACATCGCCAATGGCGTGCTGGGCGGTGACTTCACCTCGCGCCTGAACATGAACCTGCGCGAGGACAAGCATTGGTCCTACGGTGCCCGCAGCAGCGCCGGCTCCAGCATCGGCCAGCGCACCTGGATGGCCATGGCGCCGGTACAGATCGACAAGACCGGCCCGGCACTGGCGGAAATGCGCAAGGAGATCACCGGCTTCGCCGATGGCAGCACGCCGGCCACCGCCGCCGAAGTCGGCCGCATCCGCAACATCCAGACCCTGAGCCTGCCCGGTGCCTATGAAACGGCCAGCGCCGTGCTGGGCACCATCAGTGGGCTGGTCCGCTACCAGCGCCCGGACGACTACGTGTTCAAGCGCAAGGCCGAGATCGAGGCGATGACCCCGGCGCAGGTGCAGGAAACGGCCGCGCGCATCCAGCCCGGTGCCCTGACCTGGGTGGTGGTGGGTGACCTCAAGCAGACCGAAGCGCCGGTGCGCGCGCTGAATCTGGGCGAGGTGACGGTGATCGACGCCGACGGCAATCCGGTCGGCAAGTAAGCCGGCCGAGCGCAGGCCGGGCACCCCGGGGGGTGCCCGGCTACCTGCGATTCAGCCTGTTCAGGCAGAATCGTGTCATTCCCTTCCAGGATCCGCCCATGCGCGTTCTTCTGCTCTCCGCCGTACTGCTCACCGCCACCACCGCCTGTACCTGGGTGCCGATCGAGAGCAGCGGCAAGGGGGTGCGCGTGCTGCCCGCCGGCCCGCTGCCGCCCGGCTGCCAGGCCCGCGGCGAGGTGGTGGTGTCGGTGAAGAGCAAGGTGGGCTTCTACAACCGCAACCCGCTGCGCGTGCAGGATGAGCTGGAAACGCTGGCCCGCAATGAGGCGCCCAGTGCCGGGGCCAATGCCATCCAGGCGTCGGCGCCGCCGGCCGATGGCAGCCAGCGGTTCGCCGCGTTCCAGTGCCCGCCGCGCTGAGCCGGGCTCCATACGCTGGCGTGTGAATTCGTAAAGGTGCGGTGAAAGCGCGGGGGCTATAGAATAGCTCCCCCTTTCGCCTGAATCCTGGCGCTGACCTCGATGCTCTTCAAGAATGTCTCGATCGCCGGCCTGGCGCACGTCGATGCGCCGCATACGCTGACGACGACGGAAATCAACGAACGACTGCAGCCGACGTTGGACCGCCTCGGCATCCGTACGGATGTGCTGGGCGACATCGCCGGCATCCACGCCCGGCGGCTGTGGGATCCCGGTGTGCTGGCGTCCGACGCGGCCACCATGGCCGCGCGCAAGGCGCTGGACGATGCCGGCATCGGCGCCGGCCAGATCGGCCTGCTGGTCAACACCTCGGTCAGCCGCGATTACCTGGAACCGTCCACGGCCTCCATCGTGTCCGGCAACCTGGGCGTGGGTGAGGAGTGCATGACCTTCGATGTGGCCAATGCCTGCCTGGCCTTCATCAACGGCATGGACATCGCCGCACGCATGATCGAGCGCGGTGACATCGAGTACGCGCTGGTCGTCGATGGCGAGACCGCCAACCTGGTCTATGAAAAGACCCTGGAGCGGATGACCGCCCCGGACGTCACCGCCGAGGATTTCCGCAACGAACTGGCCGCGCTGACCACCGGCTCCGGTGCCGCCGCCATGGTGATGGCCCGCACCGACCTGGTGCCCGATGCACCGCGCTACAAGGGTGGCGTGACCCGTTCGGCCACCGAGTGGAACCAGCTGTGCCTGGGCAACCTGGACCGCATGGTCACCGATACCCGCCTGCTGCTGATCGAAGGCATCAAGCTGGCCCAGAAGACCTTCACCGCCGCCAAGGTGGCACTGGGCTGGGCGGTGGAAGAACTGGACCAGTTCGTCATCCACCAGGTCAGCCAGCCGCACACCGCCGCGTTCATCAAGAACTTCGGCATCGATCCGAAGAAGGTCATGACGATCTTCGGCGAGCACGGCAACATCGGCCCGGCCTCGGTGCCGATCGTGCTGAGCAAGCTCAAGCAGCTGGGCAAGCTGAAGAAGGGCGACCGCATCGCGCTTCTGGGCATCGGCTCGGGTCTGAACTGCTCCATGGCCGAAGTGGTCTGGTAAGCAGCCCGCTGCCCGACCTCCTGTAGAGCCGAGCCCTGCTCGGCTCACGCGCCCAGCGCGGTGTCACCGCGGCCTGACCGCAGAGCAGCCGGCCACCGGGCCGGCTCTACACCGCGCCGCGATTCTCACTAGGTGCTCCGCATGCGCGATCTTCCCGGTTACCCCGCTCACCCCCAGCGCTTCCAGGTCCGTCCCGGCCTGTCGATGAGCTATCTCGACGAAGGCCCCCGCGATGGCGAGGTGGTGCTGATGGTGCATGGCAACCCGTCGTGGAGCTATTACTGGCGCACGCTGGTGGCCGGGCTGTCGGATCGCTACCGCTGCATCGTGCCGGACCATATCGGCATGGGGCTGTCGGACAAGCCCGATGACAGCCGCTACACCTACACCCTGCAATCGCGCGTGGACGACCTGGACGCGCTGCTGCGCCACCTGGGCATCACCGGCCCGGTGACCCTGGCCGTGCACGACTGGGGCGGCATGATCGGCTTCGGCTGGGCGCTGTCCCACCACGAACAGGTCAAGCGGCTGGTGGTGCTCAACACCGCCGCCTTCCCCATGCCGGCGGCCAAGACCATGCCCTGGCAGATCGCACTGGGCCGGCACTGGAAGATCGGCGAGTGGATCATCCGCCGCTTCAACGCCTTCTCCGCCGGTGCCTCGTGGCTGGGGGTGGAACGGAAGATGCCCGCCGCGGTGCGCCGTGCCTACGTCTCGCCGTACAACAGCTACGCCAACCGCATCAGCACCATCCGCTTCATGCAGGACATTCCGCTGTCGCCGGCCGACCCGGCCTGGTCGCTGCTGGAGCGCGCCGGCCAGGCGCTGCCCTCGTTTGCCGACCGCCCGACGTTCATCGGCTGGGGCCTGCGCGACTTCGTCTTCGACCACCACTTCCTGCAGGGTTTCCAGGCCGCGCTGCCGCAGGCCCAGGTACAGGCGTTCGACGACGCCGGCCACTACGTGCTGGAGGACAAGCACGAGGTGCTGGTGCCGGCCATCCGCACCTTCCTGGACCAGCACCCGCTGTAATCCCGCCCGGCGCGCTGCGCGCCCGGGTGCTCAGGCCGCGGCCGGTGTGCTGCCGCTGTCGTCCGGCTGCGGGTCGTCGTTGCCGGGCACCTCGCGGCCCTGCCAGTCGGCCGGGGTGAGCGGCGGCAGGCCGTGCACCACGCGCGCCTTGTCACACTGCGGGCTGGCCTTGCCGTACTCCCAGGAGGCGTCCACCTCGCGGCAGACGCTGGGCCGGTTGGGGTGGATGCTGCACCGCGAATACACGCCGATCTCCGCATCCAGGGCCACGCAGCGCACCGGCTTGGAATGGGTGCCACGCATGCACAGGCGGTGCGGGTCCAGCACTTCGGTGAGCTGGTGCGGCACGCCGCCGGGGGTCACCTCGTCCGATTCCATCCAGTGAAAGGCCACGCGGTACTGGGTGCAGCAGGCGCCGCAGGTCATGCAGGGATGTTGCATGGGCAGGCCGCCTCGGGCGGCAGGGGGACGAAGGAGAGAGGGAGCGGATTTTCCACGATGCGCGCCGCCGCGCAAGAAATTCCGTAAGCGGCGACAATGAACGGATGAACCGACCCTGCAACATCGCCGCCCGTCTGCCCGACCTGGCCCGTGAACGGCCGGACCAGATCGCCATCCGCTGCCCCGGACCGCGTGGCGCGGGCAATGGCATGGCCGCCTACGACGTGACCCTGGACTACCGCCAGCTGGATGCCCGCAGCGATGCGATGGCCGCCGGCCTGGCCGGCTACGGCATCGGCCGTGGCGTGCGTACGGTGGTGATGGTGCGGCCGTCGCCGGAGTTCTTCCTGCTGATGTTCGCGCTGTTCAAGCTGGGCGCGGTGCCGGTGCTGGTGGACCCGGGCATCGACAAGCGCGCGCTGAAGCAATGCCTGGACGAGGCCGAGCCGCAGGCGTTCATCGGTATCGGGCTGGCCCATGTGGCCCGGCTGCTGCTGCGCTGGGCGCCCTCGGCCACGCGCCTGGTCACCGTGGGCACGCGCCTGGGCTGGGGCGGCACCACGCTGGCCGCGCTGGAGCGCGCCGGCACCGGCAGCGGGCCGATGCTGGCCGACACCGACGGCGAGGACACCGCCGCCATCCTGTTCACCAGCGGCTCCACCGGTGTGCCCAAGGGCGTGGTGTATCGCCACCGCCACTTCGTCGGCCAGGTGGCGCTGCTGCGCAGCGCCTTCGGCATGACCGCCGGCGGGGTGGACCTGCCCACGTTCCCGCCGTTCGCCCTGTTCGATCCGGCGCTGGGGCTGACCTCGATCATTCCCGACATGGATCCCACCCGTCCGGCGCAGGCCGATCCGCGCCGGCTGCACGATGCCATCAGGCGATTCGGGGTGACCCAGCTGTTCGGCTCGCCGGCACTGATCCGCGTGCTGGCCGACCATGGCCAGGCCCTGCCCGGGGTGAGCCGGGTCACGTCGGCCGGGGCGCCGGTGCCCCCGGACGTGGTGGCGCGCATCCGTGCGCTGCTGCCGGAGGATGCGCAGTTCTGGACGCCGTACGGGGCGACCGAATGTCTGCCGGTGGCGGTGGTGGAAGGCCGCGAGCTGGAGCGGACCCGCGCGGCGACCGAGCGTGGCGCCGGCACCTGCGTGGGCAGCGTGGTGGCGCCGAACGAGGTCCGCATCATCGCCATCGACGATGCGCCGCTGGCCGACTGGAGCCTGGCGCGCGTGCTGGGCGAGGGCGAAGTGGGTGAGATCACGGTGGCCGGCCCGACCGCCACCGACAGCTATTTCAACCGCCCCCAGGCCACCGCGGCGGCGAAGATCCGTGAGACCCGGCCCGATGGAAGCACCCGCGTGGTGCACCGCATGGGCGATGTGGGGTACTTCGATGCGCAGGGCCGGCTGTGGTTCTGCGGGCGCAAGACGCAGCGGGTGCAGACCGCCCGCGGCCCGCTGTACACCGAGCAGGTGGAGCCGATCTTCAATACCGTGCCGGGCGTGGCGCGCACCGCGCTGGTGGGGGTGGGCGAAGCCGGTGCGCAGCTGCCGGTGCTGTGCGTGGAGCTGCAGCGGGGCCACAGCGATGGCCCGGCACTGCAGCAGGCGCTGCGCGAACATGCCGCCGCCCGGGCGGCGGAGGCGGGGCTGACGCATTTCCTGGTCCATCCCGGCTTCCCGGTGGATATCCGCCACAACGCCAAGATCGGCCGCGAGAAGCTGGCCGTGTGGGCCCGCGCGCAACTGGAAAAACACGCATGAAGATTCTTGTCACCGGTGGCGGCGGATTCCTTGGCCAGGCGCTGTGCCGCGGCCTGCTGGAGCGTGGCCACCAGGTCCTGGCGTTCAACCGCAGCCATTACCCCGAACTGCAGGCCATGGGGGTGGGGCAGATCCGCGGCGACCTGGCCGACGCGCAGGCCGTGCTGCATGCGGTGGCCGGCGTGGACGCGGTCCTGCACAACGGCGCCAAGGCCGGTGCGTGGGGCAGCTATGAAAGCTACCACCAGGCCAACGTGGTGGGCACCGACAACGTGATCGCCGCCTGCCGCGCGCAGGGCGTGGGCCGGCTGGTATACACCTCCACGCCCAGCGTGACCCACCGTGCCACCCACCCGGTGGAAGGCCTGGGCGCGCACGAGGTGCCCTACGGCGAGAACTTCCAGGCGCCGTATGCGGCCACCAAGGCGATTGCGGAGCAGCGCGTGCTGGCCGCCAACGACGCCACGCTGGCCACGGTGGCACTGCGCCCGCGCCTGATCTGGGGCCCGGGCGACCAGCAGCTGGTGCCGCGCCTGGCGCAGCGCGCACGGCAGGGGCGGCTGCGCCTGGTGGGCGACGGCAGCAACAGGGTGGACACCACCTACATCGACAATGCCGCGCTGGCCCATTTCCTCGCACTCGACGCACTGGCCCCGGGCGCGGCCTGCGCCGGCAAGGCGTACTTCATCTCCAACGGCGAGCCGCTGCCGATGCGCGAGCTGCTCAACCAGCTGCTGGCCGCCGTGGGCGCACCGCCGGTCACGCGCACGCTGAGCTTCCGCACCGCCTACCGCATCGGCGCGGTGGCCGAGCGGCTGTGGCCGCTGCTGCGCCTGCCCGGCGAGCCGCCGCTGACGCGCTTCCTGGCCGAGCAGCTGTGCACCCCGCACTGGTACAGCATGGAGCCGGCGCGCCGGGATTTCGGCTACGTGCCGCAGGTCAGCATCGCCGAAGGACTTCGCCGGCTGCGTGCCGCCTCGTGAAGGCGGCCTCACCTGGCTGACGAATTCATCAGGCGGCGAGGTGACCATCACTGAATGAACACCGGCCTATGGCGAGGATGGTCCCACGCCATTCACGGCCCGACCATCAGCGAGGATCGCCATGCTGCATTACGCCGTCATTTTCTTTGTCATCGCCATCATTGCCGCCGTCCTCGGTTTCTCCGGCATCGCCGGTGCGGCCAGCAACGTCGCCTGGATCCTGTTCGTCGTCTTCCTGGTGCTGGCGGTCATCTCGATGTTCCGCAAGCGCGCCTAGTCGCTGCGGTGACAGCGGCCTGACCGCTGTCGCGACCGGTTTGAACCGGGTTGAAAGGTGCCGGCCTCGTGCCGGCACTTTTTTGTCCGCGCGCCACGCCGCCGCGCTGCATGCAGGCCGCGCAGGTAGAATGCTGGCCATGGCCCTTTCCCTGCTCAATTCCCTCAAGCCGGTCGCCGGTCGCGCCCTGCAGATCGCCCTGAACCGCGCGCTGGCGCTGGATCCGGACACCGGCCAGGCGCTGTCCCGGCTGCATGGCCGGCATATCGATCTCACCCTGGAAGCGCCCGCGCTGGCGATGCGCATCGGCGTGGACGGCACGCAGCTGCGCGTGGGACCGGTGGATGGCCGCGAAGCCGATCTGGCCGTGCGCAGCAGCCTGGCCGGGGTGCTGGCGCAGCTGCCGCTGCTGGCCCAGGCGCGCGGCGCGGCCGGTGCGCAGGCCGGGCGGGTGCGGGTGGCGGGTGATGCCGAACTGGCGCGCCAGCTGCAACAGCTGGCCAAGGGGTTCGACCCGGACTGGCAGCTGCCGTTCGTGCAGGTGTTCGGCGAGGTCCTGGGCGTGCAGATCGCGGCCACCCTGCGCAGCGCGCTGTCCCATGCCCGCCACGGCGCGCAGGAACTGGCCCGCAACACGGCCGAATTCCTCACCGAGGAATCGCGCGATGTGGTGCCACGCGGCGAACTGGATGCCTTCCACGATGACGTGGACGTGCTGCGCGACGATGTCGAGCGCCTGGCGGCACGCGTGCAGCGCCTGCGGGGTGCCGCATGAAGGCGCTGCTGCGGGCCAGCCGCATCGGCCGGGTGATCCTTCGCTACCGTCTGGATGATCTGCTGCAGGGCACCCCGGCCGAGCGCTGGCTGCGCCTGGCCAAGCCGTTCGTGCCGCGCGCCGCGGCGGCCATTGCCGCGCAGTCGCGCGGTGCCCGCCTGCGCATGGCGTTGCAGGACCTGGGCCCGATCTTCGTCAAGTTCGGGCAGATCCTGTCCACCCGGCGCGACCTGGTGCCACCGGATGTGGCCAATGAACTCACCCTGCTGCAGGACCGGGTCAAGCCGTTCGATGGCGAAACCGCGCGGCAGATCGTGGAGCAGGCGCTGGGCCTGCCGGTCAGCGAGGCGTTCGCCCAGTTCGACACCACCCCGCTGGCCTCGGCCTCCATTGCCCAGGTGCATGCCGCGACCCTGGCCGACGGGCGCCAGGTCGTGGTGAAGGTGCTGCGCCCCGGGATCGAAAAGCAGATCGACGCCGATATCGCCCTGCTCAACTCGCTGGCCACGCTGGTGGAGCGCACGCATCCGCGCGCGGACAAGATCCGCCCGCGCGAAGTGGTGGCCGAGGTGGAAAACACCCTGAGCGCCGAGCTGGACCTGCAGCGCGAGGGCGCCAACGCCAGCGTGCTGCGCCGGTTCTGGGAGGGCTCGGACGATCTGTACGTGCCAGAAGTGATCTGGAGCCATACCGCCGAGCGCGCCCTGACCCTGGAACGCGTGTGGGGCATTCCCTCCGATGACATCGCCGCCCTGGACAAGGCCGGCATCGACCGCAAGGCACTGGCCGCCAAGGGCGTGCGGGTGTTCTACACCCAGGTGTTCCGCGACAACTTCTTCCATGCCGATGCCCACGCCGGCAACATCTGGGTCGACACCGATCCGGCCCGCCGCGACAACCCGCGCTTCATCGCGCTGGACTTCGGCATCATGGGCCAGCTCTCGCAGGAAGATCAGTACTACCTGGCCGAGAACTTCATGGCCATCTTCAACCGCGATTACCGCCGGATCGCCGAGCTGCACGTGCAGGCGCGCTGGATGCCCGACCATGTGCGCCTGGACGAGCTGGAAGCGGCGGTGCGCTCGGTGTGCGAGCCGTACTTCACCCGGCCGCTGTCGCAGATTTCGCTGGCCGAGGTGCTGATCAAGCTGTTCCGCGTGGCCCAGCGGTACCAGCTGGTGCTGCAGCCGCAGCTGATCCTGCTGCAGAAGACCCTGCTGAACATCGAAGGCGTGGGCCGCCAGCTGGACCCGCAGATCGATATCTGGGCGGTGGCGCGGCCGGTGCTGTCGAAGATCCTGCGCGAGCGTTACAGCCCGCGGCGGGTGCTGCGCGAGATCGGCAAGCGCGTGCCGGAAATCATGACCCATGCCCCGGACATGCCGCGGCTGGTGCACGCCTGGCTCAGCCAGCAGGTGGAAGGACGGCATGAACTGTCCATGCGCTCGCGCGACCTGGCCGCGCTGGATGCCAGCCTGCAGCGGCTGCAGACGCGCGCGGTGGGCGCGATCACCGGTGTGGGCCTGTTGGCCATCGCCGCGTTGATGTACGTGCTGGAGGCTCCGGGTTGGTACGTGGGCGATGCGCCCGTGCTGAGCCTGCTGGCCGCTGCGGTCGGTGCGGTCGCCCTGCTGCGCGCCTGGTGGCGCTGATGGAAGCTGACCTGCTGGCCGATGCCGAGGCATCGGTGCCGGTGCCTGCCCTGCAGCTGCTGCACCACGACGAGCGCCTGGCGGTAGTCAACAAGCCGGCCGGGCTGATGGTCCACGACAGCAAGCTGGCGCGTGGCGAAGCGGATTTTCTGGCCGACCGGCTGCGCGAGCAGCTGGGCCGGCCGATCTTCCTGGTGCACCGCCTGGACCGTGCCACCAGCGGCTGCCTGCTGCTGGCATTCGACCGCGACAGTGCCAGCGCGCTGGGCAGGACGCTGATGGCCGGGGAGGTGCGGAAGGATTACCTGACCGTCTGCCGTGGCTGGCCAGCTGAAACGCACTGGCGCGTGGACCACGACCTGGACGGTGGCCCCGGCAAGCCGGTGAAGAAGCCGGCCATCACCGACTTCCAGCGGCTGGCCACCGGTGAGCTGGCGGTACCGGTCGGTGAGTTCAGCCAGTCGCGCTACGCGCTGCTGCGCTGCCAGCCGCAGACCGGCCGGTTCCGGCAGATCCGCCGGCACCTGAAGCACCTGTCGCATCACATGATCGGCGACACCAGCCACGGCGATGGCCGGCACAACCGCATCTTCCGCATGCAGGGTGTGCACCGCATGCTGCTGCACGCCGAGCGCCTGCGCTTCGCGCATCCGCAGGGGGGCCACGTGGACGTGTCCGCGCCGCTGGACGGGCCGTTCCAGAAGGCGCTGGACCTGTTCGGCTGGCAGGTACCCGGGCCGGCGTGAGGCCGGCCCCTCCGGGGCAGCGCCGGGTTACTTCGCCGGTGCCGCTGCGGGTGCGGGCTTCGCCGGCGTTTCCTCGACGATCTTCTCGATATCGCTGGCCAGGGCCTGCATCACCGGCTGCATGCGCTGCTGCATGGCGGCCATGACGTTCTGCATCAGCGCCGGCGTCTTGTCCAGCAGCCCCTGGCCGGCCGGGCTCTCGTAGAACTCGGCCATGGCCAGCACTTCCTCGCGGGTGAAGGTCTGCTTGTACAGGTCCACGTACATCGGGCGCAGCTGCTGCCACGAGGCCACCTGCCTGACCGCCTCGCTGCTGCGCGCCTGGATGCGCCGCAGCTGGTCCTGCTGGCGCGCGTCGAGCGGGCGCTGGGCGGCGAACTGCTCGATCTGCTGCTGCTGCATCTGCAGGATCTGCGGCAGCAGGGTGTCCATCATGGTCTGCGCGCGCGAGGCCGAGAGCAGGCGGTTGATGTCCGCTTCGCTGGGCGGGGCGGCCAGCAGCGTGGCGGGCGCGCACGCCAGCGCCAGCAGCAGCGTGGCACGGCGCAGAAGATGGGTGACCGGGGCGGGTGGACGTGTCATGCGGAGCATCCTGCGGCATCGGGAACCCACAGCATACCCGCTCGCTCTGGAAGACGACCGTTGCAGCCACGATCGCGGTGGAAGCGCCCGCGTTGACGACAGCCACGGCACCACGCCTGCCGTTACAATGCGTCCATGGGTACTGGACCGGTCACTGTTTCGGCGCAACTGACGATTCCCGAAGGGGAACTCGTCGAGCGTTTCGTGCGCGCCAGCGGGGCCGGGGGGCAGAACGTCAACAAGGTATCGACGGCGGTGGAGCTGCGTTTCGACCTGGCCAGCTCGCCGTCGCTGCCCGAACCGCTGCGCATGCGCCTGCTGGCGCGCCGCGACCGGCGGGTGACCGGCGAAGGTGTGCTGGTCATCGATGCACAGCGCTTCCGTACCCAGGACCGCAACCGCGAGGATGCGCGCGAGCGGCTGGCCGAGTTCATCCGCGCCGGCCTGAGCGTGCCCAAGGCACGCAAGGCCACCAAGCCGACCTACGGGTCCACCCTGCGTCGCCTGGACGCCAAGAAGGGACGCGCGCAGGTCAAGCGCGGCCGTTCCACCCGCAATTGGGAGTAGCCCTTGAACCACCCCACGCCCCTGTTGCCGGCCATTCCGCCGGGCATGCCGCAGGTCAGACCGAACCGTTTTCTCCGCTGGCTGGCCCGCTGCGTGCTGCGCATGGGCGGCTGGAAAGTCGTGGGCACGCTGCCGGACGTGCCCAAGCTGGTGTTCATCATCGCCCCGCACTCGTCCAACTGGGACGGCGTGTGGGGCATGGCCGCCAAGATCGCCCTGGGCATGAAAGTGAAGGTGCTGGGCAAGGCCTCGCTGTTCTGGTGGCCACTGTCGCCGCTGCTGCACCGGCTGGGCGTGATCCCGCTGGACCGCAGCTCGCCGCAGGGCACGGTGGGGCAGGCCGTGGACCTGCTGCGCGGCAACGACAAGATGTGGTTCGCCATCACCCCGGAAGGCACCCGCAAGGCGGTGAAGGACTGGAAGGCCGGTTTCCTGAAGATCGCCCGCATGTCCGAGGTGCCGATCCTGGCCGCCTATTTCCACTACCCGGACAAGACCATCGGCATCGGTCCGCTGTTCCACCCCAGCGGCGACGATGCCGCCGACATGGCGGCCATCCGGGCCTTCTACCGCCCCTGGGTCGGCAAGACCCGCGGCACCGTCTGAGCGCCGTGCGCTGCCGCCCCGCGCCGCCGTTCAACGCGCCACATCCGGCATATGCCGGGGGGCCGCAAGCGGAGTAGGCTGACGGGCTGGCGGTCCATTCCGGGCTGCCGCCGAGGAGCCTTTCACATGTCGCGTACCGTTGTCCTGGCCGCCGCCATCAGCCTGGCGCTGGCAGCCTGTTCCGGCAAGGAGTCCACCCCCGTGTCCGAAGCCCAGAATGCGCCGGCGCAGCAGCCGGCCGATGCCTCCACCAACCCGCTGCTCACCGCCAGCACCCTGCCGTTCCAGGCACCGCCGTTCGACCGCATCCAGGACAGCGATTACCTGCCGGCGTTCGAGGAGGGCATGCGCCAGCATCTGGCCCAGGTGCGCGCGATCGCCGACAGCACCGCGCCGGCCACCTTCGACAACACCATCGAAGCGATGGAGCGCAGCGGCGAAACGCTGACCCGTGTCTCGCGCATCTTCTTCGGGCTGGTGCAGGCCGATACCAACGACGCGCGGCAGAAGATCCAGGAAGAGGTGGCCCCCAAGCTGGCCGCCCACCAGGACGAGATCAACCTGGACCCGAAGCTGTTCGCACGGGTGAAGTCGATCTACGACCAGCGTGAAACGCTGGGCCTGGATCCGGTGCAGAAGCGCCTGGTCGAGCACTACTACGATGGCCTGGTGCGTGCCGGCGCGCAGCTGTCCGACGCTGACAAGGCCAGCCTGCGCAAGCTCAACGTGGAAGAAACCACGCTGTCCACCCAGTTCCACACCCGCCTGGTGGCGGCGACCGCCGCCGCCGCGGTGGTGGTGGACGACAAGGCCAAGCTGGCCGGGCTGGGCGAGGATGCGATCAACACCGCCGCCGCCGACGCGGCCGCGCGCAAGCTGGACGGCAAGTTCCTGCTGCCGCTGCAGAACACCACCCAGCAGCCGGTGCTGGCCTCGCTGACCGACCGCGACCAGCGCGCGGCGGTGCTCAAGGCCTCGGAAACGCGCGCCGAGCGCGGCGATGCCAACGACACCCGGCAGACCGTGCAGCGCCTGGCCCAGCTGCGCGCGCAGAAGGCCAAGCTGCTCGGCTTTGCCACCTACGCCGATTACACCCTGGGCGACCAGATGGCCAAGACCCCGGCGGCGGCGCTGAAGCTGCTGACCGATACCGTGCCGGCCGCCACCGCCAAGGCGCGCGCCGAAGCGGCGGACATCCAGAAGGTGATCGACGCGCAGAAGGGCGGCTTCCCGCTGGCGGCCTCGGACTGGGATTTCTACGCCGAGCAGGTCCGCAAGGCGAAGTACGACCTGGACGAAGCGCAGATCAAGCCGTATTTCGAACTGGACAACGTGCTGCAGAACGGCGTCTTCTACGCCGCAACGCAGCTGTACGGCATCACCTTCAAGCCGCGCACGGACATTCCCACCTACCACCCGGACATGAAGGTGTACGAGGTGTTCGACAAGGACGGCACCTCGCTGGCGCTGTTCTACACCGACTACTTCAAGCGCGACAGCAAGTCCGGTGGCGCCTGGATGGACGTGTTCGTCGAACAGGATGGCCTGACCGGCGCCAAGCCGGTGGTGTACAACGTGTGCAACTTCACCAAGCCCGCCGCCGGCCAGCCGGCGCTGCTGAGCTTCGACGATGTGACCACGCTGTTCCACGAGTTCGGCCACGCCCTGCACGGCATGTTCTCCAACGTGAAGTACCCGTCCATTGCCGGTACCGCGACATCGCGTGATTTCGTCGAGTTCCCCTCGCAGTTCAACGAACACTGGGCGCTGGACCCGAAGGTGTTCGCCAACTACGCGAAGAACTACAAGACCGGTGAACCGATGCCGCAGGCACTGGTGGACAAGATCCTCAAGGCGCGCAGCTTCAACCAGGGCTACGCCACCACCGAGTATCTGTCGGCCGCGCTGCTCGACCTGGCCTGGCACACCCAGCCGGCCGACGCACCGCTGCAGGATGTGAATGCCTTCGAAGCGGCCGCACTGAAGAAGTACAAGGTGGACCTGCCGCAGGTGCCGCCGCGCTACCGCACCACCTACTTCGACCACATCTGGGGCGGTGGCTATTCGTCCGGCTACTACGCCTACTTCTGGGCGGAGGTGCTGGACCACGACGCCTTCCAGTGGTTCAAGGAAAACGGCGGCCTCACCGCGGCCAACGGGCAGCAGTTCCGCGACAAGGTGCTTTCGCGCGGCAACAGCGAGGAGCTTTCCGCCCTGTACCGCGATTTCCGCGGCAAGGATCCCTCGGTGGAGCCGCTGCTCGAGTTCCGCGGCCTGAAGTAAGCAGCCAGGCAGCGGCGGGGGAGACCCCGCCGTTGTTCTGCGGGTCCGGCCCGGCCCCAGGTATGCGTCGGGTCGCCGCTCAGGTGCCCACGTGCACGCGGCTGCCTGCATCGCCCAGTCCCAGATGGTCCAGTGCGATGTCCAGCGCCAGCACATAGCTCTGTGCGCCGTAACCGGCCGCGATACCCAGGCGCTGGCCCATACCGGCCGGCAGGCAGGGTTCGGCCACCGCGCCGTCGTCGTGAACCTCCACGTACGCGTTGTGCAGCTGCGGCAGCAGGTGCTGCAGCCGGGTGCTGTCGCTGCAATCACCCGGATCAAGCAGGATCACCTCGCCACGGCAGTGGTCGGCCACCCGCAGCGCGTCCAGCAGTTCCTGCTCCGACCCGCAGGCGCGGATGGCCACACTGGTGCCGGCATCCACGGCCCGGTGTACCAGCCCCCGCAGGACTTCGCCGGGCAGCGGCGGTGCGGTGCGGATCAGCGCGGTGGCCGCCTGCGGGCCGCGGATGATGAAGATCGACATGGAATGGTCTGCATGAAGCGCCCGGGGCGCGGTGACGCCACGATGCGCGTACCGCCCGTAACGGATCGAGGGCATGCACCGGCCACTGGCGTAAAACCTGCGTATCCTTCGCCGCCCCCGCCACCGACCCCCTGTGTAGAGCCGAGCCATGCTCGGCTAGGCCGTACCGACCACGCAGGTAGAGCCGAGCCATGCTCGGCTGGGCGGTACCGACCCCCGTTCCGAAGGCCGCCATGCGCGTGGCGTTGCAGCCGCAGCCGAGCCACCCGTTGAGAAAAAGGCAGCCGAGCATGGCTCGGCTCTACCGGTCTACCGGCGCTGCGGCGGTCACCGTTCCGAAGGCCCGCTCTGGTCGTATTCGCGCGGTGCCACCAGCTGCGGTTGGATCAGCTCGATGAAGGCGCGCGCCTGTTTGGACAGCACCTTGCCCCGGCGCACGATCACGCCGTAGCTGCGCTCGGGGAACCAGGCGCGCATCGAACGGGCCACCAGCCGTTCGCGGTCGGCCTCGCCCAGGCACAGTGAGGGCACGATGGAAATGCCCATGCCCATCGCCACGTACTGCTTGATCACTTCCCAGCCACCGACCTCCAGCGCCACGGTGTACGGCAGGCGGTGGCGCTGGAAAACCTGGTCCACCAGCCGGTAGGTGATCTGCCGCTTGGGTGGCAACACCAGCGGGTGCCGGGAGATCGCCTCCAGTTCCAACGCACCGGTGGCCAGGTCATGCCCATGCGGCACGATCAGCATCTGCTCGAAACGGTAGGCCGGAGCGTAGCTGAGGTCCGATGGCACGTCCGTCATCGAGCCCACCGCCAGATCCGCCGCATCGTCGCGCAGCAGCTCGGTGCCGTCGGCACTGATCGCGTTGTGCAGGGTCAGGCGCACATCCGGATGGACCTGGCGGAAACGCTCCACGATGGCCGGCAGCAGGTACAGGATCGTGGTGCTGTTGGCGGCGATGTTCAGCTCGCCCGCATCCAGCCCGCGCACCTTCTCGCGGAAGCGCGCATCCAACCCATCCAGGTTCTCCACCAGGGGCAGCGCCATGTCGTAGAGGATCTGGCCCTCGCGGCTGGGCACCAGGCGGCGTCCGCTGCGCTCGAACAACGGCACCCCCAACTCGCGCTCCAGCGCCTGCAACTGCTGGCTGATGGCCGGCTGGCTGACGAACAGCGCCTCAGCAGCCCGTGAGACCGATCCCAGCCGCACGGTCTGGCAGAACGCGCGCAGCGGCTTGAGCCGGTCGGATTTGTAGGAAAAACGCGGACTTGGGGATCGCGGCGTGGGCATGATGTCACGAGTATAAGCACAGCTTATGCCGTGCATTGCAATATCTGCTTTGTCAAATATGGGTGCCCGACGGCACGGTGGCGTCATTCGCTACTCCGGAGCACCGACATGTCTGCCGTTTCCGCCGCGCCTGCCACCCCGCCGACCAAGGCAACCCCCGGTATCCGCCTGACCACCCAGGTGGCCGGCCAGGCCGCGCTGCTGCCGGCGCCCCT
>Ga0207842_1000042_pt1 | contig 47072 bp, 46 predicted proteins | sample HigsolmetaGSP19D_FD_184847 | JGI IMG/M metagenome (GOLD analysis project Ga0207842, IMG submission 184847) | High solid enriched microbial communities from the Joint BioEnergy Institute, USA - SP1-9-D (SPAdes) | ecosystem: Engineered > Bioreactor > SSF (Solid state fermentation) > Aerobic >... | reverse complement strand
CATATTTTAGAACTTGTAGTTTTTTACTATAAGTTAAATAAGCTGCTATTTCTTTTGTCTTTTTAATCATCATAAAGCTATATTAGTTTTTTACTAATTTAGTCTACGAGGATATGACGTACCCACATATAGAAATGGGTTGACAATGGATAGACGCTACCCTGGTACACATTTATCAGGAAGTAATCCATTATACACTATTCTTGCTACAGCAAATGAAGTAATTGAATATATTCCTGAACAACAAATTATTGTTTCTAAAGGAGTTTTAGTTCAAAATCCATAGGATTGAGAAACATTTGTAAAACTAAAATCCGTTCGACTATCGAACGGATTTTTTTATATTTTGATTACTAACTTTCTATTTTTATTGTTTTCAACAATTCTGGTAAAACGGTATTCGTAAATTCTTCTTGGGCTTCGATTAACAAAGGTTTATAATCGTGATAACGATTAGAAAAATGACCTAAAATTAATTTCTTTACATTGGCTTGTTTCGCAATCATTCCAGCTTCTTTTGCAGTTGTATGCCCTGTGTAAACCGCTAAATCTTTCAATTCGTGTAAAAATGTTGATTCGTGATATAACAAATCGACATCTTTTATAATTGGAACAATATCTGGTTTATATTTTGTGTCCGAACAAAACGCGTAACTCAAGGACTTTTGAGCATCAAATGTTAAATAATCATTCGGAATTATTTTTCCAGATTCTAACGTAAAATCTTTTCCATTTTTCAAATTTTGATAATCGCAGATTTCAATTTCTGGAAATTCCTCGATCGTATCCATATTCAATTTTCGAGGTTTTGGCTTTTCTCGAAAAAGATAACCATTTGTATAAACTCGGTGATTTAGCGGAATAGAATAAACTTCAACTTTATCATCTTCAAAAACTAAAACAGATTCTTTTGTATGCAATTCGTTGAAAATAATCTCGAATGAGTTATTAGATTCTGTTAAACGTAATTGTGTTGTAATAAATTCCTCAATTCCTTTCGGACCATGGATATGCAAAGGCATATCGCGACCAAGCAATTGAAGTGTAGAAATTAATCCAATCAATCCAAAAACATGATCGCCGTGCAAATGCGATATAAAAATGTGATTTATTCGGTTGAATTTTGCCTTCGCTTTTCGCAATTGTACTTGTGTTCCTTCTCCGCAATCAATCAAAAAATAGCGTTCTGCGATGTTTAATAATTGAGCGGTCGGATGCGTAAAAGCTGTTGGTAATGCTGAATTAAATCCTAATATTGTTAGTTGTAAACTCAATTTACGTTTAGATTAGTTAAAAAATCGTTTAATTTTTCGACAGCTTTTCCTCGGTGGCTAATTGCATTTTTTTCTTCAGGAGACATTTGTGCAAAAGATTTTGAAAAACCATCAGGAATAAAAATCGGATCGTAGCCAAAACCATTGTCACCCATAATTTCAGTTGCAATAGTTCCATTCACTCGTCCTTCGAAAAAATATTCCTTTCCATCCAAAATTAAACAGAAAATAGAAATAAAATACGCTTTTCGATTTGTTTTTCCTTCCAATTCTTTCAACGCTTTTGCAATATTATCTTCGTCTTTTCCTGTGCCAGCATATCGAGCAGAATATACACCAGGTGCTCCATTTAACGCTTCTATCACTAATCCAGAATCATCTGCAAAGATATTTTTCCCAGTTTTATCGAAAATAGTTTTCGCTTTTAATTGCGCATTTTCTTCGAAAGTTGTACCAGTTTCTTCAATTTCATCAAAGAAATTAATATCAGTCAATGATTTCATCGATAGGTAAGAAGGTAACATTTTTGTAACTTCTTTTACTTTATTGTTGTTATGTGTGGCAAAAATTAATTCCATTTATATTGTTTTTTGTTCTGTTTTTTTGATTAATAAATAGACAGATAAAATTCCGATAAGTGTCATTCCTCCAATTAATAAATAATCTCTTTGCGCAAAAACTTCGCCTTCCATATCGCCCTGCATTAGCATTAACGAGTACGAAAGAGTGTTGTTTAGGAAATGTAATAACATAGGTAAAAACAACGATTTTGTGCGATAATAAACTATTCCAAAAATGATTCCTAAAAGTCCAGCGCCTATAAATTGCCAAGGATTCATATGTGCACATCCAAAAATAAATCCATTGATTAAGATTGCAGTTGTAGGATTTACATTGAAATTTAGCATTCCTTTCAAGATTATTCCTCTGAAAATAATTTCTTCGAAAATTGGAGCCAAAATACAAATCATAATAAATCCAGCGATTTTGTAATCTAACATCATTTCAAAAGAAGCTTGAAAGATTTTATAGATTTCTTCTAAAGGTCCAGTTGTTGGAATTAAACTTGTTGCAACCTCGGCTAAAGGCAAAAGAAATAACCAACAAGCTATTGATAATATGAGCTGAATTGGAGTAAAAGAATGTTTGATATCTTTTAAAATTGATGCAAATTTAGTTTGTGTCAACATCAATAAAATAACAATTGCGCAAACCGTTCCTGTTAAAAATCCTAACGGTAAAAGTAAGTGATTAAGCGGTTTGTAAAAAAGTGCTGGAGCAGAAACAAGTCCGCCAGCAAACTGCATTATAATCACTGCAATTGCGCTATACAAAAGAGCTTTTCCAATACCAAAACTTAGTTTATTTTCTTGCTTAGGAACAAATTCTTCAAATGGAGAGGTGTTATTCATGATGATAAGGTTTACCCTGCAATATACTAAATCCTCGGTAAATTTGCTCAGTCAAAAATAGACGAACCATTTGATGCGTAAATGTCATATTGGATAAAGACATTTTTTTATTTCCACGATTGTAAACAGATTCGTCAAAACCATAAGGACCACCAATCACAAAGACAAGATTTTTGACAGATTGATTCATGTAATTCTGAATATCATCTGCAAATTGCTTCGAAGTAGGTTGTTTTCCTTTTTCATCCAAAATAATAACAAAATCTGTATTGATGATTTTATTCAAAATTTGCTCAGCTTCTTTTTGTTTTTGTTGAATTTCGGACAAATTTTTACGATTTTTGATGTCAGGAATTTCAATTCTTTGATAATTAATGTGCGAAGGCAATCGATTTTCATACTTTTGTAATAGCATTTCGATGGCTTTTTCGTCTGTTTTACCGATACAAATGGTCGTAATATTCATTCAAAATTATTTATTGAGACAAAAATATGCGCATTCTACAAGATTTTAAAACATATACAGGAATAAATTATTTTCGAGATTGGTCGAAAACAAAATTGATGAACAAAAATACGGGCATCACGGTATATGATTTCTTGAAAGTTTTTTGGATTCGCGTCATGAAAGGTAATTTTCCGTTGCGTTCGGCGGCAGTTTCGTGGATTTTATTTTTTAGTATGTTTCCATTTTTGCTTTTTTTGTTTAGTATTTTACCGCATTTGGTTTATTACCAAGAAATAAAAAACTTGCTATTTACACAACTTCTTCCTCAACTTTTACCTAAACATGTGAGCAATGAAGTGATTTCGTATATTGATAAAACGACGGCTGTACAAGGAAAACGTAAAGTGAATTATTTCTTGATTTTGATTACAATTTTTATGTCATCCAACGGAATACAAGGGATTATAAATGGATTTAATGTTTCGTATCAAGATGTTTATGTAAAGCGAAAAAACTCAAAATCGAGAATGATTTCGATAATTTTAACCTTGTTTTTTACAGTTTTTATTGTGTTACAAGTGTTTTTATCTTATTCGACATCAATTATTTGGAAATACTTAACCAACGTTTCATTTTTAAGTAAACTTGGACAATTTTCGTATTTAATCAACTATTTTTCGGTATTTATTTTTTATTTTGTTTCGATGTGTATGTTGTATTATTTCGGACCAAATCACAAAAAATCGCGTAGTACAGTTATTCCAGGGGCATTGTTAACTTCTGTTTTGTTCTTGTTAACTGTGATTGGTTTTAATTCGTATTTAAGTTATTTTACAAATATTGATTTGTTTTATGGATCGCTTGGATTAGTGATGATTATGATGATTTTTGTTTACATCAATGTTATTTTGATGTTAGTTGGTTATGAATTGAATATGTCAATTAATTACACCAAAAATTACGAATACGTTAATCATATTGACAATAATCGATTCATTAATTTGGATAAATTTTAAGGTTCATTTAAAAGATGCCCGCAGGTTTTGCAATAAATAGCACCATCTAGGTGGTAATCATCGCCACAATTGCGACATCTTTGCGTGTTTGTAGGAATATCTTCCTTATGTTTAGCCGCTTTATTCATTTCCATAGTTACAATACTTGTGGGAACAGCAATTACACCATAACCTATAATCATTACAACAGAAGCTAAGAATTGTCCTAAACCAGTGACAGGTGAAATATCACCATAACCTACTGTTGTTAAAGTAACAATTGCCCAATAAATACTAATTGGTATACTTGTGAAACCAGATTCGGGATGATCGTGTTCAACCATATACATAATCGAGCCAATTACAACAACAATTAATACTACAAATGATAAGAAAACGATGATTTTATCTTTACTTTCTTTCAGTCCTAACACCAACACATTTTTCCCACGAGTAAATCGAGTAAGGTTAAAAATTCTGAAAATACGTAGTAATCTTAAAATACGAATACTTGCTAGGTACTTACTTGTAGGTAAAACTAAACCAAGATAAAATGGTAAAATAGACAATAAATCAATAACTCCATAAAAACTAAAAATATATCGCCAACGATTTTTAACGCAATAGATTCTTAATAAATATTCTATAGTAAACAAAAAGGTTAAAATCCATTCTAAAGATACTAAAACTGTATGGTGTCTTGCGTTAATTGCCGGAATAGACTCCAACATAACTAAGCCAACACTCAATAAAATTAAAAGTAATAAAGAGATGTCAAAAAGTTTTCCATAAGGTGTATCAGCTTCAAAAACTATATCGAATATTTTTTGTTTTAGCTTCTTTTCTTCATCAGCTCCCATTCTTTTTAGATAAGGAAATCTACCTTTAAACATTAGTTTATATTTTTGGAATGAGCTAAATTAGGAAAAAATTTTAGTATGAATATTCTATTGACTGGTGGAAGTGGATTAATTGGTTCAGAATTAACAAAGATTTTAATTAAAAATGGACATCAAGTTCGTATTTTGACAAGAGAAAAAGAGATTGAACATCCTTTTTATCATTGGGAGAAAGATACAATTGATGAAAAAGTTTTTGAAAATTTGGATGGAATTATTCATTTGGCTGGAAGCTTAATTGCGAAAAGATGGACAAATTCTTACAAAAAAGAAATTTTTTCGAGTAGAGTTGATACAGCGAATTTACTTTTTGAGTATATCAAAAAATTGAATATTGATTTGAAATTTTTTATCTCCGCGTCTGGAACTGCTTATTATGGACAAATTACTTCGAACAAAATTTTCAAAGAATCTGATGAACCGAATATTGATTTTTTAGGTAAAGTTTGTGTCGCATGGGAAAATGCTGCTTATCAGTTCGAAAAAATAGGTGCAAGAGTGGTTTGTCTTAGAACTTCTTTTGTTTTGTCTAAAAACGGCGAAGGTTTCAAATTATTAAAAAAACCTATTCAACTTGGTGTAGGAGCAAATCTAGGTAACGGAAAACAATGGATGCCTTGGATACATATTACAGATTTGATACAAATGTATGCGGAAGCTGTAGATAATGATAAAATAAAAGGAAGTTATAACGCATCTTCACCGCAATATATAAATCATTCGGAATTCAATCATACGCTAGCGAGAAAAATGAATAAACCTTTTTTTATTCCTAATATTCCTGCTTTTGTTATGAAATTAGCATTAGGTGAGATGAGTAGTTTAGTCCTAAATGGATCTAGAATTGACGCAACTAAAATTCAAGAAACAGGTTTCAAATTTCAATATCCTACTTTAGAAAAAGCGTTAGAAGAATTGATAGAAAAGTAACGAAAATTTTATTTAGATTATTCTTTATGTATTGTTGTGTATTGTACTTTTGCAGGAATTACAAATTGAAATGAAATTAAAAATTACTTTACTCTTTTTATTTATTGCATTATATACAAATGCGCAATCGAAAGATTTAAAATTCGGAAAAATTTCGGAGCAAGAAATTAACTTAACTCAAGTTCCTTTCGAGAAAAATGCAGATGCTGTTATTCTTTCGGAAGAAGGAAAAATGGATTTAACTTCGTCTAATTATTATTTGACTGCAAAACGAAGAATCAAAATACTGACTGATAAAGGACTTGATGAAGCAAATATACAACTGAATTATTACAGCAAGAATAGAAATGAATCTATAAGCGGAATTAAGGGAGGTACAATTAATATTGTAAATGGAGTAGAGCAAATGACTCCGATTGATGAAAAAGAGATTTTTGATGTTTCTTTAAATGAATTGTATGCTGCAAAACGTTTTACTTTTCCAAATGTAAAAGTTGGTTCTATTATCGAATATACTTATATCAAAAGTAGCGAACACAATTTTTCTATTGATGCGTGGAATTTTCAACATGATATACCAACGCTTTCGAGCAAGTTTCGATTAAATAATCAGGCTTATGGTACATATTCGATTATTACAATTGGTGATGGTTTGAATACAAAGTATAAAGGTAAATCTAGTTCAACGGAATGGTTATTACATAATATCCAAAGTTATAATCAATTAAAATACGTTTATAATCCTGAAGATCAAAGTGAACGAATTAAAATTCAGGCAGCTAATTATCATACAGATGGAGCAAAGAAAACTACGATGAGCGCGTAGATAGATTTGATTCAAGATATAAATGCACAATATGATTTGTATCGAAATCCTTCTGCAATCAGAGATGTTGCGCAAAATATTCCGAATGGAAAAGATGAGGTAGAAACTTTGAAAAATGTGATTGAATATATTGATTCAAATGTAAAATGGAATAGATTTTATGGAATTATTCCAACGCGTTCGAACAAAACTTTATTGAAAGAAAAGTCTGGTTCTACGGCAGATATGAATCTTTTATTGAATGAAATTTTAACAGCTAAAGGTTTCGAAACTTCGATGGTTATGTTTAGTAGTCGTCATCATGGACAAATTTTGTTTTCTTATCCAATTGTCAATCAATTCAATTCTGTTTTAACAGTTGTGAAATTAAATAATGGTGCTTCAAATATTATCTTAGATGCTTCAAAATTAAATAAAGAACAAATCGAATTTGGACCTTTAGATGTGTTTAATTATCATGGAATTGTCATCAAAAAAGGTGAAGCTTCGTTTGTAAAGTTGAATCAAAAATTGTCTTATTACGAATCATCATTAAAGTATGATTTTATGAGTAATGGAAATTTAATTCTTTATCGTAAAGACAAATTCAATGATTATTTTTATGATGATGCTGCAGACGAAGAAAATGTTTTGAATAGATATTTGACTGAATCTTTAGATGTGCGTTTAGACGAAGAAATTAATGATAAAACGGTTTTTGATACTGATTCTTACGTTAAAAATTATAAAGCAAAAGCTGTAATTCCGAATGCTCCATTTTATACATTTATAAATCCTTTGCGCGAATTTCTAAAACAATATACTTTTGAAGATAAAAATCGTCAGCGCAAAATAGAATTTAATTATCCTTATTTGTTTAATATTCAGGTGAAATCTAAAATTCCAGATGGTTACGAAGTGATAATTGATGAAAAATACAAAGCACATCACAAAACTGAGCTTGGTTTAGAGTATTATCAGGAAGCAAAAGTGAAAGATGGACAATTGATACTAGCAATTCAATTTTTATTGCCAGAAGGTGTTTATGAAGCGGATAAATACAATGAATTGAAACAATTTTTTGAGAAAATAAAAACAGAATCTCTGAAAGAAGTTTTAATGAAAAAGAAATAAATAAAATCCCGCACTGAATTTTTCAGTGCGGGATTTTATTTATTATTCAATCACCATCAAATTACAACCTCGCACATCCGAATGATCGAAACGTCCTAAGATTTCAAATTGATTGTGAGTTATTTTTTTACCTAAATCATCAGTTGCAATAAAACTAATCGAATTGTAATTTGCCAAATCAATCACATTCACGCCACCTGTTTTTCCCTCTTCAACATATTGGAAAGGATCTTCGGTTTCTCTGATCAAAATTCGCATCCAATTTGGCGATTTAAACGTCAAATCTCCTCGAGAATAACCTTGCGAAAGCAATTCCGTCATTCCATATTCCGAATGAATTTCATTTGTTCCGAAACCATTTTTCAAAATTGAATGCAATTCTTCGCGCGTAATTTCTTTCTTGCGACCTTTCATTCCGCCAGTTTCCATCACAATTGTGTGCTGCAAATTCATTTTATAATTTTCGACAAAATCTAATAAAGCAAATGAAACACCAATCAAAATTGCTTTCTTGCCCGTTTTTTCGTGCGCAATAAGATTTTCGTACAATTCATCGTGATTATACAAATAGAAACCACTTTTATCGCTACCAGATTTCTCAATCCAATACTCCACCATATCAATCAAAGACGAACCTGTACGCTCCAAATACGAAGGCAAAAGCGCGAAAATAGTATAATCGGGAAGTGGACCATAAAATTGTTCGAAACATTTTTCTAAACTGTAATGATACAATGCCAAATCCGTTACCAAATGTTTACTTGTCGCCATTCCAGTTGTTCCCGAACTTGTAAAAACCTTTTCCACTTCACGATTTCCCGAAATCAATTTAAATTTCTTAAAAAACTGAATCGGTAAAAAAGGAATTTCGTTGGTGTGTTTTACAGTAGAATAATCAACGTTCAAGAAATTTAAGAAGTTTTTGTACACCTCATTTTCTTGCGCTTGATAACGGAAAACTTCCAATGCAACGTTTTGGAAATCTTCTTCGGATTGAATAGAAAAAATTTGCTTTGAATCAAACATTTTGCAAAATTACAAAATAGAGTAGAAGTGAGCGAAGTAATTATATTATTTTATAAATAAAACCGTCAATTCGAGTGAAATTCGTTTAGAATTTTGTGTCGAGAATAAGGTTTTAGAAGATAAAATTCATCTTAATTCTCGATACAATTTTTAGAAATATATTTCTAAAAATCACTCGAATTGACGAATTTTAATTCAAGACAAGTTATTATTTAAAATATTCATCAAAATGATGTTTGAATAAAGTTGACATCGTTTCAGATTCTAAACCATATAAAGTAATTTCAAATTCAAATACGTCATCAGAAATTTCAATTCCAGAAATAGAACTTCCCCAACTTTTTAATTCTTCTTTAAAATCATTATAATAAATTCTAAGATTTGGAATAATCGCTGTGTCTATCAATCTTTCTTTTTCAGAATCATAATTTATATGGATGTTATTTGCTAAACAATAATTTTTGAATAATAAATAAGGAGATTCAATATCTATAAAATTTATTTTGCCATAAACAACTCCCATCGGAACATCTGCAAATTCAAATTCTGTAGTTCCAATAATTTGTTCTTCAAGCTTTATTGTAAATGTAGTAGCCATGCAATAAATTTCTTTAAACTTACAAAAATCTACTGATTTTTTAGCTTAACAATTGTTGCATTGGCTTTGTAAAGATGATCGCCAAGAATTTCGTAATTCTGAATTAGATCTTTGTAGAAAAGCGCACTTGTAGTCAAAAGTTTCTCTTTTTCGATCGTCTTCATTAAATTTGCTTCGGCTTCTTTGTAAATTGTATTAATTGTTTTTTCGATAAACTCCGCTTGTTTGATAGAAACTTCTTCTTGTGTTTCGTTCAAATTTTGATTTAGAATACGCGTTGTTTGATCCAAATTATTTTGAAATTCGACCAAATACGTTCTCATTTTTGGTGTAAAATAACTATTTGTCATTCTACGACGACGATGAATAGAAGAAATCTTAATCGCAATATCGCCCACACTTTCCAGATGATGACAAAGTGTAATTAGTTGATGAATCGCAATTGTATTTTCGTTTGGTAAATCTAAATCAGCAATTTCATTCAAAAATTCATTGACTTCTCTCTCCAATTGATCACCTTCTTTTTCCAGTTCCAAAATTCGTTCACGAAAAACCAAAATCTTTTCTTCATCACTTTCAGTAATCATTCGCCCAAGCGTATAAATCGTTTGTTTCGTTGTAGAAGCGAGTTTCAGAAGTTTTTTGTTGGCTTCATTTTTATATAGGTCAGAATTTGTTCCGAATGGAATTGCATAAAATTCTAATTTATTGTCTGCTGATTTTACAGAGAAATATTTTTTCTGACAATAGAAAGCTATTTTATTGATAAAAGGTGTAAATAAAATTACCCCAACCAAATTACTAATGGTATCAAAAGCAATCAGCTGAACAGCTATATTTGATGAAATTGTTGAGCCAATAAATTTTAAAACAAAATTTGCAATCAACATAAAAATCAACGCAATTACAATATTGAAAAATGTATGAAATGCTGCGACAACTTTCGTGTATTTATCTCCAATTGCTGCAACTAAATGCGCTGTAAAAGTTGTTCCGATATTTGCTCCCAAAACAATCATTGCAGCTAATTCGATAGGTAAACCTTTGCTCGCTAATAAAATTGCAATGGTAATTGATGCAGAAGAAAAGTGGACTAAAATCGTTAGTAATATTCCAAATAGAATAAATAACAAATTAGTCAAAAAGCCATAATGTGATAAATGCTGAAAGAATTCTTGTAACTTTTGATGACTTTCGATAGAAGGCAAAAAAGTTTTCAGGAAATAAAGTGAAAGAAAAAGTAACGAAAGCGAAAATAAAATTCCGCCTACTTTTCTTTGGTTACGTTTTTTCGATAAATAAAATGGAAAAGCCACCAATATAAGAGGCAATGCAATTTGTATCAAATCGAATTTCATTCCGAAATAGACCAACCACAATGTAAGCGTAGTTCCGATATTTGCACCTAATATCAAACCAAATGCTTTTCGTAAATTAATCAATCCAGCATTTACAAATCCTAATATAAACACACTTGCGGCCGAGGAAGATTGTATGGCTGTTGTAAAAAAAGTACCTGTAACAATTGTTGATAAATTGTTTTTGGTTAATTTGTTTAGAGTACGTTTAAAATTCGATCCAGATAACGCTTGTAAATTTTCGCTTAATAGTTTTATCGCAAAAATGAACAAAGCAATTGCTCCGAAAAGTTGCAAAATTTGTATGATAAGATGCATTAATGATTAATTGACCACAAAAATAGGGACTCTAATGTAAATAGAATATTATCTTTTTTACTTTTATTGAAAAAAAGTTTAATTTTTTTTTGAATTCTAAAATTCTGATTTTCAAAATTGAAGTGATTTTTTCTGAAAAACTTCTACTTTTTTTTGAAAAAACATTTGCGAGATTCGAAAAACTGCCCTAATATTGCACCACGAAAAAGGAACAACACTTCTTTCGAGAAATGAATCTCCTGTTTTCAAATTTGAAATATTCAAATAATAATATTTTTGCCGATGTAGCTCAGCTGGCTAGAGCAGCTGATTTGTAATCAGCAGGTCGTGGGTTCGAGTCCCTCTATCGGCTCAGCAAAAATATAGGTCGGGGAGATACTCAAGCGGCCAACGAGGACGGACTGTAAATCCGTTGGGTAACCTTCGCAGGTTCGAATCCTGCTCTCCCCACTAAAAAGCCGATGTAGCTCAGCTGGCTAGAGCAGCTGATTTGTAATCAGCAGGTCGTGGGTTCGAGTCCCTCTATCGGCTCCAAAAAAGTTTATATTTTACTTTTAAAACAAAAATAAAAAATCGCCGATGTAGCTCAGCTGGCTAGAGCAGCTGATTTGTAATCAGCAGGTCGTGGGTTCGAGTCCCTCTATCGGCTCTTCTTTTTTGAAGAATACTTTATTATTAGGCGGGGAGATACTCAAGCGGCCAACGAGGACGGACTGTAAATCCGTTGGGTAACCTTCGCAGGTTCGAATCCTGCTCTCCCCACAATCCATTTTAAATATTTGGAAAAGCAAATCATCAAATCTTTTGATGATTTTTTTATTAATGTGAGCATCAAAAAAAAAGCCCTTTTTAAAGGACTTTTTACTTGATGATGTTCTTAATAATTTCTATTGAATATACATTCGAAATCTTTTCTATAAAACTATTAAAATCTAATGTAGAATGATCGTCGGCATCATCTGATATTGTTCTTATGATGATAAAAGGAATATCAAATTCGTAACAAACTTGTGCTACTGCAGCGCCTTCCATTTCGACACAAAGTATTTCGGGTAAGTTTTGTTGTAATTTTTCTTTCTGAGAATTTGTCGAGAAAAATAAATCTCCAGATCCAATTAAACCAACATGTAGTTGAGGCTGATGAATATTAAATTTATCCAAATCTTTTTCAGAAATCACATTATGCAAATGTTGCTCTTCTAAAATTTCTAAAATAGCTGTTGTCGCAACTTCTAATTGAGAAGAATCAGCCTCAAAATAAGCTTTTCCTAACATTGGGATTTCGTAAGCAGGAAAAAGAGGTTGAGCATTCATATCATGTTGAATCAAACTTTGCCCTAGAACAATATCTCCAATTTTTACATCAGCATGAATTCCACCTGCAACACCTGTAAAAATCAATTCAGAAACGTTAAATTCAAGGATTAAGGTTGTAACCGTAGCAGAGGCAGCAACTTTACCAACACGAGAATAAACGACCACAACTTTTTGATTGTTTAATTTTCCAGTAAAATAACTTCTTCGACCAATTTTATGTTCTTGCTTGTTTGTTAATAAATTGACTACACCGTTTATTTCTTGCGGTATAGCGCCTATTATTCCTATTATTCTTTCGCTCATCTTTCCAATTTGAAAGCGAAGTTACCAATTTATTTTCTGTATTTGTAAACCGAACAATAAATCTCATAAATTAAGATAAATGGCAAACAAATGATAATCAAACATGTATTTAGAAGATTTTTTATCATCTTACAAAAGTAGAGTTTTTTCAGAATATGTTAAAAATCAATTGTGAATTAGTCTTGGCTTGTTGTATTTTTGTAGCATAAAAGTTTGAAATGAAAAAATTATCTATAGCGATTATATGCTGTGCATCAGTAATGCTGATGAATTGTACGAATAAAACAGAAGAAAAACCAGTTGAACAACCTGCTAAATCTGCTGTTACAGTGGAAGAACCAACGGAAATTGTAGAGGGTGTAATTAGAAAATCTGGAGTTGAGTGGACGGCTTATAAAACAACAGAAAAAGTGGCTGTTTCAGGACGTTTTGATGTTGTTTTGGTGAAAGACGCAAAAGAAGATGGAAAAACGCCTCAAGAAGTTTTAGAAGGTGCAAATATTATAGCGACAGTTGCTACATTAAATTCTGATCAAATTGATCGTGATCAAAAATTGAAAGATATTTTGTTTGGAAATATGATTAATACAAGCGAAATCAAAGGTCAATTACATTTCAGAGATGGTAAAACTTTCTTGAATTTAACGTTGAATAATGCTTCTAAAGAATACGAAGTAAAATCAACGTTTGAGAACAATGTTTTTTCAATTGAAACAGATGTTGATTTGATGGATTTTAACACAGGAAAAGCAATAGAAGCTCTTAATCAAGCTTGTTTAGAATTACACAAAGGTGCAGATGGCGTTTCTAAAACATGGAGCGAAGTACACATCAAAGGTCAAGTAGAATTTAGCGATAGTTTCGGTAAATAATTCAAAAAATAAATAATTAATTTTAAGGCTACAATTTTTTGTAGTCTTAATTTTTATAAATAAATCAGTAAAAAATGAATTGGGTAATTTTACTAATTGCAGGATTGTGCGAAGTCGGTTTCGCATCATGTCTTGGAAAAGCAAAAGAAGCAACCGGAAATGACACGTATTTATGGTATGGTGGTTTTTTATTTTTCTTAACGGTGAGCATGGTTTTGTTGGTAAAAGCAACGCAAACATTACCAATCGGAACGGCTTATGCAGTTTGGACAGGAATTGGAGCAGTCGGAACAGTTTTAGTAGGAATTTTTATTTTTAAAGAACCAGCAAGTTTTTGGCGCGTTTTCTTCTTAACGACTTTAATTTGCTCTATTATTGGGTTAAAATTTGTGTCAAATTAACTGAAATTAAAGTGTTGATTTATGGAGAATTTTAATGTTTTTGATCAAGAGGAATTTATTCAGCAAACTGTTGAAAATAAACGTTTGAAAAAAGATTTGATTAAGACGATTTTTATTCAGCATGGTTATTTAATTATTTCTCAAAATGACCAAGAAATTAAACTAAAACAACACGATGTTTTCTTCCCAGAACCTAATAAATCTTACCAAATAATTTCAAAATCATCTGATTTAGAATTGTTGAGTTTAGTTTTAACCAAAAAGATTTTAGATACATCGATTATCGATTTGAGTGGTTATGAATACAACCAATTTTTTGGTGAAGGTAGAATCAATAATTATCATTTCAATGAAATAGAATTTTCTGCTTTAATCGAACTTTTATTGCAATTGAAGTTGCGTTTGCAAGAGAAATTGACCAAATTCGTACGCTATTTACAGTTCAATTTATTTTATGCGATTGTTTACACAACGTTTAGCGAACTTTCGAAACAACAAACAATTATTGTAAGAAAAGGAACGCGAAAAGATGATATTGTAAAGCGTTTTTTGAATGATTTAAATAAGAGTTATACAGAAAACAGAGATGCAAAATATTATGCAGATAAATTGAATATTACAGTACGATATTTAACTGAATGTTGCAAATCAATAACAGGTAGAACGACAAAAGAATTAATCAGTTCTGTTGTGATTCGTGAATCGAAAGTATTGTTGAGTGAAACAACTAAAACAATCTCTGAAATTTCGAATGAGTTAAACTTTTCTGACCAATATTCATTCGGAAATTTTTTCAAAAAACATCTAAAAATTAGTCCAACTCAATTTAGAAAAAGTTTACAATAACTTCCGTTTTGGACATCTTTAGGCTACTTTTCAAACTTTTTTTTATCTCGATTTTTATCATCTTTGTTACTATCAAAAGGGTCACTATAATTTTATAGTAAAACAGAGGTGTTTTTTGATGGCGAAAGCTAACAAAAGTGAGTAGAGTATTACTAAAAGTTTATATCACCTCTGTTTTTTCTAAAATAATGTTTTTAAAATTAATAGTTCCGAAAAAGTTTAAAATAGTTCTAAGTTTACTGATATTTGAAAAGAAGTAATCCAAAAACCTAAAATGATTATTTTGACCATTTGACAAAAAACAAAAAGAGAACCTAAAAAATTAAGTTCTCTTTTTCTATATTTTATAGATATTTAAGTGGAAAATCACCTTTTATTGAAAGGTGATTTTTTTATGCTTTAAATAATTCATTCAAGTTTACTCCACCGAAGTTTCCTGAACTCATCATCAAAAATACTTTATCTTTTTTATCTAAACTTTCGATATAATCTTGCAATTGTTCACCATTTGTAAATACCAAAATAGAATCATCTCCAAAGGCTTTTTTGATATCTTCTGGAGAAATCATTTCCATACGTTTTATTTCTAATGCTTCTGGGCTATACATTACAATTTTGATATCAGTTTTGTCTAAAGCACCTTTGTATTGCACCAAAAACTCAGGATTCAAAGACGAATAGGTGTGGATTTCTAAACATCCTACAACTGTTTTATCTGTATATTGTTCTTTTACTGCATTCGTAACTGAAGTTACTTTACTTGGCGCATGGGCAAAATCTTTATACGCAACAAAATCAGAAGTACGATTAATTAATTCCAAACGTTTAGATGCTCCTTTGAATGATTGAATTGCTTCGTTGAAATCATCATCCATTACACCTAATTGTTTACAAATTGCACGAGCACCTTCTAAATTCATCAAGTTATGATTACCAAAGACTTCTAACGGAATTGGTCCATCTTCTGTTTCGATAAAAGTGATTCCATTTTCGATAAAATGTTCTGGTAAATGATAAGGGAATTTCTTGATTGCTTTCTCCGTTTCTTCTACCACTTTAACAACTTCTTCGTCTGTTTCGTTGTAAATTAAAGCACCTCCATTCACGATAGATTCTACGAATTTTGAGAATTGAGAAGTGTAATCTGCAAACGTTGGAAAAACATTGATATGATCCCAAGCAATACCTGAAATCAACGCAATATTTGGTTGATACAACAAGAATTTTGAACGACGATCTAAGGCAGATGATAAATATTCATCACCTTCCATAATCATAAATTCGTTGTCTTCTGTCAATTTTACCATCACATCAAAACCATCCAATTGCGCACCAACCATATAATCAACATCGATATTATGATAATGCAAAACGTGAAGAATCATTGATGTAATTGTCGTTTTTCCATGCGAACCACCAATTACAACACGCGTTTTATCTTTTGATTGTTCGTACAAATATTCTGGATATGAATAGATTTTTAAACCTAATTCTTGAGCACGTAACATTTCAGGATTATCAGCGTGAGCATGCATTCCCAAAATCACAGCATCTAAATCTGTTGTAATTTTTTCTGGAAACCAACCCATTTCTTCTGGTAAAATTCTACGTTGGTCCAAACGTGTTTTCGAAGGTTCGAAAATTGCGTCGTCAGAACCTGTTACTTGATATCCTTTTTCGTGCAAAGCAATCGCCAAATTGTGCATTGCACTTCCACCAATTGCAATAAAATGAACTTTTTTCATTTTGTATGTTGTATTCTTTTAGTCTTTTTTATTTTCTTCGTCGTAGCCCATTTCTTCGAAATCATCAAACTCTTCGTCGTCTTCATTCAAATAATCATCCAATGATTTTTCACTATTTTCAGCAAGAATTTCGTCCATTGGTCGAACTTTATTAAATTCTGGTGCTTGCTCAATTGCATTCATAATTTTTTTCATGATTGCATCACTCGAATCATTTTCATAATCGATTTCCAAAGGCTCTTTGAATGTCATTGTCGCATTAATTCCACGTTTTTTAATACGCAAACCTTTTTTATCAAAAGCTCTACGAAAACCATCAATTACAACTGGAATTACAATTGGTTTATTTTTCTTGATTAAATGTGCAGTTCCACGACGACCAGGTGCAAACGCAGTTGTAGTCCCTTGCGGAAATGTTACTACCCAACCACTTTGCAACGCAATATCAATATTGTTAATTTCGCTTAAATCTACTTTTCTATTTACATTTTCTCCTTTTGCACGCCACGTTCTTTTTACGGTAACCGCTCCTGTGTAGGCGAATAATTTCGTCAAAAGATTATCTTTCATTGTTTCTTCAGCGGCAACGTAATAAAAGTCAATCTTAGGATTAAGTAAATAAATTGGATTTTTGATGGTATCAATAAAACCATTTTTTACACTACAAAATACATGATACATCGCGAAAACATCAGCAAAATAAGTTTGATGATTCGAAACGAATAATACATTTTGAGCTGGCAAATGAACCAAGTTTTTTGTACCGCTAACTTTTAATTTATTAAAACCATTGTAACGGTTATAAGTAAATGATCCTAATAAGAAAATTAACGTCCTTTTTAGGAAATATAAATGTCCAAATGAATCGCGAAATGCGTTCTTTTTCTTTGCTTTTTGAGACACGAGTTCTTAATTGTTTAAGTTACAAATTTAATACGATTTTTAGATAATCTTTAAATTCTTCTAAAATCATTGCCGTTGCGCCCCAAAGAAATTCATCATCACCAATGTTATAACCAGGAATTTCGACAACTTGACCAGAAAATTCTCTCTCAAAAACTTCGTAATCAGCATTCAAAAAAGCTTCCAAATTTAATGGAACAACGTATTGTACTTCGCGCTCATCTGGATTGAAATGTGGTTCTCCATGATAAATTCCGATGTAAGGATAAACCAAGAAATTACTTGGCGGAATATACATTTCGCTCAATTGTCTTACAATCTCAATGTTTTCGTACTCTACACCAAGTTCTTCCATAGTTTCGCGAATAGCAGTTTCGTCAAAACTAATATCTTGTTCTTCAAATTGTCCACCTGGCAAAGAAAACTGATGCGAATGCGCTCCTTCGTAAGAAACACGCATGGTTACTGGGAATTCAACTTCTCCATCTTCGTTTTTATACAATAAAATCATCACAGACGCACTTCTAGGATTGGTACGTTTTACATATTCTAAATCAAATTTTTGACGATATGGAGGTGAAAGCTTTTGGTGTGATTCCCAACTTGGCAATTCTTCAACACTTTCAGCTAATAAATATTTTAATTCTTCTAAATCTAAATACAAAATGGATTGATTTTTAGGGTAATAAAAAAGAGTGAAATTTTTCCTCACTCTTTTTCAAAGATAATTATTTTCGTTGAAGAAAATTCAACCTTTTCGGTAAGGTTTATTAATTATTTAACTTTTAAGATTTAGCTTAAATATTTCCCATTGTTTGAATGAAAAATTGAATATTTTTGAAATTTAACATTATAAGTTTTAACTTCGTTAGGTCTAAAAATTATAAAAATGTTTAATAAAAAACTTTTTTACGGAATGATGGTTGGATCGTCAATCCTAACCACTTCTTGTAGCGAAAAGTCAACAAATAGTATGTGGAACGATAAAAATCCTTTTTTTGAAGTGAGCACTTTGCCTTATCAAACTGCTGATTTTTCGAAAATTAAAAACGAAGATTTCAAACCTGCTTTGTTGCAAGGAATGACTGAACAATTAGTCGAAATCAATAAAATTGCGAATAATTCTGAAGCACCAACTTTCGAAAATACATTAGTTGAGATGGAAAAATCGGGTCAATTATTAACACGAGTTAATCATGTTTTTGGATTATTGACTGGAGCAAATACAAACGAAACGTTGCAAGCAGTTGAGGAGGAAATGTCGCCTAAATTTGCGGCTCATAGCGATGCCATTTATTTGAATGATAAATTATTTCAACGTGTAAAAACTTTACATGACAATAAAAAATCATTGAATTTAGATAAAGAGTCATCTCGTTTGTTAGATGTATATTATCAACGATTTGAATTGGCTGGCGCAAATTTATCTGCTGCACAAAAAGATGAATTGAAAAAATTGAATGGAGAAATCGCTTCTTTAGAAACTAAATTCTCCAATCAATTATTAAAAGGAACAAAATCTGGTGGCGTTACTTTTACGAAAGAAGAATTAGCTGGTTTGAGTGATGCTGATTTAGAGGCTTTCAAACAAGCTGATGGTACATATTTAATCAGTTTATTGAATACAACGCAACAACCTGAATTACAAAATATGACCAATGCAGTTTCAAGAAAAAAATTATTTGATGCAGCTTGGATTAGAACAGAGAAAAAAGACGAAAATGATACACGTTATACAATTTTAACTTTGGTTAAAAAACGTGCGGAGAAAGCTAAATTATTAGGTTTTGCAAATTATGCAGAATGGAATTTGCAAGATCAAATGGCGCAAAATCCTACAGCAGCAAAAGGAATTTTAAATCAAATGATTCCGGCAGCAACTGCAATGGCACAAAAAGATGCAAAAGAATTTGAAGCCTTAGCGAAGAAAGAAAATCCAGCAAATACATTAACAGCTGCGGATTGGAACTATTATGCGGAGAAAGTTCGTAAAGAGAAATATGATATCGACGAAAATGAAATGAAACCTTATTTCGTTTTAGATTCAGTTGTAGAGAATGGAATTTTCTTTATGGCGAAAGAATTGTACGGAATTTCATTCAAAAAACGTACAGATATACCAACTTGGCATGAAGATGTAAAAGTGTACGAATTGTTTAATGAAGATGGTTCGCAATTGGGATTATTTTATACAGATTATTTCAAAAGAGATTCTAAACAAGGGGGAGCTTGGATGAGTAATATCGTGGAGCAATCGCACTTATTTGGCACAAAACCTGTTATTTATAATGTCGGAAACTACACAAAACCTGCAAATGGTCAACCTGCATTGATTTCGTATGATGATGTGGTAACAACTTTCCACGAATTTGGACATGCATTGCACGGTTTCTTTGCGAATCAAAAATATCCAACTTTATCTGGAACAAATGTTTCAAGAGATTTTGTAGAGTTTCCATCTCAATTTCACGAGCATTATGTAACGGAGCCATCTATCCTAAAAAATTATGCAAAGCATTATCAAACAGGAGCTGCGATTCCTGATGTGTTGGTAGAAAAAATGAAAAAAGCATCTAACTTTAACAAAGGTTATACGTTAACAGAATTACTTTCTGCTGCGGCTTTAGATTTATCTTGGCACACTGTTTCTGTCGATAAAACAATCACAAGCGTAGACGATTTTGAGAAACAAGCCTTAATTGATAATAAAACAAATTTACCACAAGTTCCGCCTCGTTACCGTTCTTCTTATTTTAGCCATATTTTTGGTGGAGGATATGCAGCGGGATATTTTGCATATATCTGGGCAGAAATGTTAGACCATGATGCCTACGAATGGACAATAGAAAATGGAGGAATGTCACGTAAAAATGGTCAAATTTTGAGAGATAAAGTATTTTCTCAAGGGAATTCGGATGATTTGAATGTGATTTACAAAAATTTTAGAGGTAAAAATCCTTCAATTGAACCAATGTTGAAATACCACGGATTGAAATAATTATTCTAAAATATTAACAACTTAAAAATCCAAGACATAGTTCTTGGATTTTTTTCGTTTTATGAATAAATTTGCAACTATTAAAACAAGTATAAATGGGAAGAGCATTTGAATTTAGAAAAGGACGTAAATTAAAACGTTGGGCAGCAATGTCTAAAGCGTTTACTAAAATTGGGAAGGATATCGTAATGGCAGTAAAAGCAGGAGGACCTGATCCGCATTCAAATTCTCATCTTCGCGCGGTAATTCAGAATGCGAAGGCTGTAAATATGCCTAAAGATAATATCGAACGCGCAATCAAAAAAGCATCTGATAAAAATACAGAAAACTATAAGGAAGTTATTTTTGAAGGTTATGGACCTCACGGAATTGCCGTTTTAGTTGAAACTTCTACAAATAACAACAATCGTACAGTAGCTAACGTTCGTTCTTATTTCAGTAAATGTAATGGACAATTAGGAACGCAAGGTTCTGTTGAATTTATGTTTGATCATATCTGTAATTTCAAGATTCAAAAACCTGAAAATCTAGATTTAGAGGAATTAGAATTTGAAATGATTGACTTTGGAGTAGAGGAGATTTTTGAGGATGAAGATGGAATTGTATTAATTGCACCTTTTGAGAATTACGGAACAATCTTCAAATCTTTGGAAGAAAGTGGATATGAAATTATTTCATCAGAATTTGAAAGAATTCCACAAACAACAAAAGAATTAACAGAAGAACAAAAAGCTGACATCGAAAAATTGTTAGAGAAATTTGATGAAGATGAGGACGTAAATAACGTTTATCATACGATGAAAGAAGACGAAGAAGAGGAAGAATAATCTTTTTTGAAAAGAATAATATGAAAACCGTTTAATTTATTTTAAACGGTTTTTTTTATCTTTAACTATAATTGAATTTTTGAGAATGATAAAAATTTTTACTTTACTTGGTTTGATATTGCAATTTCTTGCATTTTGGATGGCTGCGCCAGAAATTCTTGGAGCTGATTGGTTAAGTAAAACCGAAGAAATGATTCGGAAAGCAATTAATCAGTTGCCACAATTAATATTAGCTGTATTAGGAATGGCGATGGGAGTGATGTTTTATCATTCGATGAGTTCTTTTTTTGTATTTGTCGTTGTTATAATGATTATAATTTTATTATTGATTTTCTATAAAAAAGTAGAAAAGCTTTTGGACGAAAAAATCTCGAAACCATTGGTCAATAAATTAATCTTGAATGAAACTTTTCGTTTTACTTTATTGAAGTTTGCCGCTTTGTTTTTTACGCTTGGTTTCCTTATTCAGATAGCTTTGGTCGTTATTGTATAATTTTTTTTAAAATATTTATTTGATACTGAATAAACTATGTTTTTGTATTAAAAAAACTTTAAATTAAGGTTTGCAAATTCGAAAAAGCGTTCTATATTTGCACTCGCAATACCGCAGTAGACTGCGTTATTGGAGAGTTGGCAGAGTGGTCGAATGCGGCAGTCTTGAAAACTGTTGAGGGTCACACCTCCGGGGGTTCGAATCCCTCACTCTCCGCTGAAAGCTTGAACATTTGTTCAAGCTTTTTTTTGTTTTATAAAATTTTAATCAAAATAAAAGGCCAGATTAATCTGACCTTATAATAGAAGTATTTATTTTTCTAAATCTTTATATACTTTTCGAATAATTCCGTCCGAAAGTCCAATTTTCGGAACATGAATTTTCTTTGCATGCGACCATTTTAGTACATTACTATAAATTTCTAATGCATAAACCACTACATCAGCACGGTCGGGTTTCATATTGAAATTCTGCATACGTTCTTCAGCAGTCATCGTTTGTAAAATTTGATAATGTTTTTTGACATAAACACTACTCAAAGGCATTCCCAGTTTTACGCCTGAATATTTGTATACATGGTTAATATTTCCACCAGAACCAATTAATTCGACTTCATCATCACCAATGTTTTCGTGAATCCATTGTTTCATTTCGTTAAAAGTATTTGGTGAAACTTTATTTTCCAACAAACGTACAGTTCCTACTTCAAAAGATTTTGACGTAAAAACCTTATTATCTTTTAATAATGTTAATTCGGTACTACCACCACCAACATCTACATACAAATAGATTTTTTCGTCTTGTATAAAATCACCTAATTCTGTATTAAAAAGTAATTCAGCTTCGGTTTTTCCATCTATAATCTCGATGTTAATTCCAGATTTTTTAATCACCTTTTTTACAACATCTTTTCCATTTTTGGCTTCGCGCATGGCAGAAGTTGCATAAGCTTTATAGATTTCAATATCATAAACCTTCATCATTAATGCATAAGACAACATAGCATCGCAGATACGATCTATATTTGTTTCGGAAATTTGTCCATCAATAAAAACATCGTGTCCCAAACGAATAGGCATTCTCACAATACTGGTTTTATTAAAAATTGGCGCACGACCTTCTTCTTCGTAAACATAATTAATCAACAATCGCATGGCGTTAGATCCAATATCTATTGCTCCTAATTTTCTAATCTTCATTTTCTTGTTCGTTTAATTTTTTAAAATATTCGTAGGTCGTAAACTGAGAGCGGTTTGGTTTTTTATTGTTTCGTTTGTATTCTAAAGAAGATTCAGCCGTTATTTGGCGACCTTTTACGTTATCTTCAAAACTCAAATTAAACGTATCCATAACTATTTTTTTGAATTTATGATCGTAAATCGGACACGCTACTTCCACACGATTATCCAAATTACGTTCCATCATATCTGCAGAGGAAATATAAACTTTGTCATCGCCTGCATTTTTAAACCAATACACACGCGGATGTTCCAAAAATTTATCAATAACGCTGACACATTCAATATTTTCGGAAAGATTTTTAACTCCAGGAATCAAACAATTAATTCCACGCACAACCAAACGGACTTTTACTCCTTTTTGAGAAGCTTTATACAATAAATCAATGATTTGTTTATCGCTTAAACTGTTTAATTTCATGTTGATCTCCGCAGGTAAACCAGCTTGATGATTTTTGATTTCTCGTTTAATCATCTTGACAATTTTTTTACGTGTTCCATAAGGTGAAACCAATAAATGATTGTACGTTAAGTTCAAATAATTAGCTCCGAAAAATTTAAAAATCTGTTCAACATCCTTTGTTATTCCCGGATTGGTTGTGAAATACGTATAATCTGTATAAATTTTTGCTGTTCCTGCATGAAAATTTCCTGTGCTAATAAACACATATTTCTGCGCCAACATTCCTTCTGGTTTACGTTCGATATAACCAATTTTCGAATGTACTTTCAACCCCGGAACCCCAAAAATAACATTCACACCAGCTTCTTGCAATTTTTTCGACCACATCGCATTATTCGATTCATCAAATCGCGCACGAAGTTCCAAAACAGCTGTTACTTCTTTTCCATTCATCGCTGCGTTTATCAACGAATGCATCACTTGCGAATCCTTTGCAACACGATAAATTGTAATTTTTATTTTGGTTACTTTAGGATCAATTGCAGCTTCTCGAAGAAATTTTAACAACAAAGAATAATCGTGATAAGGCGCCATCATCATTTCCTCATTTTCCGTAAAAGCCTGAAAATAACTGTTATATTCAAAAGGTTTTTTCTGAATAATTGGTTTTATTTTTTCGTACGTTAAATTTGGAATGTCAAAGCTTGGAAAGCTCATCAAATCTCGTTTGTTGTGATATTTTCCTCCCGGATTGATACTATCATATTCATCTAATCGTAATTTTTTCAAGAAAAATTTCAACGTATCTGGTGCAATTTCAGCATCATAAACTAATCGGACAGGAACACCTTTTTTACGATTTTCTAAACTATTGATGACTTTTTCTAATAAACTATGTTCTAAATCGTTATCAAAATCAAGTTCGCTATCTCGTGTAATTTTGATGGAATGTGCTTCAATTGTTTCGAAATCAAACATTTTGAAAATATCTTTCAAATGAAAACGAATAATGTCTTCCAAATACATGACATACGTATTTTGATCATACTTTGGAAGCACAATAAAACGCGAAAATAAATGCGTTGGAACAATCAAAAGTGCATATTGAACTTTGTCTTTTAATTGCATTTTCACCGCTAAATAGAACGATCCATCGCGTAAAGGCGGTGCTTTTTTAATATCATCTAAAATAAAAACTCCAACCGTATGAATAAATTCGTTGTAAAAATATTCGGAAATAAATTCTAAATAATTCTCAGGAATCGATGTATCATCTATCACAAAAATATTGTGATTCTCTAATTCTTTGAATAATTGATTATGCAAATCATCGTACTGGACTCGCTGCTGACGCACAATTTCATTGATTTCATCGATCAATTCTTCGTCCGTTTGATCTGGTACAATATTTTGATAAACAATTTCTACATCTTTGAACTGTATCGAGCGCAAAATTGTAGAATATCGAACCGAATAAAATTCATCTAAATTGTTCGAATAAATTCCTAAAAAACGAATTCGTTCTAACAACGGAACTGTTTCGTCAGAAGCCTCTTGCAACACGCGCGCATTGAAAGAAAGCCAACTGATTTCGCGGTTTATATATTTTTTCATTTAATTTCTTTAGGTAAAATTATTTTTATAGTTTTTCCTTTTTGAATCGATTTCCAATTATCAGAATCAAACTGTATCCAGACAAATCCAGAAGTCGAAAGATTGTAAATCATTTCATTTCCTAACTGATTGGTAATATCTGTAAACGCAGGATTATGTCCAAAAATAAGAACATTTTGCAATTCATTATCCAAATTTCTAATCCATTTGTCTAATAAATAATGCGAAAAAGTATACAAATCATCTTCGATATGAATGGTTTGATTAGGAAATAAAATAGGTTTGACAAGTAGAGAAGTTTCTTTTGCTCGAACTGCTTTGCTCGAAAATATTTGATCAAATTTCAATTCAAAATTTTGATGAATATAATTTGCTACTTTCTTCGTTTTGAATTCACCAATCTCTGTGATAGAACGAAATTGATCTGAAACATTTTCGTTCCATTTACTTTTTGCATGACGCATTAAAAACAAATTTTTCATAACGCAACGAGTTTAAAAAGAAAAAGTAGTTAAATCTAATCATTATCTAATGAAAAGACTTAACTACTGTTGTATTTTTTTTAGGATTATTTTCTAAAGATTACCTTCGTAATTCTTAAAATCATTTTTTACCCAATCTGGCAATTCCATCGATTTTTTCTCTTCCATATCGTACATTACTTGTGTACTTTTTCCGATACAATGAATAACATCTTCACCATTTTCGCTTTTACTTGTGACAATATATTCAAAATCGAAACTCTTATTTCCTAATTTTGTAACTCGTACACCAATACGAGGTTCTATCGCATTTGGACGTAATTCTTTTTGGTAACTCGCTTCCATATGTGCAATGACAAACATGTGTCGCGTCCATTGCCATTTTTTGCTCGAAGCCATCATATAATAGGCTCTACCGATCTGGAAATACTCGAAATAAAATACATTATTTACATGACCAATTGGATCAAAATCGCTCCAACGTGGTTCTAAAGGTTTAAAGAATTTAAAGTTTTCTATACTCATTTTTAATTGGTTTTTAATAATAATTAATCTTCAGGATTTGGATCAATAAATTCGTATTTGTACAATTTGACTAACCAAAAGAATACTGAAAATAAGATAGGTCCAAATATAATTCCGATAAATCCGAATAGATTTAAACCAACGATTACTCCAAAAATAGTAATTAATGGATGAACATCTGCCATTTTTTTTTGTAAAACTAAACGGATTAAATTATCTGAAAGCCCAACAATTACAAAGCAATAAATTAATAATCCAACCGCTGATCCAGTTTCACCTTTTGCAAGTAAAAATAGTCCAAGAGGTACATAAATAAGTGCGGCACCAACGACAGGCAACATTGCAGCAAAAATGGTTAAAATAAACCAAGTAAACGCATCATCTACACCAAATATAAGATATCCAATGTAGGCAATTATTGCTTGTAGAAAGGCTGTTAATGGCATTCCGACAGCATTTGAAATAACTAAATCTTTCAAATCTTTGTTCATTTTGACTAAATTACTTGTTTTAAGCGGAATTGTTCTGTAAAACCAATTTTCAAGTTTTTGATGGTTCATCAACATAAAATACAAAATAAGGAAAGCAACACCCAACTGAACTGTCATATCCATTGAAGCATTCAGTGTTTTTTCTAATAATTTACCTCCAACTTGTGTTATTTTTTCAATGTTTGTTGCACTAAACACATCGATATGAAATTTGGTTTGCAACATTTGAATAATTTTATTGACATCTGTTTTAATTTGAGCTGTGTCATTTAATAGCACCATTACTTTATTCGTTAACATTTGAATTAATAAATAAAGAGGTCCAATAATCAAAATCGCGCTACTAATCATTAAGATAATTACACTTGCTAATTTGTTCCATTTTTTTACTTTTACTAGCCATTGCAAAGGATTTAAAAGCAAAACATACAAACACAAAGCACCGAGAAGTCCAGGGAAAAATGCTAAAAGATTTTTGGTAATTAATCCAAAAACTAAAAGTATTATTGCAATAAATGCTAACTGTAACAAGACATTGTTAGAAAGATAGTGTTTATTAGAGTTCATAGGTAATTTATTTGTTTAATAACAGTTGTTGATATTTCGTTATCAAATTCAATGCTAAAAATAGTTAATTTCTATAAACTTTTCTATTTTTAGACGTTGAATAAAATTTTACACATGAAAAAAATAGTCGGTTTAATCTTATCAGTTTTGACAATCTCTACATATGCACAAACGAAACAAGACAAAGTTGTTTTGGTAATTCATGGTGGTGCTGGTACAATTCTGAAAAAAAATATGACACCCGAAAAGGAAAAAGCGTACCGAGATGCTTTAGCTGAATCTTTGACAAAAGGTTATGAAGTCATCAAACAAGGTGGCGAAAGTGAAAATGCAGTGATAGAAGCCATAAAAGTAATGGAAAATTCACCTTTGTTTAATGCAGGAAAAGGAGCGGTTTTTACGCATGAAGGTAAAAATGAATTAGACGCTTCGTTGATGATTGGAAATACAATGCAAGCAGGTGCTGTGGCTGGAGTTACAACGATTAAAAATCCAATTTTAGCAGCAAAAGCTGTTTTACAAAATTCTGCTCATGTGATGATGGTTGGAAAAGGAGCAGAAGAATTTGCTCAAACTCAAGGTTTAGAAATTGTTGATCCAAGTTATTTTAAAACTGAGGAACGCTGGAATTCTCTTCAAAAAGTTTTGGAAAAGGATAAAGAAAAAATGGAATTAGACCATGATGCTAAAACACAAGCGTATGTTCCATTCAATTTTGTTGACGAAAAATTTGGTACTGTAGGCGCAGTTGCTTTGGATAATAAAGGTCATATCTCGGCAGGAACTTCGACTGGTGGAATGACAAATAAACGTTTTGGTCGAGTAGGCGATTCGCCAATTATTGGTGCTGGAACGTATGCAAATAGCGAAGTTGGTGTTTCGAGTACGGGTTGGGGCGAATATTTTATAAAAGCTGTTGCGGCATATGATGTTGCGGCTTTGATGAATTACAAGAAACTTTCTTCGAAAAAAGCTGGTGAAGAAGTTATTAAGAAAATTGGTGATTTAGGAGGCGATGGCGGAATGATTATTTTAGATAAAAATGGTCAAGCAAGTTTTCCTTTTAACACTGCCGGAATGTATCGCGGAAGTATTACACAATCAGGTAAGATAACTATCGAAATTTATCAATAAATTTGGAACACATTTTAAAATAAAGATATACAATACATGATAAAACAAATTTTACTTACAGCCACTGTTGTTCTTGCAAATTTTGCAACAGCGCAAGTAACCTCTATGATTAATGATAAAAATGTAGATGCTTCGACAAAAGTATATGGAATGGCTCCTTTAAGCGATGAAACAAAGGCTTATGAGAAGTTTAATTTTATGTTAGAAAATGCTGCGGCTATACAATTAGGAAAACCAATTTTGGAGTATGGATATCAATCATCTACTTTTCAAGCACAAGATAATGGAGTAATGATTTATATGGTAAAAGATAAGAAAATTGTCGATCAATGGTTGGTAAATCCTGCCTTCTACAATGTTTTTCATGACGGAATTCCGTATTCTTATGATACCGATAAATTAGCTGTTCTTGCTGATAAATATCCGTTGATTTATAAAGAAGAAAAACGTCAATATAAAACTGAAAAAGAATACCAAAAACAGCGTCCAGCCTTGTTTGCTGATCCTTATAATTTGATTATTACAGAACCAGATTTTACATACGAAGGATATTTTGATGTGCAATTTCCACAAAACGAACAATTCAAAAATTCTGAAGCTGCTATAGCTTATTTAAAACCAATTGTAGAGAAATTGACAAAAAAGAAATTTGATATTAATTATACAATTACTGAAAAAAATATTTTAGATCGTACACAATTTACAATAACAGTTGCAGGAGAAGAAAATATCTACAAAAAAATAAAATTAGATAATCTGCAAAAAGGAGATTGGCAATCATTAAGTTATGAAGCTTCGATTTTCCGAAAAGCGAATTAATAGAAAGAAAAGGTTTTTGAAATAATCAAGAACCTTTTTTTTATCCACAAAGATTCGTAATTTGACTTTTTAACCCAAAGAAATATGAATTCTAACTTCTATAAAATATTACAACACTCAAAAGAAAATCAATCAATTATTGCCGTTTACAATGATCCAGAAGGAGACAATTTTTGGGCTGGATATATTTTAGATTTTAATGACGAATTTTTTACGATGCAACACATTTCGAAATATGGTAAAAAAGATGGAATTTTAATCGAACCTTATTTCAAAATTAGTCGAATAGATTTTGATGATTACTGCAAATGTCTCAATTATTTGAAAGAACATCACACTGATTTGGATCAAGAAAATCCAATTACATTTAATGCAACAATAGAAGAAAATTGGGTTCGTCAAATTTTAGGCGAAATAAATGATCAAACCGAATATGTATCACGTATTCAATTAAATAACAATAGTCGTTTTGCAGGTTTTATTCGAAATTTAACTGAAGATGATTTCGAGTTAAAATGTATTGGTTCGGAAGGAACGGACGAAGGCTCTTTGTATTTTCAGGTTGATGATGTTTCGTCGATTCGTGTCAATGATTTAGAAGCTCGCAGAAGATTATTTTTTTATAATTATCGTCGTTCTATCGACTTTTTTGATGAATAATCGAGAGATATTAAATAAAAAAATCCAACTCAAAACGAGTTGGATTTTTTTTGATACTATGCTATGTGTTTAATCTTATCCGTTTACAGCTTCAACGTTGTCTACAACATCAGGCATCATTTGTTTTAAAATACCTTCGATACCATTTTTAAGCGTTGCTGTAGAAGACGGACAACCAGAACAAGCACCTTGTAATAACATTTTTGCTGTTCTCGTTTCTTCATCAAATTCAATTAATTCGATATTTCCACCATCATTTGCAACTGCTGGTTGAACATATTCGTCTAAAATAGCTTTGATTTGTTGTTCAACAGAAGAAAACTCTTCAGCAGGTTTTACCACAACATGCTCAGGAGCTTCTGTTGTGAATTCATAAAATTCATCAAAAACAGGACCTCCAGCTTGTAAATAATTCGTAATAAACGAACGAACATCCATTGCCCAAAGTGACCAATCTTCTGTTTCGTTTTTCGTTAAAGAAACATAATTATCAACAATAAAAACTTCTTCAACAAAAGGATATTCTTTGTAAATCGCAACAGCTAATGGAACTCCAGCAGCTTTTTCTCTCGATTTTATCTCGATGATTTCTGGCGCTAACATAGAATTTGAAACGAATTTCATCGCAGCAGGATTAGGCGTCATTTCTGCATAAATAGAAATAGGAGCCTTTTTCATTGGTGCTAAAATTGCATTTTCTTCTAAATGTTCATTGATAATTTCTTTCAAATCTTCTGTAACATCAGCCCAATCAACAGCATCTATTTTTTCTATCGCAACAAAATTCGCTGTGATAAATATTTTTTGAATAAATGGTATAGTCAATAAAACTTGCGCTAAAGGAGATTCGGTAGCTGTAGATTCTTTATCGAATTCCACGCCACCTTGTGTTAAAGTCTCGTCACAAACGAACTTCATCACGTTATTATTTGGTGTAATTTCTTCGTATACTCTCATAGTTCTACAAAAATACGCTATAAAAATGTATCTTTATCATTAGAATTATAGATTTTGTTATGGCAATAATTAAAGAATTAAATGGGCATACACCAAAGTTCGGTGAAAACTGCTTTTTAGCGGATAATGCTGTGGTTGTAGGAGAGGTAGAAATGGGAGATGATTGCTCAATTTGGTTTTCAGCAGTTGTGCGTGGAGATGTACATTATATTAAAATGGGGAATAAAGTAAATATTCAGGATAACGCAACAATACATGCGACGTATCAAAAATCGCCAACAACAATTGGAAATAACGTTTCGATAGGGCATAATGCTATTGTACATGGTTGTACAATACATGATAATGTTTTGGTTGGAATGGGCGCAATTGTGATGGATGATTGCATTGTTGAATCTAATTCTTTGATTGCTGCTGGTGCAATTTTAACCAAAGGAACGCATGTAAAAGAAGGAGAATTATGGGCTGGAATTCCAGCGAAAAAAATTAAAGATGTTCCAAAAGAATTGAAAGAAGGAGAAATAGAAAGAATCGCCAATAATTATTTGATGTATAGTAGTTGGTATAAATAAAAGAAAGCTCAGTCTGTAACTGAGCTTTTATTTTCTACTTCCAGAAATTCCAAACTTTACCATCAAAAAAGGCAATTGTTTTGGATAAGGAGAAATAATATCATTGACAACATGTCTATACGAGTAAAACTATTTAATTGTTGTTATTATTTCCAGATTGTGGAACATATTGCGAATCATTTCTGGTTGTAGATTTTCCAAAATCTTCATTAAATATTACCTTTGTTGTTTAAGGTTTAACAAAACTTATACTAAGGAAAATAAAACATTGAAAAAATTATATTTTTAATTATAATTAATCTAGACAAAAAAAAATAAAATACAGTTTTGTAACAAATTTTTATAAAGAATGTTTCTAGTAATCAAATAATTACGTTTTTAGTTGCTTGTTAAATGTTTATTAAGTAAATAAAATATTATTAAACAATACGATATGGTAAAGCAGTTAACTTATGATGATTTTGGACATACGCTTCATCATAATCAAATTCAATCGGTTGATGGCAATTATCTTGTTTTTGATACACGTAATGATGATACAAAAATAGGAGAGACTTCTTCTATCTGTTTACTTCACACGAAAACTTACGAATCCGAAATTATTTATACAACAAATAATCAAACAGAGTTTGGTCCTGGTGTAGGTGCAGCCTCTTTTTCGCAAGTTGAGAATAAAGTTATTTTTATTCATGGTATTCGAAATGCGAATCAAGCAAATCCGTATTCGGCAACAAGAAGGACAGGTGTCACAATTGATTTAGAATTTCCAAATCAGCCTATTTTTATGGATGCTCGAAATATAAATTTTCCCTTTACAAATGGTGCTTTGCGTGGAGGAACACATTCGCATTCGTGGCAAAAAGAGAAGAATTGGATTAGTTTTACTTACAACGATTATGTCTTGGAACAAGAATCCAAACACAATTCTAACATAAAAGATCAGCGAGTGGTTGGAATGATGTTTCCAAAAAAAGTTGAGGTTGATTTTGATAAAACATTAGAAAATAATTCTGGTGAAATGTTCTCGATTATCGTTTCGAAAATAGTGACAAATCCTAAAAATGGAAGTGATGAAGTCGAAAAAGCTTTTGATGAATGTTGGATTAACTCAACAAACAATATCGCATTTCAGGGACATGTGCGTGATGAAAAAGGGAATTTGAAAACGGAAATTTTTATTGCTGAAATTCCAAATGAAATAAGGTTTGATGAAAACGATAATTTAAAAGGAACTTTAACTACTTTGCCAGATGTGCCAAGTTGTATTTCGCAGAAACGAATCACTTTTACTCAACATGGAATTAGTAATTTTAGACATTGGTTACGTTCTTCTCCTGGCGGGAAAATTATCTATTTTTTGATGGAAGATGAATTTGATAAAACGCAATTATTTGGTGTAAATTTAGTTTCGAATGAAATTATTCAATATTCTTTTTTAGAAAATTCGATTACCTCTCCATTCAATCTTTCATCAAACGGAAAATATGCTATTTATTTTGTTAACGATAAAATATATCTAAATGATTTAACCGAAAAAAAATCTAAACAAATCTATCAAGTTCAAAAAATCAATAATGAATTAACGGGAATTCCGCATTTTTCTAACGATGGAAAAAAAATCTATTTTAATCAATTTGTTTCAAATAATTTCAATGAAAAGTTTATTCAAATCTTCGAATTAGAGTTATAAAACAAAATTGAAATATGTTAAAGTTCAAAGTTTTCTAAAAAATATTTGTCCCTTATAAAAAATATTTCTAATTTTAGTACAGATACTTAACCGAACCTAAGGTCTATGCTCTTATTCGAGTCTAACCAATGGGAATAAGAACTAAAAAAAACCTCCAATTTGGAGGTTTTTTTTATGTTTTTATTAGTCTTACTTCATACAAATCCTTGCGTCTGTCTTTCATCGTTTTTACAGTTCCATACTCATGCAACTCTTTTAGAAGATAAAGATCAACATCAGAAATCAGTACCATTTCTGTATTCGGAGTTGCTTCTGCTTTAACTCCATTGTTTGGAAAAGAGAAATCTGAAGGTGTGAAAACTGCCGATTGTGAATATTGAATATCCATATTATTCACACGCGGTAAATTTCCCACAGAGCCTGCAATAGCCACATAACACTCATTTTCTATTGCACGAGCTTGCGCACAACTACGTACTCGCGTATAACCATTTTGCGTATCAGTCATAAACGGAACAAATAAAATTTCCATTCCTTGATCGGCTAAAATACGGCTCAATTCAGGAAATTCGACATCATAACAAATTAGTAAACCTACTTTTCCGCAGTCGGTATCAAAAACTTTGATTTCGTCACCTCCATTCAATGCGTAATATTTGAACTCATTTGGTGTAATATGTATTTTACTATACGAATCTAATTTCCCCGAACGATGACATAAAAATGACGTATTATATAGTTTTCCTTCCTTTAGATGAGGCATAGATCCTGAAATAATATTGACATTATATGTAATTGCAAATTCTTGAATTTTCTTCACAATATCGTCCGTCATCGTTGCTAATTGATGCATCGCTTCAATCTCTTTCAAATGATTATATGGACTCATCAACGGCGAATTGAAAAATTCTGGAAACATAATAAAATCAGAGCCATAATCGCTTACCGCACTTACGAAAAACTCAATTTGATCATAAAAATCTTGTAAACCATTAAATAAACGCATTTGCCATTGCACCAAACCAAGACGAATAGTACGTTTTGTCGGTGAATTAGATTTCAATTCAGGTTCGTAATAGATATTATTCCATTCTAATAAAGTGGCGTATTCTAAGGATTCTTTATCATCTTTCAGATAATTTTTCAAGATTTTTTTAACATTAAAATCATTCGAAATCTGAAAAGCTAAAGTTGAATCATAAATTTCTTTACTTTTTACTTTTTCTATATATTGTCTAGGAGATAATTCTTGCGAATATTTATGATAATTTGGAATACGTCCACCAGCTACAATTGATTTTAGATTCATTTCTTCACAAAGCGCTTTACGTTCGTCATATAAACGTCTTCCCAAGCGCAATTGACGATAATTTGGATGAACAAAAACTTCAATTCCATACATTACATCACCTTCTGGATCATGTTTTAAAAATTTACCATTAGATGTTATCGTATCATAATTCGATTCGATATTCGTTTTTTTCGAATTAACCACAATACTTAATGCCGAAGCAACAACTTTTCCATCCACTTCAACACAAAGTTGACCTTGCGGAAAAATAGCTAATAATTCTTTAATTTCGTCGACAGTCCAAGTTCCAAGCTGATTGTGATAGGCGTCTTTTGTAGATTCTGTTAAATCACTATAATCTTCAAGTGTCAAATTTCTAACCTGAATATTCATTTTATTTAGATTTAGATTATGCTTGAATTTAGCAAATATTAATCCAATAAACAATTTTAAAAAATAAATTTAGACCTATCTTCGTATAGACTAATAAGCATGAAATGAAAGATGTAAAAATAGAGTTTAGAAAGCCTATTTATCCTGTGAGTGACGAATTGAATCATTATTTAGAGAAATATCATCGTAAAACAAAAGCAAGTATTGAATATGATGATTTGATGCGTTTTTCGGGTTGTGTAGCGTTGGAAGATAAGGAAGGGAATGACACACATTGGTTGGGTGTTTATTATACCGACTCGGAACATCAGGAAATACAAGATAGCCTAAACAGAATTTATACTTACTTACATTCAGACGGAGATGAGGAGTCTTTGCCTTATCTTGTTGTTGATTCTATAGATTATTGTACGTTCGGGAATTCGAAACCTTTTCGTATTCGAGTTCGCAATATTTTGAATGATAATTATACCAATTTTTACATCAAAAAAGCAGATGCTTCGCGTATTTATGGTTTAGAATTAGAAGATATTTTATCGCCTCATCGAATCAATTTTTTGGTCTACAAAAATACATTGATTGAAGAGCATATTTTGGGAATTCCAGGCGATGTTTTTATCAAAAATTATTTGGATAAATGTAATGATTTAGAGAAAAATCAGATTGCGAAAGAGTTTGTAAAGTTCAATGAACGCTGTTTTATAGGTCTTTTGGGTGATATGCGATCGTATAATTATGTGGTGATTCCTATTCACGATTTTGATCAAGTTATCTATAGAATCCGACCAATTGATTTCGATCAACAATGCTATGAAGGAAATTTAAAGATTTATCGTCCACAATATTTCAAGGAAAATAAGATTATGGTTGATTTGGTGAATAATCGTTTGAAACCAAATTCTGTCGATCAATATAGAAAAGAAGTAAAATCCTTGATTTCGAAAAGAATTTCGAATAGTTCGAAACGTTTTCGTGATTTAATGAAAATCATGAAAAATGATCATATTTCTAAACCTGAAAATATTGCACAATTACGAACTGGTTTTGCAAAGTTTTATAAAGATCAATCTTACGAAGAATGTTCTACAATGGGAGAAATATTATATAAAGCAATTGCGAATAGTTTGGAACAGATAAAATAAAGAAAAGCTTCTCAAAAATTGAGAAGCTTTCTTTTTTGATATAATTTAGAAATTAGTTTTTTAATAACTGTTTTCTGTAACGTAAAGCAACTAAACCTGCTCCAATTACCAATAAAGGTAAATAATCATTTATTGGAGTTGGATCTGTATCTGGACTAGGATCATTTGGATCATCTGTTTTATCAGCTTTTTGAGTAGTGTTATTACTTTCAAAAAAACGAATTCCACCTTCTTCAGTATTTGCAAAAGTCACAGTAGACATCAAACAAAATAATAAAGTTATTTTTTTTATATTTTTCATACGTTAATTATTTTAATATTACTTTTCTAGATTCAATTGTACCATTTGTATTCTCTACAACAACTACAACAACTTGAGGATTTACATTCAAATTGATTACATAATTTTTTGTATTTATGTTTTGAATATTTTGTAACTGTCTTCCTGAAATATCAACTAATTTTATTGATTTAATTGATTCTTTAGATGAAATTGTAATTTGTTTATTTTGAGCATAAACTACCAATCCTTTTTTAGATAAATCATTCGTAGATAATGTTTTATTTTGATAGTTTATAGAGAAACGATCATTAATTTCACCTGCTTCTGTATCAAAATAATAAGATTTTAATTCGTTTAAATTAAATACTTTATCTAATTTTTTGTCTACCAAATAGATATTTTGATTTTCGAAAACACCTTCAAATTGCTCTAAATTAATTTGATAAGTTCCTGCTTTTTTAACATTGAAAGTTAAATCAAAAGAATCTTCGTTATTGAAATCTCCACGTCCTTGAATTACAAATAAATCATTGTTCAAAACAGAATATAATCCTTCATTATAGTTATCAAATGGTTTAGCATCAAAATTTTGATCAAATTTATTTGTCGATCCATTTACATACCCTATTAAAGAAGAATTTATTTTACCTTGATTATTTGATAAACTTAACCAATATCTATCTTTTTGTTCTTTGTAATAAACTGGACCATTAGCTGAGGTACGCATCGCATTATTAAGCACTAAATTACCAGCGTTTGCTACTTTTATTATAAATCCTTGTGCAATATCAATATTTTGAGAAGTTACACTATTATCATTCCATCCTGTTCCATTATAAATAGCCCAGTTAGAACCTTGATATGCCCCATCTACAATTGGTTTAGAATGCGTCCAAACATAAACAGAGTTTATCCCTACTGATGTATTAGCAGCAATTAAAGCATCTAAACTAAGGGGTGATGCATAAGGGTTTCCTACTGCATTATTTCCTTTAGAAGCTTTAGTTACAGGAATCGTTACTTCTCCATTAAATAATTGACCGCTGAATGAACTATCAAATACCTGAGCTTCACCTTCTCCATAATTATTATAATTATTAGGAGCTCTAAAAGAAATTAATTCTCCAGCTTTAAAATTATCTGCAGCTGTTACATTCTCTGTCCAATCATTTGTTGATTCTAAAAATCTTGCAAAACGATTTGTTAAAGTATTTGGAGAAATTTCGAAAATATTTTGATTAATAACTGGCGAAGACCACATTAAATTTTCTAAACGGTAAATAGGTTCTGATGATCTATCAAACATTGCAGGACCAACATTTACTGCGCTATTATTCTTTTGAATCAAATAAGCACCGTGTCTGAATCTAAATATTACATCATTTTGATTAACAACTTCATTTTCTACAGTAATTGTAATTCCTGCAGGAATAATCATATCTCTCTCAACTTTTAATTTCTTCGCAGAAAAACTTTCTGTTGGAGTTGCATGTAAAATAACTTCTTTTGTAAGATCTGGTGTTCCGTTAGACCAAGCTGTACCATCCCAAGTTGTAGAAGCTGCAGGCATAAGTTTATATAATTGTAACGTTTTGTATTCATTACCACCAAGATTAGTTATTGCATATGCTCCGAATACATCTGTTGTTCTATAAATAATACCTCTGTTTGTTGAATTTACATTTCTTAATAAAAATCCTTCATTTGAGAATGAAGCACTCCATTTTGAATTGTCTGTAGAAGGTTTTTTGATTAATGAGAAATTAGTACTTGTAGTATAATCAATATAACTTTCAATTTCTGCATTAGAGATTGCTAATCCGTCACTTACATTATCTATTTTCCATACAATAGATAATGATGGATTTATTATACTATTATTTTCTGTTGTAATATTTTGAACACCAAATTTACCAGAGTTTAATGTATTATTCATTGCTTTATTTTCATATGAAAACACATAATACCCATCCGTTACATCAGATAAATTGGTTACTTTAACAAAAGTTCCTTGTCCATTATATGTAACAATGTTAGGATCTTTAGATGAAACGTTAAAAGTTGTACTAAATTCGTTATAATTATCATTACTAGTAGCTGTTACAGAAATTGTTGTAGAACCTATACCATCAAAAGATAATGTATTTCCATTTGCAGAAACAATAGAATTATCTGCAGATGTATAAACTATATTTTGCCCTTGATCTGTTTGTGATGGTAATTCAGAAAAATTAGTTCCTTGGTTTTGAGCCAAATTATCAAAAGTATAATTAACTGTTTGATTTGCTTTCGCTATTTCAAATGTTACATTTGCTGCATCAGAAGTACCGTAATCGTTAGTAGCAGTTACCTGAGTTGTAAATGTTCCTGCTTGCTCAGGTGTTCCAGAAAATACGCCATTATCAAAAGTAATTCCTAAAGGCAATACTCCTGTTTGAGTCCAAGAAGTAGGATTATTCGTAGCTGTTATAGTTCCATCAGATAACAATACGCCATAAGTTCCTGTAATTGTTTTTTCAGTAATTGTTGGTGGTTGATTTGAAGGAGTTTCACTAGTTATTAAAATATCTGTTAATCTTACTCGTGGACTACTTGTTCCTGTTATAACAAAAGCATATCTTGCTAGAGGCTTAACAGTTGCTGCTGTGTAAGACCACGTTGCATTTGTTGAATGATTCCCTGTAGCTACTTGTTGCCAAGTACTTCCTTGATCTACTGATTCAAAAACATACCATTTTTGAGGAGTCCCGTAAGTAGTTGAAGTTGATAAAGAAATTGACTTAACTTTATCTACATCCCATAACATCTCTATAGAAGCTCCTTGTGTAGTCGTAGAAATAAATTTAGTTGGAACATTAGACGAAGAATTATTCCCTAATCTAAAATCTGCTCCACTATGATATCTATAACTTGCAAACCATTGTTTAGACTCTAAGCTTAAGGTAACATTATCTGAATAAGTTGAAGTAGGAGTAGAATTTCCAAAATTGCCTTGGTAAACTACTGTTTGTCCAAAGGCTGTAGAGGATATTAATCCAATTAAGAGAAATATCCAGTTAAAAAAGTAAAGTTTCTTCATAAATATAATGTTTTTAGTTTTTTCAAAATAATGTTAATTTTATAGATAGTATTAATATAACATTAACAAATCTAATACATATATTTATTATATCTATTTTTAAACGAATAAGTTACAAAAAAATCCACTAACTATTAAGCTAGTGGATTAATTTTAAATAAAGGGAAAAAATACTATTAATAGTATGTATATCTTCTAACACCAGCAATATGTTTCGCTAAACGCATTACTTGGTGGCTATATCCATATTCGTTATCGTACCAAACGTACATCACAACATTTTTACCATCTGCAGAAACAATTGTTGCATTACTATCAAAGATAGATGGAGCAGTAGTTCCAACGATATCCGAAGAAACCAATTCATTGTTCAACGAATATTTAATTTGTTCTACTAATTCTCCGTTCAATGCAGCATCTTTCATGATGTTATTCACATTTTCAACAGATGTATCTTTACCAACTTCTAAATTCAAGACAACCAAAGATCCATTTGGAACTGGAACACGAATTGCATTCGAAGTTAATTTACCTGCTAAACTTGGTAAAGCTTTTGCAACTGCACTACCAGCACCAGTTTCAGTAATTACCATATTCAAAGCAGCAGCACGTCCACGACGGTATTTTTTGTGCATATTATCAACCAAATTTTGATCGTTTGTATACGCATGTATTGTTTCTAAATGTCCTTTTACAACACCTAAATTATCTTCAACAACTTTCAAAATAGGTGTAATAGCATTTGTTGTACAAGAAGCAGCTGAGAAAATATTTACATTTTCTGGGCTATATTCTTCGTGGTTAACACCATAAACAATATTCGGAACACCTTTTCCTGGCGCTGTTAATAAAACTTTATCAGCACCAACAGATTTTAAATGACGAGATAACGCTTCTTCATCTTTAAAAACACCTGTGTTATCAATAATTAAGGCATTATTAATTCCGTAAGTAGTATAATCAATATCTTCTGGTTGTGCTGCAGAAATCATATAAACAGAAACTCCATTGATGATTAAAACATTATTTTCGTGATCAGCTACAACGTTTCCGTCAAAATCACCATGAACAGAATCATGACGTAACAAAGAAGCTCTTTTTTCTAATAAAACAGGATCGTTTTTATCACGTGTTACAACAGCACGTAATCTCAATTGTTGACCTTTTCCCATTTGAGAAGCCAACTCACGAGCTAATAAACGTCCGATACGACCAAAACCGTATAAAACAACATCTTTTGGTTCAACACTTTTTACATTTTTGCTTGCACCTAATTTCTCTTCAACAAAAGCTTCTGCTGAAGAGTAATCTCCAGAAATATATTCTTTTGCTAATTTTCCAACATCAAGTCTCGAAGCCGGTAATTTAGTTTCAGAAATAGCTTTAGCGATTGCTAACGTATCGTCAATAGCAATCTTTTTTTCTACAAATTCTTCAGCATACTGATGTAGATTTACGATGTCACTAACGTTTTTATCAACTAATTGATTACGGAAAATTACCAATTCAACAGATTGATCATACCATAAATCTGAAACAATTTTAATGAATTCTACAACCTTTTTGCTCATTTCATTGAAAGATGCGAGTTGCTGATCATAAGAAGAGTGGTTCATTTTAGAAAATGTTTATTTGTGTTTTTTTACTTAATTCTTGGCAAAAGTAAACAATTATAACGATTTCGTACATTTTTTTTACAAAAACTAATTATTGTCATAAAAAAGTAACTATTCCTACGAATAATACTAAAATATAGAAAAAAAATAAATTTTTAGTGAGAAATTTTAAATTTTAAGAACACTAATAAATAACTATTAACCATAATTTTATTGTTTTATTTGAATTGAATTTCATCTTACGAAAACGTTTTCGTAAAATAATTGTTAAAAAATTTTATTTGCAAATTCGAAAAAGCGTTCTATATTTGCACTCGCAATACCGCAATAGACTGCGTTATTGGAGAGTTGGCAGAGTGGTCGAATGCGGCAGTCTTGAAAACTGTTGAGGGTCATACCTCCGGGGGTTCGAATCCCTCACTCTCCGCTAAGAAAACCCAATAGAGTAATCTGTTGGGTTTTTTGTTTTTCTGAAGTTGTTGAAAATTTCATTTTCATAAAACTGAAAGGAAAAACAAAAAATAATAGATGCGAAGTATCTAGAGTTTTCTTAGAATTACTTTCTTTTCTAGGGAATATGAAATAATCCCTCACTCTCCGCTGAAAGAGATTCTATCATTTAGAATCTCTTTTTTTGTATAAATAAGTAGCTTTTCTTCCTTTATTTTCAAATGGTTACTCGATAATAAATCCATCATTGTAGGTGTTCGATAAATCCCATTTTCATAGTATAAATTACTGTCAAACACTATGTTTACAAATTCTCTTTTCTGTAAAGTATTAGCTTTAGAATAAACAAATGACCCGGTCCTAAAATAACTATACATGTTTTTAAATAAATCCTGTTATAGTTACACACCAATTGATCTTAATCCTAAATTTACTATACAAAGGAGTTTTGATTATTAAAACTTCTATTATAGTTTTCCATCTTTTCTTTAATTTTTCTGACTGCAAATGCGCAGCATTTGGAGTTAAATAATCACAACTTGTATGTGGTCTTAATTCATTATAAGTTTTAATACTATTAGTAATTTTAATTTTTGTCTGATCAAAACCTAATGTGCTTTCATATAAATTAAATTCCATTTTAATTATTCCATTAACCCTTTCTGCCATTGTATTTTCATAGGGATCACCTTTTTCTGTCATACTTATAGCTATGTTATTTGAGAGTAATAAATCTACATATTTATGTGAGCAATACTGCGATCCTCTATCAGAATGATGAATTATAGATTCATTATAAAGCCTGTTATTTACTGCCATGTTAAGCGCTTCAATACAACCATCAGCTGATAAATCTTCACGGAAGCAATACCCCATTATTTTTCTTGAATAAGCATCTGTTATTAAACTCAGGTAACCCCATTGAGTGCCTAGTCGAACTTGTATACCGTAGTGTTTTTGGGCTTGTTTATACGTAAAGCCGCCTTTTTCTACTTGGCGTACAACAGCTAACTTAAAGCCTAAGGTGTAATCGCGTTGTGTACGCTTTTCTCTTTCTAAGTATGATTCTTTCATGATAAGTTGATTTGGTGTCAACTTATTTTAGGATGAGACATTCTTTAACAAAAAAGGCTCTTATCCAAGAATTTTATATTAAAGAAATGTTTTGGGAAAAAGTACTTTTTACCGAGCTTAAAACAAGGAATCGTCTTGTTTCTCCTCATGCGATACAACGTTTTTTCACTAACGTTAAGTAGCCTTTGCACATCTGCACTGTCGTAGAATTCGTGAACTTTGTTATATGTTTTAATTTATTTAATTTCAGTAATATACGAGTTAATTAAATAAAATAAATGATAAGAGGAAGTAGGGATAGGGTGATTCTATATTTCTTCTTTTCATTTTTTTGTTCATCCAAAAAAAACGAAACAAAAAAAGATGCCGACAGTAGTCTCTCAATGATTCAACTAACTAAATTATTTTCATAAAGTTGGCAACTCGCTCCACTCAGACACTCCAACTTTTTTTATTCCAATAATTTAGAATTGAATTTCATTTCGATACTAAATCGTCGGAGTTTTAATTCTTTTTAATATTCAAATTCACTTATAATAACGAATTTTAAAGCCATCATTGCTGAAGAGTCGAGTGTCAATTTGACGTAATGAGCGTTAAAAATGATTTACTGTTCACATTTTATATGTGAATGATTTAAAGTATTTAGCGAGTAGTCGTTATTGACCGACTTGTAGGCACGGACTTGATTTTTTTTGGTTCGTTTTTTTTATCAAGAAAAAAAATGAATATATAATTATTAATCAACTTGTAACAAGTTTACCTAAGCTCTACAAGAGCTTCTCCTTATAATTTCAAATGTTTTTTACTGTATGTAGAAGATTATTTTAGAAAAATAATTCATTTTCATGTTGAATCTTTTGTATTCTCTCTATTTTAGTAAGAAATTAATGATATGAATTTTAAAATACTGTTTTTATTTCTTACTTCTACACTACTTTTTGGTCAAAATAATTTTATAACTCCTTACGAAAAAGGAAATAAAAATCAAACTACAACCTATGATGAAATGAATGTGTTTTATCAAAATTTAGCGAAAAATTTTGAGACAATACAGTATGTAAAAAAAGGAGAAGACGATAACGGGAAGTCAATTTATGTAGTTGTTTATAATCCATTTAAAGAAAAAAATATAATGGAATTACGTAAAACAAAAGCAGTACTTTTCGTAAACAATGGAATTCATCCTGGAGAACCGGACGGAATTGATGCGACGATGATGTTGATGAGAGATTTGGCAATGAAAAAAATTAAACCACCTAAGAATTTTATTATTGCTGCGATTTCGGCCTATAATGTAAGTGGTATGTTGAATAGAGGGGCTTTTTCGCGCGCAAATCAGAATGGACCTGAACAATATGGTTTTCGTGGAAATGCCAGAAATTATGATTTAAACAGAGATTTTATTAAAAATGATTCAAAAAATGCAAAAAGTTTTCAGACGATTTTTCATTGGTTGAAACCTGATGTTTTTATTGATAATCATGTAAGTAATGGGGCAGATTATCAGTACACATTTACCTATATTTCGTCTTTTAAAGCGCGTGTAGGAAATGTTTTGGGCGATTATTTTTATACGACATATCAAGCAAATAATCTAGCCGAAATGCAAAAAAATGGTTACGAAAGTACGCAATATGTTAACATACATGGCGATGTTCCTGATGTTGGTTTTGCAGCTTTCGAAGATTCTCCACGCTATTCTACAGGTTATACAACATTGTTTAATGCACTAAGCACAATGCCCGAAACACATATGTTAAAGCCTTATGAAAACCGTGTAGACGCAACGTATAAATATATGTTGGTAAATCTAGAAAATTTAGATAAAGAATATTTGACAATCAGAAATTTACGAAAAGAAAATCTAAAACAATACCAAGTCGGAAATCAATATGGAATTCATTGGAAAATAGATTCTACTCAATTTACAACAATGAATTTTAAAGGATTTGAAGCAGGATATAAGCCAAGTGTGGTTTCGGGAAAAGATAGATTGTACTATGATCGATCGAAACCATTTACAAAAAAAATCAAATTATTCAATTCTGCAAAACCAATTAGTTACATTACAATTCCGAAATATTATGTTCTTCCACAAGCTGAATATCGCGTTGTAGAAGCTTTGCAACGAAATGATATTCAAATGAAACGAATAGAAAATGATACATTAATTAACGTCGAATCGTATAAAATATCAGATTTTAAAACCAATAAAAATGCATACGAAGGACATTATAATCATTACGAAACGGTGGTTACAAAATCGATGAAATCACTTAATTTTTTTGAAGGAGATTATATTGTGCCAACACAACAAGATGGAGTGAAATATATTCTTGAAACCTTAGAACCAGAGGCATTGGATTCGTTCTTTAACTGGAATTTTTTCGATGGAATATTAGGTCAGAAAGAATATTATTCGGCTTATATTTTTGAGGATACAGCTGCTGAATTATTGAAAAATAATGTGGTTTTGAAAACCGCATTTGAAGCAGAAAAAGCATTAAAACCAGAGTTTGCCAATGATGGCGAAGCACAGTTGGATTGGGTTTATAAAAATTCGCCTTATTTTGAGAAGAATACTTACAGACAATATCCGATTTATAGGATTCTTAATTAAAACCAGTTGTGCATTTTGAAATAAAATTATTCAAATAGATGGTTTAACTTGTCTAAAATACAATTCGTTAATTAAAATCTATTTGTTGAAATAGAAAAGGCAAAGGTGAAAAATTGTAAAAAGCTCTTATCTGTATTGATAAGAGCTTTTAATTTATAGTTTGATGGGTTCTAAAAATCGTCTTCAATAATTCCCTGCACACGTCCAATTTGTCCATCCGTCAAACGAACTTTTATACCGCGATGATGATAAGGCGCAGAAGTCAATAAATCTTTCACGATACCCTCAGTCAATTCGCCAGTTCGTTGATCCTTTTTCAATACAATATTAACCAGCATACCAGGTTTTATATTTGCTCTTGTTTTACCATCCATATTACAAATATCTTAAAATAAATGGAAAAGATATTCATTCTATCGTAAAGGAAATTAAAAAATACATTCATCTGGAAGGTAAAAATGAAATTGAATATGAAATTTATGAATTTTTCTTTTTATTATTTTATTTACAACCCAGCTGAAAATTTGAGATTGAATATAAAGGCAAGAATAACAAAAACACAACTTTCTTTTATTGGAGAGGGGTTGAGGTAGAAATCATAAAACTAGAAATAAGATTTGTTCGATAATGTTTCGGAAAAAGTGGGCGAACAAAGTAGGGGAGAAGTGAAGTGATTTTTATTTGAAATGGTAATTGATTTAAAAAATAATTATTACTGAGTATAAATAAGAAAATATAAGATAGATTTGGTCGAGTATTTAATTGATTTGGAATAAATTTATAAGATAAATAATTCATTATGGAAAATTTACCAAATTTAAATAGCATTCATGATACTGATAAAAGCGTTGGAGCGATAAGTATTTTCAAAGGCGAATCTAGTAATGTAACATCAATTCAGTTATTAGAAAAAAGTGTTTTAAAAGAGCACAGTACAAAAATACCTGCTTTGCTTTTATGTGTTACTGGAAAAGTAGTGTATTCAGATGAAAATGAACAAACAATAGAATTAAGCTCTAGTGACTATATAACTATAGAACCAAATGTTATGCATAAGTTAGAGGCTTTAGTAAATAGTCAGTTGATTTTAGTAAAATAAGATCATCAATAAAATGAATTAATATTTCTTGATATGCACGAATTACATCTATTATTAATTTTCCATTTAATAGGCGCTACGATATGGGTTGGTGGACATATTATATTAAGTTTGGTTATTTTACCACAAGTATGGAAAGAAAAATCGATAGAGAAATTGTTCTCTTTTGAAAGTAAATACGAACGAATAGGACTTCCAGCTTTATTAGTTATGGTTATTACAGGAGTAAGAATGTCTTATATCTACACGATCAAGATTAGTAATTGGTTTCAATTCGAAAACCCCATTGAAAGAGTTGTCTCATTAAAACTGATAGGCTTAGCAACAATTGTATTATTGGCTTTGAGTGCTCAATTTTATGTGCTTCCTCGTTTAAAAACAGATGATACAAAACTTCCTCTCATGACATTTCATATTATAGCGGTGACAACGATTAGTATAATCATGTTAATACTAGGTAGCTTCGTACGATATGGTGGTATTTAGATAAATATTAGTAGTTTAGCCTATCTATTTATTAAATTTCTTGTTATAGTTTAGTAGAGAACAATAGTAACAAAGTAGCTATGAATCATTCTTAGGTAATGGTATTTGTAATCCAGTTTTAACTGTATGCATGTTGACAAAAGTTTTAAAACGTCGTATATTCGAGTTACTAAAAAATAATTTTCGAGTCAAGGATTCGTATTCTCGCATAGTATTAACCACCATAATCAATGCAAAATCTACTTCACCTGTTACATAATAACATTGCTGAATTTGAGGAGTTTTATTGAAAGTTGATTTTATTTCATCAATAAATTCAATTTTATCTGTATCCAATTCAATTTCTACGAACAGCTGTCGTACTTCATGACTTCGTAGACTTTAAATATAATTATTTTAGTTTTAATTTTAGTATTTCATAAGGAGTTTTTCCTTTAAAAGATCCATGTGGTCTATTGAAATTATAAAAATTTTCCCATTGT
>Ga0207842_1000033_pt1 | contig 64539 bp, 56 predicted proteins | sample HigsolmetaGSP19D_FD_184847 | JGI IMG/M metagenome (GOLD analysis project Ga0207842, IMG submission 184847) | High solid enriched microbial communities from the Joint BioEnergy Institute, USA - SP1-9-D (SPAdes) | ecosystem: Engineered > Bioreactor > SSF (Solid state fermentation) > Aerobic >... | reverse complement strand
TTGTAATCTTTAAAGACTATTTTCGAATTAATATACACACAGCAATTTAATAAAATTGCACCTATTGGGAAAGCTTAGGCTTTCCTTTTTTTATTAAAAAAGGCTATCTCACTTTTGAGACAGCCTCTTTTTAATCACAAAAATTTACTCAAACGCAATTATCGAAAGTTTTGGATTTTCAATAGTCTCTTTTTGTTTGAGCTTTTCTATATCAATCACACCAACAATATGATTGTAATTTTTACTCTGATAACGTTCTTCTATTTCATCAAAAATATTTGAAACATCATCTGCTTGATTCTCAAAACCGATATAAATTCGCTTCTTTCCTGTTTGATTAAAAACTCCTTCTTCTTTGTTTTCATATTTTCGAATCGAATATTGATAATCATATTTCAACGCAGAAATATCACTCAAAACAGCCGAAGAAGTTGGGAAACGCCCTGCTCCTTTTCCATATAAAAATTGCTCATCTGAAAGCGAACTTCCAATCAAAACTCCATTATATTCGTTATTCACAAGCGCAATTGTTTTATTTAATTCAACAAAAGTTGGCAAAACTGTTGATGTAATTTCACCCGTTTGATGATTAATTTTAGAATTAGCAATCAACTTTATTGTATAATTTTTTTCTTTTGCGTATTTAAAATCTTCAACTTTCAATGAAGTAATTCCTTTTCGAATAACTTGATCAACATCAATCTTTTTACCGAAAGCATGCAACGTAATAATTGCTAATTTACTCGACGCATCAAAACCTTCTACATCAGCCGTTGGATCAGCTTCTGCAAAACCACTTTCTTGCGCTGCTTTTAAGGCATCTTGATACGACTCATTTTCATTCGCCATTTTCGTCAAAATGTAATTTGTTGTCCCATTTACAATTCCAGATACATAATTCAATAAATCGTTATCAAAATATTCTTCTAGATTTCTAATAATCGGAACTGACCCGCAAACAGAGGCTTCATAAAGAAAAGAAACATTGTTTTGTGCTTGCAAATCCAATAATTCTTTGTGATGATCTGCAATCAATTTTTTATTTGCACTTACCACATGTTTACCTTTATTGAACGCTTTTATAATGATATCATGTGCCGCATCAGCATCCGAAATTAACTCAACAACAACATTTATTTCATCGTCATTTAAAATATCATCCGCATTAGTCGAAAATAATTCAGACGGAGCATTTCTAGATTTAGAATTATCTTTAATTACAATTTTTTTAATTGCAGCATTCAATTGTGGTTTTTCTTCCAATACCTTGTAAATTCCTTCTCCTACAACTCCAAATCCGAACAATCCGATATTTATTTTTTTCATTTATTTGTTTTGTTTTTAATTATTTACCAAAGAAAAGTGAAGAAAAAAAATGGTTCAATCGCATAAAAACAATTGAACCATTTTGAATAAAGAATATTATTGAAGATTGGTTTACAGTAGTTTTTATTCATCTTTCCTATAAGGATGGATTTAGCACCTTGATTCATTAATCAGGTTGCTAAAGTTTCTTTGGGCCATTTCCCTCCACTTTTCTTGATAAAATGTAAATTTTAATGAACTATTTCTGAGGACAAATTTAGGCGAAAGAATTCTATATATCCAAATTAATTTCATTTCTTTAATTTAATATTTTCCGTAATTATAGATAAAAATACACAAATAATGAATTTTATTCTATAAATATTTATAGACAAAAATAATTTTCTAAAAAATACAATTAAAAGAAAAAACAAATCTTAATAATTTTTAATAAAACCCTATTTTTATTAAAAATATTCTAAAAACTACAATTTTCAATAACTAATTAAAATATTATTTCTTTAAAATAGTAATTTTAAAGAAATATTTTCTAAAATAAATTTCAAAAATGACCTATTAGAGATTTTGAACTATTTCAAACAAAAATTATTTCTATGAACCAAGTTTCGAACTCGTTTTTTTCAATCTTGATTTTTTTATTCTCAATACTTTAAATAATTTTGCACATAGCTTTATAAAGAAAGATGGAGGGAATAGGCCCGTTGAAATCTTAGCAACCCAAAGTATAGTTGGGTGCTAAATCCTACTCAAATAGAGAAAGATAAGGACTTACCTCACACTTCTTCCCATAAGGCTTTTAAAATATTTAGAATGAAATTAGACGATATACTAAAAGAGCGTATTGTTATTTTAGATGGTGCAATGGGAACGATGATCCAAAAGCACAATTTACAAGAAGAAGATTATCGTGGAGAACGATTCAAGGATTTTCATACTTCTTTAAAAGGAAATAACGATTTATTGGTTTTAACCCAACCTCAAATCATAAAAGATATTCACCGAGAATATTTGGCTGCTGGTGCAGATTTAATCGAAACAAATACGTTCAATGCCAATATTATTTCTATGGTTGATTATGATATGGTTGATTTGGTTGATGAATTAAATTACGAAGCCGTTCGCTTAGCAAAAGAAGCTTGTGAAGAGTTTTCTACCCCAGATAAACCTCGTTTTGTAGTTGGATCTTTAGGTCCAACCAACAAGACAGCCTCTATTTCGCCACAAGTAAATGACCCTAGTTATCGCGATGTGGATTTTGATTTATTGGCAAATGTATATTATCGTCAAGCAAAAACAATGTTAGAAGCTGGTGCAGATATTTTACTTGTCGAAACTATTTTTGATACTTTAAATGCAAAAGCAGCATTTTATGGAATTCAAGATGCGATAGAAAAAACAGGAATCAACGTTCCTCTAATGGCTTCTGGTACAATAACAGATAAATCTGGACGTACACTTTCTGGACAAACAACAGAAGCTTTCTTGATTTCATTAGAACATATTGATTTAATTTCAGTTGGGTTAAATTGTGCTTTAGGTGCAACAGATTTGATTCCATATTTAGAAGTATTAGCCGAAAAAGCACCATTTTATGTCAGCGCATACCCAAATGCTGGTTTACCAAACGCTTTCGGTGGATACGATGAAACTCCTGAAATGATGCGAGATTTTATCAAACCTTTCTTAGATAAAAAATTGGTTAATATTTTGGGTGGATGTTGTGGAACTACACCAGATCATATCAAATTGATGGCAGATTTAGCAAAAGAATACGAACCTCGAAAAATTAGTGAACAATGTCAGGCGTAAAAATTCAACTTTCTGGATTAGAACCTTTAATTGTACGAGAAAATTCAAACTTTGTAAACGTTGGCGAACGTACAAATGTAACTGGTTCTAAAAAATTCTTGCGATTAATCAAAGAAGAAAAATTTGAAGAAGCACTTCAGGTTGCACGTGACCAAGTGGATGGTGGCGCGCAAATTATCGATATCAATATGGATGAAGGTATGCTTGATGGTGTAGCTTCTATGGTAAAATATTTGCGTTTGATTGCTTCTGAACCTGATATTTCGAAAGTTCCAATTATGATTGATTCTTCGAAATGGGAAATTATTGAAGCTGGTCTAAAAAATGTTCAAGGTAAAGCGATTGTCAACTCAATTTCTTTAAAAGAGGGAGAAGAATTATTTATCGAACATGCGAAGAAAATTAAACGTTACGGTGCTGCAACAGTGGTTATGGCGTTTGATGAGAAAGGTCAAGCGGATAATTATGAACGTCGAATCGAAATCGTAAAACGTTCGTATGATATTTTGGTAAATCAAGTAAATTTCAATCCAAGAGATATCATTTTTGATGTGAATATTTTCCCAGTTGCAACAGGAATGGAAGAACATCGCCGTAATGCCATCGATTTTTTTGATGCAACAAAATGGATCAAAGAAAATCTTCCGCATGCGTTAGTTTCGGGTGGAGTTTCGAATGTTTCATTTTCCTTCCGTGGAAACAATGCGGTTCGTGAAGCGATGCACACGGCGTTTTTATATCACGCCATTAAACACGGAATGGACATGGGAATCGTCAATCCAGAAATGATTGAGATTTACGATGATATTCCAAAAGATTTATTAGAACACGTTGAAGATGTTTTATTGGATCGACGTGACGATGCAACAGAGCGTTTGATTGATTTTGCCGAACATCTAAAAGGTGTTACAAAAGAGAAAAAGAAAGATGATGCTTGGCGCGAATTACCTTTAGAAAAGCGTATTGAAATTTCTTTAGTAAAAGGAATTACAGAATTTATTGACGAAGATACTGCAGAAGCTTTGAAAAAAATTGGTTCGCCATTACGTGTTATTGAAGGTCCTTTGATGGACGGAATGAACGTTGTTGGAGATCTTTTCGGAAGCGGAAAAATGTTCTTGCCTCAAGTAGTTAAATCGGCTCGCGTAATGAAAAAATCTGTTGCTTATTTAACGCCATTTTTAGAGGAAGAAAAACTTAGAAATAAAACAGACAAAGAGCCTTCTAAAATCTTAATGGCAACTGTAAAAGGTGATGTTCACGATATCGGAAAAAATATTGTTTCAGTCGTTTTAAGCTGTAATGGTTTCGAGATTATCGATTTAGGCGTAATGGTTTCTTCTGAAACAATTTTAGACGAAGCGCAAAAAAATAATGTCGATGTGATTGGTCTTTCTGGATTGATTACTCCATCCTTAGATGAAATGGTGCATGTTGCCAGAGAAATGAAACGTCTTAATCTTGATATTCCACTGATGATTGGTGGCGCAACAACTTCTAAGGCACATACAGCTGTAAAAATTGCACCAGAATATGACAAAGCAATTCATGTTTTAGATGCTTCTCGTTCGGTTACGATTTGTCAAAAATTGATTGGAAATCAACAGGAGGAATTGCTAACAGAAACTACTACTGATTACATAAAAATTAGAGAAGGTTTCTTAAATCGTGCTGTATCAAAGGAATACTTATCGATTGAAGATGCTCGAAAAAATAAACTAAAAGTTGATTTTGAAGAAAATAAACCTTTTAAACCAAATAAATTAGGTGTTTTTACACATCAAACAACAGTTTCTGAATTAAGAGATTTTATCGATTGGACGCCATTTTTCAAAACATGGGATTTACATGGTAAATTTCCTGCGATTTTAGATGATGAAATTGTCGGAACAAATGCCAAAGAATTATATGTAGATGCTTTGTCAATGTTAAATAAAATTGAAGCTGAAAATTTAGCTAAACCGAAAGCTGTTTTTGGACTTTTTAAAGCGAATACAGTAAACGATGATACGATTGAATTGTTTGATGAAAATAATAATAAAATAGAGGAGTTTTATACACTTCGTCAACAAGCGAAAAAATCGAAAAAACAACCAAATATTTCGATTGCTGATTTTATTGCGCCGAAAGATTCAGCAATTCAAGATTATATCGGTGCATTTGCTGTCACAGCTGGTCATGAAATTGAAGAAGTTGCTAATGCTTACGAAACAAATTTAGATGATTACAATTCGATTATGGTGAAAGCAATTGCCGATCGTCTAGCTGAAGCTTATGCAGAATATTTGCACAAATATGTTCGTACAGAAGTTTGGGGTTATGCGAAAGATGAAACTTTATCAAATGACGAATTAATTTCAGAAAAATATAAAGGAATTCGCCCTGCTCCTGGTTATCCTGCATGTCCTGACCATTTAGAAAAAGAAACAATTTTCAAAATTTTGGATGTAGAGAAAAATGCAGGGATTGAGTTAACAAGTTCGTTGGCGATGTATCCAGTTTCATCTGTTTCGGGTTATTATTTTGGAAATCCAGAAGCAAAATATTTCGGAGTTGGTAAAATAAAAATGGATCAGGTTGAAGATTTTGCGAAACGTAAAAATATAGAACTTGATAAAGCTGAACGTTGGTTGAGTCCTAATTTGGCGTAAAAGCGTTAAGTAAAAATAAAATTTATCATTCAAAATGAGCATTTCGAAATAAAGAATCTCAGATTCCTCGACAAGCTCGGAATGACAACGAACGTAGAACAAAATAAAAAAATGCGTTAGGGATTGTAGTGAAAATCCTTTTTTGTTGATTGGACGAAGTCGAAATTAACAAAAAAGATTGTAACGAAAAGCCCGCCCGAAGGAAACGCCCATATAAAAGAAAATATATAATCGAAATTCGAGATTCGAACTTCGCTAAACGATAAAATAAAGAATGAAAGTTACCGAACATATAGAACGCGCAAACGGAAAACCATTATTTTCTGTAGAGATTTTACCGCCTTTGAAAGGACAAGATGTCAATGCGACGTTCAAAACTTTAGACCCGTTAGTTGAGTTAAATCCAGCTTTTATCGATGTAACTTATCATCGTCAAGAGTATATTTACAAACAGAAAGAAAATGGGTTATTGAAACGTTATCAGGTACGAAAACGTCCTGGTACAGTTGCAATTTGTGCTGCAATACAGAATCATTATAAGATAGACGCAATTCCGCATTTGATTTGTGGTGGATTTACAAAAGAAGATACAGAAGATGCGTTAATCGATTTGAATTTCTTGGGAATTGACAATCTTTTGGTTTTACGTGGAGATCCTATAAAATCGGAAAAATCTTTTGTTCCTGAAGTTGGTGGACATGCAAATGCTTCGGAATTGATTGAGCAAATTACTGCTTTGAATACAGGAAATTATCTAGACGACGAACTACAAGAATCGCATGCAATGGATTTTTGTATTGGTGTAGCGGGTTATCCTGAGAAGCATTTCGAATCACCAAATCTTGCAATGGATTTGTATTATTTGAAAAAGAAAGTGGAATTGGGAGCTGATTATATCGTGACGCAAATGTTTTTTGATAATCAGAAATATTTTGATTTCGTTAAAAAATGTCGCGAAATGGATATTAATATTCCGATTATTCCGGGTATAAAACCTTTGACAACTTTCAATCAACTAACGTCGATTCCACAAAATTTCTATTTGGACTTACCAGAAGCTTTGGCAATGGAAGTTTTGAAGTCGAAAGATAAGGAACGAATCAAGGAAATCGGAATTGAATGGTGTATTCAACAATGTAAAGAGTTGATCGATTTTGGTGTTCCTGGATTACATTTTTATACAATGAGTAATTCTATAAATACAAAAAGAATCGCTGAGGCAGTTTATTAAAATAACAATAGTTGGTTGTTTATCTTTTCACAAATAAACAACCAAAATTATTAATTAAATTAATACGTAAAAATTAATCCATAGAAAAATTGTTTTTCCCCCTTATAGTCTTATAACTCATCATTACAGCGATAAGCGAAATAATTGTAACCGAGAAACTGATGTTCAAGATAAAATCCGCATGATCTACATTTAACATTTTTAAAAAGACAGAAACAAGAAGTAAAATACTACTTACAAGGAAGAACTTAATTGTGTTCTTAAAAATCAATTTATTCATATTGTGTTAAATTTTGGTTAAATAAAAATAAATAAAAAATTATATAATCCAATTTTTTTTTGACTTATTCAATATTAAATTTTAAATAACAAACGTTAGTAAAACGTTATTTATCTGCACATTACATTAACTGAATTAAATCTAAATTCCTTATTTTTGATCATATAAAACTATAAATGGATCTTTTTAACGATTTATTTGACGGACAACAAAATCTACTTCCAAAAGATGGAACTGTAAATTATTTTGGACAAATTATGACCGATGAAAAAGCGCATCATTATTATTCTATATTATTAAATGAAATTGAATGGAAAAACGATCAAGCAATAATATTTGGAAAATTGATAGAAACTAAACGAAAAATTGCTTGGTATGGAGATTTTCCATTTGCTTATACCTATTCCAAAATCATGAAAACAGCTTTGCCTTGGACTGATACTTTACTTGAATTAAAAAAATTAGCTGAGGAAAAAACTGGCGAAACTTATAATTCTTGTTTGGTAAATTTATATCACGATGGTTCCGAAGGGATGGCTTGGCATAGTGATGGTGAAAAACAATTGAAACGTCATGGCGCAATTGCCTCGCTAAGTTTCGGCGCTGAACGTAAATTTGGTTTTAAACATAAAGAAACTAAAGAAGTAATTGCTTTAAATCTTGCAAGTGGTAGTTTATTAGTTATGAAAAATGAAACACAAGATTATTGGCTGCATCGCTTACCTCCTACTAAAAAAGTAAATTCGCCACGAATTAATCTAACATTCAGAACAATAGATTTGGAGCAATAATTATTTTTGCTTGGAGATTTCAGCTTTATAAAAAGTCAAACTTTGTTGATTAAATTTATTCAGAAATGCATCATTAAAATCATTCAAAGAAATAACATCCAAATCAATTTTAGTTTTTAGCGTTGGTAAAGCAATCACTTTATTTGATGATTTATCCAAACTATTCCATTTCGCAATAAACTCTTTTGTAGCTGTAATAAAAGTTGATTCGCCATTTTCTTTCGAATAATCATCCGAAACTATTGAACGTTTTATGGCAGATAATTCAATCTTTTTTGTCTGACGATTGTATCGAAAATAAGATGTAAACAAAACATCTCCTATTTTATTGATAATCTTGAAACCTTTCTTTGTTTCCTCAATCTTCGTATTACGATCCAATTCATTAAAAGCTAAACTACTCTGCTTTTTATATTCAGTATCAGAAAGTAAAAACTCTATTTTATTCGTTTCAAAATTAATTGAAACCTTGTCAAACTTTCCATCGCCATCCAAATCTTTCACAATCGATTGTTTGGCAAAAGTTAGTAAACTCATGCTCAAAAATAACGATATGAAAAATGTTAATCTCATCAGAAAGTATAATCTCTTAAATTTTATTTAAAGATACCACAAAAAAAGCTCCAAAAAGGAGCTTTAACTATTTAATAACAGGATTTATATCCAAAATATTTTCTTTTCGATATTTTTCGATAAAATCATCTGTAAAATTTTCGCTTCCTAACAATTTATTTTCTTGTAAAACCTTTTTAATATCAAGCTTTTTATAAGCTTGTAACATCGGTTCAGAAATCGCTTTATACGTAAAATGCCACGGTTCATATTTGAATCCTTTTCTCGCTGAATTATCCGTGTACACCAAATAAAAACCATATTTAGATGCATTTTCATCTAACCAAAGTTTAAATTTATGCATTGATCCTCCTTCGTTAAAATGTTTCTCATTCAACGGATCTGCTGGTATTCCGCGCGTTCCGTCTATAATATCCAAATCAGTTCCCCAATGGTGACGAGAAGTTCCTGGAATGGTAGAATATTCAATAATCTTTTCGATGTTTTCTTTCGCTGCAATTTTCTTCGCTTGATTTGCTTTATACTTGCGCTCCCAAATTCCGTTTTGATACGTATAATTTCTATAGCTCGAAATCACTTGTATTTTAAAACCTGCTTTTTGTGCATCAGCTTTCATTAATTCAAATTGTTTTGCAACTTCTGGCAACAATTTATACCCATTTCCAACCATCGTAGGGTTGCCTTTACCAATCAATTCAGCCGTTGTAAAAGTAGGTAAAATAGTATCTGTTTCTTCTGGAGTTTGATCGCTGTTACCGAAAGCACAACCAGCATTTAGCATAAAAGCAAGTAAAATTAAATAAGAAAATTTCATAATATTAAATTGAGACATTATGGTAAGTATTAGATTTTGGTTTATTTTTATCAAAATTAAAGAATAAAAGTGGAGATTGTTATAATAATCGTATTGATTTTATTGAACGGAATTTTTTCCATGTCAGAAATGGCACTTGTTTCGTCAAGAAAATTCAAATTAGAAAATCAAATGAAGAAAGGAAGTTCTGGTGCTAAAACGGCTTTAGAACTTGCTGAGAATCCGAACAAATTTTTATCAACCGTACAAATCGGAATTACCCTTATTGGTATCTTATTAGGGGTTTTCTCGGGTGATAAACTAACTGCAAATTTAACAGAATTTTTAACATCTATTTCTTTCATTGCACCTTACGCCAAAACACTTTCTCCAATTATTATGGTAGTAATCATCACTTATTTTTCGATTGTATTTGGCGAATTATTACCAAAACGTTTGGGAATGAAATTTCCTGAAATGGTTTCTACTATTGTTTCGAAACCGATGAAATGGTTATCTATCATCACTTCTCCATTCGTTTGGTTGTTAACAGTTACCAATAATTTTTTCTTAAAATTGTTTGGTATTAAAGACGACAGCAGCGAAGTTGTTTCGGAAGAAGAAATTAAAAATATCATCAAAGAAAGTACAGAAGGTGGTGAAATTCAGGAAAAAGAACACGAAATCTTAGAACGTGTTTTCGAGCTTGGAGATCGTCGTGTGAACACGTTAGCAACGCATCGTTCGGAAATTGCTTCATTAGATATTTCGGATGATTATGAGAAAGCACGTGCAAAAGTTAAGAAAAATAAATATTCAGCCTACCCTGTTACGAAGAACAATAATCTGGACGAAATCGTTGGTATCTTGAAACTAAAAGATATGTTTGGTGTAAGTAAGGAAGATTTTAGCCTGAAAAAATTTATACACAAACCTATTTTTGTCAATGAAAATTCGTTTAGTTATCCTTTGTTGGAAATGTTACAGAATTCACAAGCACATTTTGCCATTATTTTAGACGAATATGGTACGACGGCTGGAATTGTAACAATAAACGATATTTTGGACGAATTGGTTGGTGATACACCAGAGAACCAAGACGAAGATTACGAAATCGTAGAACGTGAAGATGGTACATGGTTGATCGATGGGCAATTTTCGATCTATGAATTCGAGAAGTTTTTTGAGATTGATATCGACGAAGACATCGAAAATAGATATGTTACCGTTGCTGGAATTTTCTTAGATAAATACGAAACCATTCCAAATGTTGGTGATAAGGTAGAAGTAGAAGATTTGACACTAGAAATTGTAGACAAAGACGGTAATCGTATTGATAAAATATTGGCATATCGTAAGAAATAAAAAACTCAACCAAATGGTTGAGTTTTTTATTAACTCACTAATTTATTTTTTGAGCAGTAATATAATTTTCTCCATTAGCACTAATCCCTAGACCAGTAAATAGATTTATAGCGATGCTGTCTGGGTAGTGGTATTTGAATTATTCTAATTAGAATATTTTCTAGAACCTTGTCAAAATGTTGTAATTTGTTGTTTCTCTTGTCCCTTCACCTATTATATTAATTCAATAACTGAAAAGGCTGTTTTATAATAAATTATAAAACAGCCTTTTATTAAATTACTAAATATTAAATCTTCCTAATGTCCTCCTTCAGATTTAACTTCACCAAGATTTATTCCTTGTTTTTTAAGAATTTTAGGCGTTGCAATTGCATAAAATACAAGATACACAAAACATAAAATACAAACAATATAACTAGAATGAACAGTTGATAAATCTGCAATATACCCTTGGAATATACTTACTAATCCTCCTCCCATAATCATCATAATTAAGAAGTTACTTCCTTGCGAAGTGTTTTTTCCTAAACCATTAATTGCTAATGCAAAAATACAAGGCCATAATGTACTACAGAACAAACCAACACTTGTAATAGAATAAATAGAGACTAAACCAGTTGTATTCATTCCGATTAATAATGCTACAATTCCAATAATTGAGAAAGTTAATAACATTTTAGCAGGGTTTCCATTTGTCCATAAAGAAGCTAAAATCATTATTAAAATAATTACACTATATAGATAAAATGGTTTCAAATCATGCCCTGCAATGTAATTAACTAATAAGAAAATCCCAAAAGCTAAATAAGGTGCTATAAATTTAAGAGCCAATGTTTTTGTCTTATCTAAACCAAATGCTTCTGCTGCACCACCCCAACGACCAATCATCATACTTGCCCAATATAACGAAACATATGGTGTTACTCCTTGTATATCGAACCCTAATTCATTGTGCATATATGCTGGTAAATTACTTACAGTAGAAACTTCTACACCTACATATAAGAAGATCGCAAGCATTCCTAATAATAATTGAGGATATTTTAAGGCTGATGATTTATCATTTTTTGAAGTTGCAATCGCACTATCCTCTTCTTGTTCTGGATGATTTGGTAAAGACGAAAATTTCAAGAAAATAGCAACAGCTAAAAAAGCAACACCTAAACACAAATATGGAATTTTAACTGCTTCTATACTCAAAGTTGTTTCTCCTTCTCCTCCTGCACCAAAAATTGCATAAGCAACAATTAAAGGTCCAATTGTAGTTCCTAAGTTATTAATACCTCCAGCTAATGTTAAACGTTGAGATCCAGTACTTGCATCTCCTAAAGCAATTGCAAGCGGATTAGCAACAGTTTGTTGCAACGAAAAACCTAGACCTACAGTAAACAAACCTGTTAACATTAAAGGAAATGATCCTGTATTGGCTGCTGGAATAAAAAAAAGCGTTCCAATAGCTGATAAAAGAAGTCCAAAAGATAATGAATTCTTATACCCAAATTTATTGATTAAATCTTGTTTAGCTAATAATGAAACGCCCATATAAATTAAAGCTCCAACCGTATAAGCGATATAATAAGCTACTGCGACTAATTGACTTTCGGCTTGGGATAAATCAAATGATTTTTTAAAAACTGGAATTAAAATTTCATTACTTGCCGCTACGAATCCCCAAAAGAAGAATACTGTAACCAGTGGGATAAATTGACCCCAATTAGTTTTTTGTGATTGACTCATGTGTTTTGATATAATTTTTTTTTAAATATTGGTTGATGATTGCCTAAACAACCAGCTTATAAATATAGGTTATTTATAGTTTAATTTACAAATAGGTGAATGCTTAAATATTATACAGCACAAAGAAAAAAACTATATATTCAATAAATAAATATTATTTTTTTACAGATCAAATAATAATTAATAGATTATTTTTAACAAAAACATGTTAAATGTATTTAAAATTTAATTTCTCACTTTTTTATAAATCAAAAAAAAACTGTCCGATTAAGACAGTTTTCATTGTGTATTTATTCTTTATTTCACAGGAGTTTCTCTCGCAGCTTCGTATATAATCGAATCTCTTTGCTCTTGCGTCAAGTCATATTTGTAATCAAATATTGCAGATTCCCAATCTCCATATCCAACATTCGGCAATACAATAAATCGTTTTCCAAATTCAGATTTTAAAGTTTCTACAGCTGCCGCTCTTTCTTTTTCAGATTTATGATTATCAAATAAAGAAGAAAAATCTGTTAAACTATCTCCTAACAATAAAACAATGTCATAATCTTTCGAAATATTTTGACGACGTGCTTCTTTGCTACTTTCTTTACTTCTCAAAATCAAATTCTGAGCACTTTGAATTGGATAATTGTATTTTTCTAAATTTGCCAAAGTTCCAGGACGCTCTACTTCGTATCGATTTGTAACGTAAAAAATCTGAACACCTTTACTCGCTGCATACTGAAAAAACTCTTGAGAACCAGCCAAAGGAGTTGCAATTCCTTTCGACGTCCAATTTGCCCAAGTTTCTTGCGACCACGTTTTTCCTTGACGCGCCATTTCTACTGCATAGTACGAATTATCCAAAAAAGTTTCGTCAATATCCGTTACAATCGCTAAAGGTTTTGCGCCTTTTGTCGCAATTGCTTCATCCAATCTCATTTTAGCAACATTATAAGCTTGCTGGCTTAAGGCTTGATATTCAGCAGCACGTTGTTGAAAAAATGCAGCATAAATTTTACCATCAACTTGTAAACTTTTTTGCTGAACTGGTTGTTGTTCAGTAACTATTTTTGGTGTTTGACAAGCTGTTAATCCAAAAAGCATCAAGCTTCCAAGCATCAATTGTATATGTTTCATATCTCTAAATTCTGAAATGCAAAATTAAGCCTTACAATTCAAATCAAAAAATCAGATTACTGAATGTATTTAATCGATTCGAAAGTTGTTTGATGAAAATAGTTTTTGAACTGATGATGTTCTCCATTAATTTCTATATCAATTTCCAGATAATCGTTTTGATTAAAATGAATTAAATCTGTTTCGAAAAAATAAATATTTCGGATAACGTGAGAATCAGGTAAAATGGTATTTTTCAATAAAATATCATTTGTCCCCATTGCCAATTCTCCATAAAATGTAACATCAGCTTTGATTTTTTTTTGAGAAAAATTTGAATAAAAATCAGCTTCAACGATATTTATACGAACTGTTTTTTCGGTATTATTTTGAATAGAAATTAAGAATTCTAATGTATTTTTTTTCTTTGTTACCGAATCTATTTTTACTTGAAATTCTGAAATTTGTTGATTAGAATCATCAATCAAATCATCATTTTTTTCAATTTTTAAAAACGATATTTTTGGTTCTTCTTCTTTCGGAAGTGGTTTTTCAATTGGAACTGTTTTTAATTTTTTGTAAATAACAAACAGCACTAACAATACAAGTAAAATGAATAAATATTTCATTTTACAAATTTAGAAATTAAATCGTTTTTCTGATTTCGAAAAAATGATTTGTTTCGTTTTAGACAATTTTTTTTCTGAAACGAAAAGCACAAAAAGCTAAAACAAATACACTTCCTGCTACAGCAAAACTAATAGGATTTGAAGATTTAGAGCTATTTTCAGTAAAATTTGTTTGTATTAATTGACTATTTAAACCAGAAGATTGAGCAAATGAAATAGTTGTACTTGCAATGAATAGTAATAAAAATTTGAAGAGAGTTTTCATAATAATGAATTAAATAAAAAGTTTGGTTTTGATATTAAGAATCGATAAAACAAATACAATGCCTAATTTTCTTAAAATTAAATAATTTGCAATTTAGTAATGCCACTCAAATTCAATAATCAATTTTTTGGAGCATAACAATTAGGAGATAAAATATAAACTATTTATCAAAACCCTATAAACAAAATAACTCAATTCATTTTCAGAATTGAGTTATTTATTAATGATGTAAAAACTTTAATCTAGTTCTATTTTCACGAAATGATTGTCCAATAAATGATCAATTAAATCTTGCGATTTATAATCAATCGGATCTTTTATTTGTTCTTTTGCTTTTGTATGTTCTTCAATTCGATGCAAAGCTTTATAAAAGCGTCGAACTTCGTTCAGATTCTTCAAAATTAATTTTGGAGCTTCTGCTTTTTCACCATTTTCTTCTTTGCATATCATCGTAAAATAAGACGAATTACAATGTTTAATTTCACTTGTTTGGATATTTTGACTTTCTACTCGAATTCCTACGACGATTGACGTTCTTCCGACATAGTTTACCGATGCTTTTAGCGTTAATAATTCTCCTACTTCTACTGGCGTTAAGAAATCTACTCTATCCACAGACGCCGTAACACAGTATTTTCCAGAATATTTGGAAGCACATGCGAATGCAATTTGATCGAGTAGAGAAAGAATGAATCCACCGTGTATTTTTCCACTAAAATTGGAATGTGACGGAAGCATTAATTGCGAAAAAGTTACCAATGAACTTTTTACCGTTTTGTAAATCATTTTATCTATTGTTGTGTGTGTGTTCAATTTGTAGTAATTAAGTTTAGACTGTAAAATTCATCTGCAATTTCGCGATTATTAGACAAACGAGGAACTTTATTTTGTCCACCTAATTTCCCTATCGATTTCATATAATGCTGAAAACCTTCTGTTTTAACTTCAGAAACGACAAGCGGACGCAAGATATTTCCCGTAATCAAATCATCGTAATACGTATTTTGGCGACGCATTTGTGTATCTAATTCTTGATTAAAAATAGTTATATCTTGTGGTTTTTGATCAAATTCTATTAACCATTCGTGATATGGCAAACCTTCTGCTGGATTAACTTGAGGCGCAACTGTAAACTCATTTACACTCGCTGGATATTTTTCTAAAGTTTTTTGCAACGCCTGTTCCACTTCGTGACCAATTACATGCTCACCAAAAGCAGATGTATAATGTTTAATTCGACCAGAAACAACAATTCTATAAGGTTTTATCGAAGTAAAACGAACTGTGTCACCAATATTATATCCCCACAAACCTGCGTTTGTATTGAGAATTAGAACATAATCTTTTCCTACTTCAACATCTTTCAATGAAATTCGGGTTGGATTTTCATCAAAAAACTCTTCAACTGGAACAAATTCATAAAAAATTCCATTATTCAATAAAAGTAATAAATCATCATTTTTTTGAGAATCTTGATACGCAATAAACCCTTCTGAAGCTGGATATGTCTGAATACAATCTATTTTTCGACCAATTAGTTGATTCACTTTATCGCGATAAGGTTCATAATTTACACCTCCTGTTACCATTAGTTGTAAATTCTTAAAAATCGACTGAACGTTTTCTTTTTCAGAAACTTTAATCAATCGTTCAAAATACATAATCAACCAAGGCGGAATCCCAGAAATCAGCGTCATATCAGCTTTCACCGTTTCATCCACTACCCTATCCACTTTTGTTTCCCAATCTTCAATCACATTTGTTTCATAAGATGGTAAACGATTTTTTTGCAAATAATTTGGAACAAAATGTGCGCTAATTCCAGAAAGTCGACCTACTTTCAATCCATTTTTCTCTTCAAGAATTGGACTTCCTTGTAAGAAAATCATTTTTCCGTCAACAAAATTAGAATTCTTTGTTTCATTAATATAAAACAATAAAGCATTTCGAGCAGAATTTATATGAGATGGAACAGATTCTTTTGTAAGCGGAATATATTTGGCTCCAGAAGTAGTTCCTGAAGTTTTAGCTAAATAAAGAGGTTTTCCAGGCCACAGAATATCAGGTTTCCCTTCAATTACTTCATCAAAATAATGTTTCAAACCTTCATAATCATTGATTGGAATTTGCGATTTGAAATCTTCATAATTTTTGATTGATTCAAAATGATGATCAACTCCAAACTTTGTATTTTTTGCAGCAATAATCAATTCATTTAGAATTTTGTCTTGTGTTTCTAGCGGATTATTTATCCACTTTTGTTCTTTGTTGACAATGTATTTTGCAAAAATTTTCGCTAAAAAAGCTTTCATGCTGTTCCTTTAAAACATTATTATTGGTCGAATTTAAACGAATATTCTAAATAATTTAACAACAATTGCAATGATTTTTCTTAGTCAAATCACTAATTACATTAAAGCTAAAACGTTAGCTATCATTTTATAATCATCCCGTAAAAAGTCGCTTCTCTATTATTTCTATTCCACATAAAATTATCTTATTTTTTCGAAGGATACAAGATTTTTTCTAATCGAACGTTTTATTGTAGATTTGTTTTTATTCGCTATCATGAAAAAGATTGTACTGAGTATCTTCGCCGCAAGTTTTTTAATCGGCTGTTCTACGCAAAAAAATAGTTTCAAAAACCGACAATATCACAAGATGACATCGTGGTTTAATGGAGTATTCAATGCTGAGGATGAGTTAGAAAAAAAGAACACAGAACTACAAACAAATTATGTAGAAAATTACTCGAAGATTTTACCTGTTGGAATAGAATATTTTTCTGTTTCGGACTCTGCTAATTTAGGTGAATTTAATACGCCCAATTTTGGTATTGGAAGTGGAAATCGAAATAATCAAGATAAAGTAGAAAAACCTGTTGGATTTGCTGCTGTAGAGGCAAAAGCTTCGAAAGCAATCGAAAAACATTCGATGTTAATTAAAGGAAAAGAAAATAATCCTTTGATGGGTCGCGCTTATTTATTGATTGGAAAATCATTATTTTATCAAAAAAAATACTTTGAAGCGCTTGATGCTTTAAACTATGTTGTCAAAAATTTCAAAGATTCTAAATACGCGCAAGAAGCGCATGTTTACAAAACTGTTGCCGAAATAAAAGGTGGAAATTACTTTGATGGAATCGAAACTTTACAAAAACTTTACGAAAACGATCCGTATAAAAGTAAAGAATTAAAAACAATGATTGCGCGTACCTATGCTCAATTTTTAATTGATCAAAAAAAGTACGAAGAAGCACTTGATCCATTGCAAAAAGCCGAATATTTTTCTACAAATAAAGATGAACGAGTTCGAATATTTTATACGTTAGGACAAGTTTTTTCTAAATTAGGAAAACAACAAGAAGCTGGTGAAGCTTTCACGCAAGTTTATAAAATGAAGCCTGGATTTGATATGGAAATCAAATCGCAGTTGGCGATTGCAGCTAATTTTGATCCAAAAATTAATAATTACGGAAATTACAAGCAAAACTTGTTGGACATCTCGAATAAAGGAATTTATGCATCGAAGAAAAACGAGTTATATTACGGAATTTCTGAAATGGCTTTTCGAGCTGACAAAATGGATGATGCTGTAGAATATGCAAAATTGAGTTTGAAGGAACCAATGTCTGATCCTTATATTCGTGGGCGCGCTTTCGAAAATTATGGTGATATAAAGTTCAAGCAAAACGATTATGTTTACGCATCGGCTTATTATGATTCGGCACAAACAAGTTATAATTTGCCAGAAGATCAAACGCGTATTCAGAAACGAAATGATGTTTTGAAAAAATTGATGGAAAAACATTATTTAGTTCAGAAAAATGATTCAATTCTAAAACTTGCTGCACTTCCAAAAGAAGATCAATCAAAATTCTTCACAGATTATATTGAAAAATTAAAGAAAAAAGAAGAAAAGCAAGCTATAGAAGAGCAAAAAGAAATGGAAACTTTTCAGTTAGAGAATAAAACAGCAAGTTTTACGACGAGTTTCAATAATGCTGATAAAGGAAAATTCTATTTCTATAATCAAAATTTAAAATCGACTGGACAGCAAGAATTCCAACGTATTTGGGGAGGAATTTCGTTGAAAGATAATTGGAGAAATTCGAATGCGATAAGTACTGTAATTGAGGACAAACAGAATGAATTGACAGGGCAAATTGCTGCTGGCGATCCAAGACGTTTTGAACTTGATTATTATTTAGATCAAATTCCAACTTCTCAAAAAGCATTGAATGAGTTGAAAGTTGTGAGAGATACAACGCAATTGTCTTTAGGTACTGGATATTTTGATATTTTCAATAACTCAGAATTAGCTGGAAAAGAGTTGAAAGCCTTGGTTGCTTCGCCTCCAAAATCGGAAGATGTGTTATTAAAAGCGACTTATCAATTGTATCGTATTTATAAAAATCGTGATCAAAAATTAGAAGATGAATACAAAAATATCATTCTAACAAAATATCCAAATACGATTTATGCAGGTTATATTCTTAATCCAGAAGTTGAATACATCACTGCTGAAACAAAAGAAGCTTTAGAAGCCTACAAAGTTGCATACACGTTGTATCAAGATAAAAAATATGATGACGTAAAGAAAAAAGTACAAGAAGCAATTGTGAAATTTCCGACAGAAATTATCGTTGCTAAATTTGCTTTATTAAATGCTTATGCAATCAAACAAACTGGAAAAGATAGCGATTTTGAGCAAGCTTTAGAAATTGTAGTTACCGCTTATGACGGAACTGAAGAAGCTAAGCAAGCAAAACGTTTGTTGGATAAATTGCGTAACACCAACCGAAAAACTACTGAAAATCAAAAGATTGAAGAAAACCAACCACAAATTAATGCTGTAGATAGATCACCTACACAAATCATTGAAAAAGAAATAAATCAACCGAAGAATAACAATGATGATAAAAATGTTCTTAAAAAAACTGTAAAAGAATCAAATACAGTTAGTCTTGAAGGAGGGGATACGAATTATTAAAATATAAATTAAATTAACACCATGAAAACAATTCATTACATCTTATTCTCTCTTTCCGTTTTGGTTGGAGGAAATGTAATCGCACAACAAACAAAAACTTATGACATTCCTTTGGTTGGAAATGCTTTTGAAGTCGGTCATAAAGAAGGATCATCTTCTACAGTTACAAAAGTGAATGCTTTAATTTCTCCACAAACTAAAAATGTAACAAAAACGTATTTCAAAGTTTTAGGAACTGGAAATGTTAATATTCAATTAAAGGGTGAAGCTAAAAATGACGCTCAATTAAATGTTGGTTTCAATAAAAAAACAAAAAAATACAATTGGAAATCTACTGATAAAACTATTTCTGTAGGTACATTCGCTATTTCAAAACCGGGTTATGTTTCTGTTGATTTAAGCGGATTGAAAGGCGAAATCCCTATTACAGATTTGATAGTTAGTGGAACTGCAGTAGACAACGGAATTATTTATAGCAACGATCCGCAGTACTATTATTGGGCGAGACGTGGACCTTCTTGCCATTTGGCTTACGAAATCCCTACAGAGAAAAATGTTTCATATTACTACAATGAAATCGTTGTACCAAAAGACGCTGATATAATTGGTTCTTATTATATGGCAAACGGTTTTGGAGAAGGATATTTCGGAATTCAAGCTAATTCACAAACGGAAAGACGTATTTTGTTTTCAGTTTGGAGTCCTTTCGTAACTGATGACCCAAAAAGTATTCCTGATGATGAAAAAATCGTTTTGTTAAAGAAAGGAGACAATGTGAAAACAGGAGAATTCGGTAACGAAGGTTCTGGTGGACAAAGTTATATGAAATACAATTGGAAAGCCGATACAACGTATAAATTCTTATTGAAAGGTGTTCCAAATGGTGATAATTCGACAACTTATACAGCTTGGTTTTTTATGCCAGAAACGAATAATTGGCAAATCATCGCAAGCTTTAAACGCCCTAAAACAAATACATACCTAAAAAGATTTCACTCTTTCCTAGAAAATTTTATGCCAACACAAGGTTACTTAACTAGAAAAGTAAACTTCAACAATCAATGGGTTTATGATGGAGAATGGAAAAAAGTAAATGGAGCAAAATTAACTGTTGATGCAACTTATAAAGCAAATCAACGTATTGATGCAACTGGAGGAACAACATCTACTGGATATTTCTTGAAGATGGGAGGCTTTTTTAATGAAATTGAACAACCTGGAACAGCTTTCAAGTTTGATAACAAACAAACTGCACCACAAATTGATTTTTCGAAATTACAATAATCAATATTGTATAAACTAAATAAAAAATCGGTTGGAATTATCCAACCGATTTTTTATTTACCTCAACTTCATATCACCATCTTTTATCCAGTTTTTCTTTTTCATGAAAATGTAAATTAAATATGAAATAATTGCTGGAGCAATGATTTGCAAAATTAATATTGAAGTTAAAATATATGAAGTATCATATTTAGATTTCATAGCATTGAAAGTTCCTATTTGTCCAACCAAACCACAAGAACCCATCCCCGATTCTAGAGCTGTATTTTCCATATTGAAATAAATAATTGCAATTGGACCTATAATCGCTGAAGCTAAAGTTGGTGGAATCCAAATTTTCCAATTTTTATAAATGTTCGGAACCTGTAACATACTTGTCCCTAATCCTTGTGCTAAAACACCTTTCAAACCATTATCCTTAAAACTGATTGTAGCAAATCCAATCATTTGTGCACAACAACCTATTGTTGCAGCTCCAGCTGCTGAACCGTCTAATTCTAACATTAGACACAAAGCAGCTGATGAAATTGGTAAAGTCAAAACCATACCGACAATTACAGCAATTACAACTCCCATTATCAAAGGATTAGAATCGGTTGAAAATATAATTATTTCACCAATCCATTTCATCATTTGTTGAACAGAAGGACCAATGATTTGTGCTAAGATTACTCCAACCAAAACAGTAATAATCGGTGTAATTACAATATCTATACGTGTTTCGCCTGCTACCATTTTTCCCACTTCAACCGCTACAATTGTCGCTATAAAAACACCTAAAGGTCCACCTAATTGATATGCTGCAATTCCTATAACTGCTGACGAAAATAACACCAATTGAGGTGCTCGTAAACTATAAGCAATAGCCAATGCTATCGCAGGTCCTGTCGCTTGATTCGCAACTGGCCAAACAATATCAGTTAAAAAAGAAATATCTAACTCTTCACCAATAGTTTTCAAAATTGTACCAACCAATAAAGTCGCAAATAAACCATAAGCCATTGCGCCCATTGCATCGATAAAATATCGTTTTGCAGAAATTTGTATATCTTTTTTGAGTAGGAAATTTTTCATGTTTGAAATTAAAAAAATCTATTATTTGTATAAAAAACTAATCTATTTCATTCTCTTTTTTACACCAATCAAGCATATATTCATATAAATCAGTCATATTAATTGATGGATTTTCTTTGTACTTTGCAAGCATTACTTGATTAAAATCTGTAAATTTCGCAAAACCTCTCATATTACTCATCATTCCATTCAATTCTGGCAAATATTTATCCAAATCTGTTTTGCTATAATTATCATGAACATATAATATATAAACAGCAAAAGTCATGTATTCGTTAAAAACCTTGTAAGGTGATTCATACATATCAGTTATTGTAGGTTTCGCCCACTTTTTACGATTTGACAATGCTTCATTGATTTGTTTCACATATTTATCAGAAACAGGATTTACATAATTATGATCGATTTCAGTAAATACAACACGTGATTCTAACAATTCATTTTGCGTAGGAGTCAATTTTGAATCAAAATCTGCACGAGCAATGAACATAATAGTTTGTGTAAATCCGTTATCCTCAAAACGCGATGTAGAATGCGCTCCATAAATTAACGGCGAAAAATATACTGCGTATGAACCATAACCAAATCCGAACTTTTTATCCAACCAATTTTGCATTTTCTGAATTGGATTTAATTGATTATACCTTTGCAAAAGTTCTGTATAATACGGTTGGTTGTTCTTATAGAATACTCTAAAATTACTCACTTTTGCAAAATCTTGGAATACTTTTGCATCTTTCATCGGATCAAACGTATACCAGCCTTTTGCCATTTGACCTATGTTTCCATTATTTTTAATCTCTCCGTTTTTATCAAAATTATATGCACAAGCATTCATTTTCAAGGCATAATAATAGCGATAACTTGTATTAGAAAACATATTTCCTTTGTAATCCTCAATATACTGTAAATCTGTAATATATTTTTTAATCGTATCTATCGCAGGATGATTCAAATAAGGCTTAAAGTACTCTTTTACTTGTTTATAATATTCTGTTTTGGTGTCAAACATATTAATTTCTTTCTCAGCATCGGGATGCAAAGCCATTAAAATATTGACCAATTCACTCACTTCCGGAATCGCAACTTCAGTTTTTCCTTTATATTTATTGATATAATCTTTTGTAAAATTTACGTTAGGTGCAATTCCAATAATACGTTGATAAGCGGTATCTTTCTTATTCTGAATGATTAAAAAATCAATCGTTTCACCTTTTTTTAAATCAAAAGAAAGATTATTCTTTCCATCAGAATAAATCACTTCACTCTTTTCATTTGAAACTTCTGCCATAAAAACATCTGGCTTAATTTTAGAATTAATAGCCCAAGATTTGCTTGATATTTTACCATTTACTTTTATTTCAAGCATTTTTTCATTGGTATGTAAAACTTTTTGTGCAAAACTTGGCATTGCTAACAAGGTGAATAAAGCTACAATTACATTTTTTTTCATATTAGTTTATAAGTATTTTTAAAAGAAAACAACCCCATCAAAAGATGAGGCTGTTAAAGTATTATTAATAAAAAAATTACATATTTCTACGGTACTGTCCGCCTACTTCGAATAAGGCAGAAGTGATTTGTCCTAATGAACAAACTTTGGTTGCTTCCATCAACACTTCAAAAATATTTTGATTGTTAATAGCCGCTTGTTGTGCAGTTTCTAATGCACTTTCAGCTTGTTGTTCATTAATTTTATTCAAGTTTTCTTTAGTTTTAATTTGAAATTGTTTTTCCTCTTCTGTTGCACGAATAACCTCCGCAGGAACCACTGTTGGCGAACCTTTTGAACTTAAGAACGTATTTACACCAATAATTGGGAACGTTCCGTTGTGTTTCAATGTTTCGTAATACAATGATTCTTCCTGAATTTTAGAACGTTGATACATCGTTTCCATCGCTCCTAAAACGCCACCACGTTCTGTAATACGATCAAATTCTTGTAAAACTGCTTCTTCTACTAAATCCGTTAATTCTTCAATTATAAATGAACCTTGAATTGGATTTTCGTTCTTCGCTAAACCTAATTCTTTATTGATAATCAACTGAATAGCCATTGCACGGCGAACCGATTCTTCTGTTGGCGTTGTAATTGCTTCATCGTACGCATTGGTATGTAACGAGTTACAGTTGTCGTAAATCGCATATAAAGCTTGCAACGTCGTACGAATATCGTTGAAATCAATTTCTTGCGCGTGTAACGATCGACCCGAAGTTTGAATATGGTATTTCAACATTTGTGCACGTTCGTTAGCTCCGTATTTATTTTTCAAGGCTTTTGCCCAAATTTTACGCGCCACACGACCAATTACTGAATATTCTGGATCGATACCATTGGAGAAGAAAAACGATAAGTTTGGCCCAAACGCATTGATATCCATTCCGCGAGATAAATAATACTCAACATACGTAAATCCGTTAGCTAACGTAAACGCTAACTGCGTAATAGGATTCGCTCCTGCTTCAGCAATATGGTAACCCGAAATAGAAACCGAATAAAAATTACGTACATTTTGATTGATGAAATATTCTTGCACATCGCCCATTAAACGCAACGCAAATTCTGTTGAGAAAATACACGTATTTTGTGCTTGGTCTTCTTTTAAAATATCTGCCTGAACAGTTCCACGAACCTGAGCTAACGTATTTTTCTTAATTTCAGCATAAACTTCTGCAGGTAAAACCTGATCACCAGTTACACCCAAAAGCATTAACCCCAAACCATCATTTCCTTCTGGTAAATCGCCATTATAACGAGGTCTTTCCAAACCTTTGTCTTCGTAAATAGCTTTGATTTTTGCTTCAATTTCAGTTTCTAAACCATTTTCTTTGATGTATTTTTCACAATTTTGATCAATTGCGGCATTCATAAAGAAACCTAACAACATAGGCGCAGGACCGTTAATCGTCATAGAAACCGAAGTAGCTGGATGTGATAAATCGAAACCAGAATATAATTTCTTCGCATCATCTAAACAACAAATCGAAACTCCAGCATTACCAATTTTTCCGTAAATATCAGGACGATGACCTGGATCATTTCCATACAAAGTTACCGAATCAAACGCTGTAGACAAACGCTTTGCTGGCATTCCTTTCGATACATAATGGAAACGACGATTGGTACGCTCTGGTCCACCTTCACCCGCAAACATACGCGTTGGATCCTCACCTTCACGTTTAAATGGATATAATCCCGAAGTAAAAGGAAACTCACCCGGTACGTTTTCTTGTAAAACCCAACGTAAAATATCGCCCCAAGCTTCGTACTTTGGCAATGCAATTTTAGGGATTTGTAAATGCGATAAAGACTCAGAATGTGTCTGAATTTTAATTTCTTTATCACGCACTTTAAATGTATAAACTGGATTTTTATATTTGTTTACCTTTTCGTCCCAAGTCGTGATTACTTCCCAGTTGAAAGGATCTAAATTCATTTTTAATTTATCAAATTCAGCTAAAAGAATTTTAACTAAATCTGCATTTTCAGTTCCAGAAATATCAATTCCGTGTTGAGAAATTGTTGGCTTTTTTCCAGAAAGTGTTTCAATTGTTTTAAAGAAACCATATAGTTTTTGAGCTACATCTCTCTGTGCATTTGCACGAACATCATATCCACGATTATTTTCAGCAATCTCTGATAAATAACGCGTTCTTGATGGTGGAATAACAAAGATTTTCTCTGACATTTCTTTTGTAATTTGAAAAGAAGATTTCAAATCTGCATTTGTTTTTTCAACCACTTTATCAATGATTGATTGGTATAATTGATTGGTTCCTGGATCGTTAAATTGTGAAGCAATTGTTCCAAAAACAGGCATTTCATCAGGATTTATATCCCAAAGATTATGATTACGTTGGTATTGTTTTTTTACATCGCGTAAGGCATCTAACGCACCACGTTTATCGAATTTATTAATCGCCACAATGTCAGCAAAATCTAACATATCAATCTTCTCTAATTGCGTTGCAGCACCAAATTCTGGCGTCATGATATACAATGAAGCATCAGAATGATCTAAAATTTCGGTATCTGACTGACCAATTCCAGAAGTTTCTAAAATAATCAAATCATATTTCGCAGCTTTCAACACCTGAATCGCTTCCTCCACATATTTCGATAACGCTAAATTTGATTGACGAGTAGCCAGCGAACGCATATAAACACGAGGATTGTTGATAGAATTCATTCGAATACGATCTCCTAACAAAGCACCACCCGTTTTCTTTTTTGATGGATCGACAGAAACCAAAGCAATTGATTTTTCTGGAAAATCAATCAAAAAACGACGCACTAATTCATCTACCATAGACGATTTTCCTGCTCCTCCTGTTCCCGTAATTCCTAAAACCGGTGCAGATTTATCAGCTACTTTATCGAAATCAAATGCCTTCAAAAAATCTTCTTCACGATTTTCTGCCAACGAAATTAGTCGCGCAATCGTCGTGATATCTTTATCTTCTAATGATTGATAAACATCTTTTCCTTCTGGCAATTCTAATGGCCCTGTCGGAAAATCTGCTTTCTCCACCATATCATTAATCATTCCTTGCAAACCTAATTCGCGACCATCATCAGGAGAGTATAAACGTGTAATTCCGTAATCCATCAACTCTTTAATTTCTGACGGTAAAATTACTCCACCTCCACCTCCAACGATGCGGATATGACCCGCTCCTTTTTCTTGAAGCAAATCGTACATATATTTGAAATATTCGTTGTGACCTCCTTGATAAGATGTCATTGCAATTGCATTTGCATCTTCTTGTATCGCAGTATTTACAACATCTTCAACCGATTTATCGTGACCTAAATGGATTACCTCGCAACCCGTTGCTTGAATAATGCGACGCATAATATTAATCGACGCATCATGCCCATCAAACAAAGCAGCAGCAGTTACAATACGTACTTTGTTTTTAGGAGTGTATACTTCTTGTATTGGATGTACAAACTTTTCTTTCTTTTCTTCTTGAGTAATTTGTGACATTTATTTGTGATTTTGATTTTTTATGACTCTTGCTAAGATAACATAAATTTCAATGTTTTTCGTGCAGATAAAATTATCATATTCAATAAAATATTAATGTTTTATTAATAAATCACTATAATTTATATTGATTTATTTACAATATATTATTAACTTTAAAGAGAACTATTTTAGAATTCTACTTATGAATACTTATTCTCTAAAAGATCTATCAGATCTGTCAAGACTAGATGAACAAATGATTGTTTTATGGGATAAAAAGTTCAAATTGTTTAACGAGGATAAGATTGATAAAAATTCATTATTTAACCACGATCACTTAAAAAAAGTTATTATTATTTCTTTTTTAATTGAATCAAACAAAAAATATACAGTAGAAAATTTAAGTGTAAAATCACTTTCAGAAATACAACTTTTATCCGAATTTGAAATTCAAAATTATATCCAGAAAAACAAAAGTTATGAACCAATTATTGTGTTATTAATCTGTTCTTGTTTTTCATATGATACACGTTTCTTTGACGCTATTCTTACACTTTGTTTCAATAAAATTGGAATCGAAAAATGTTGTATAGATATTGTTTTTCCTTTTTTAAGCAAAATGTCTATCATTATGGAAAAGTATACTATTCAAGAATCGGTTATTTCGTTTTCTAAAAACCTAATTAGAAAACATCTTTTTTATTTGATTAAATCAATTCCATATTCAGATCAAAATTCTCGTAAATGGCTTTTATTTTTACCTGAAAAAGAAAATGAAGATTTAGAATTAATTTATACTCATCTTCTTTTAAAAATTAATAACGAAAAAGGAATTTATTTAGGGGAAAATCAGAGTTTAAATTCTATTTTAGAATGTATTGAAAATACTCAAATAACACATATTTTTATTTATATCTCTAAAAATTATGATTCCACTTCTCTTGAAATTTATCTCGAATCAATCACGAAAAATCTTCCAAATGTTACCATTTTTGTAGCTACTTATACTATTCTAAAAGAAAAAATAACCGAAAAAGTTCCGTATATAAACGTAAACACCCCAACAGCTTTTAATTCTTATTTACAAAAAATTATGGCGATGTAAATTATTTACTTTTGATTTCCCAATTTATAGGTTGTAGATTCTTACTTTTCAAAAAATTATTAGTTTTCGAAAAAGGTTTACTTCCCCAAAAACCTCTGTAAGCTCCTAATGGAGAAGGATGAGCAGATTCTATAACAACATGCTTATTTCGGTCAATTTTTGCTCCTTTTTTTTGAGCATAAGCTCCCCAAAGTATAAAAACTAAATTTTCTTTTTGATCAGAAAGCTTCTGTATTACAGCATCTGTAAATATTTCCCAACCTTTTTTCTGGTGCGAACCTGCCTTAGAAGCTTCAACCGTCAATGTTGCATTTAATAATAATACACCTTGTTTAGCCCATGTTTCCAAATTTCCAGAAGTAGAAATTCTTATTCCTAAATCATCATTCAACTCTTTATAAATATTTTGCAAACTTGGAGGTAATTTAATTCCATCGACAACCGAAAAAGACAAACCATTTGCTTGTCCAATCCCATGATAAGGATCTTGACCAATCAAAACCACTTTAACATCATCAAAAGGCGTATAATCTAATGCAGAAAATATTTTGGATGCGGGAGGATATATTGTTTTTGTTTCATACTCATTTCGTACAAAATCTGTCAATATTTTAAAGTAATCTTTTTCAAATTCATTCTTTAAAACTTCTTTCCAAGAAGCATCTAATTTCACATCCATTTTCATATATTTATACAGAAACAAAATTAACCAATTTTAACCTCTATGAAAAAGTTTCTTTACCTAATTCCCTTTTTTATACTAAATTCTTGTATAGATTTTGCTGATGATGATCCTTATGATTTAGGCCGGAAAATTGAAAATAATATAAAAGTTTTGAATACAGATATGATATATAATGCAGACCGAACATACAACATAAGCACTGAAGTGAAGAATAAAAACAAGGATTTTTCAGTAAAAGTTAAATTAACTTTTGAATTTAAAAATCCAAATCCGACAATCAATTCCGAAACTTTAACTATTGATTTAAAACCAAATGAAACTAAAAAATCAGTTTTCAGAAGTAGCAAAGCAAATACTAACACAGATCAAATGACATATATTAATAAGGTCAAAATTAATGTCATTCACTTTGATCGGTCATAAAAAATCACGGATTTCAAAGTATTTCATGATTTTGAATTTGTCGAAATTTTATCCGTAATTTTGCGTTAATGCAAATATCAGAACAAACTTTAAAAGATTTAGAATTTAATGCGGTTCAAAAAGAAATCGCAGAATTTGCTTATACAGAAAAGGTTGAGGCACTTATTTTTAACTTAAAACCTTATCAGGATCACCAACTTTTGGTACAAGATCTACAAACGACAAACGAATATTTAACAAGTTTCGAGACGGGAAATCGTTTTCCGTTTTCAGAATATTATATTTTAGATGAAAATCTAAACCGATTAGAAATTGAGAATTATTATTTGCCTGCAGAAGAATTCTTCAAAATCAAGGCAAATACGCTTCAAGTGAAAGAAATCTTGAAATATTTGACAGCTTTCAACGAATATGCACCTGTTTTGTTTGAGAAAGCTTCAACGATTACTTACGAAAAAAATATCATAAAATTAATCGATCAAGTATTCAATAAATTTGGAGAAATCAAGGACGACGCAAGTCCTGAACTGAAAATTGTACGCGATCGTTTGCGTCATTTGAATGGACGAATTACCGAATTATTCAATAAATCGATGTCTTATCATTCGGATTATTTGGATGACATTCGTGAATCTGTTGTTGGAAATCGTCGCGTTTTGGCCGTTAAATCTGCTTTGAGAAAACGTGTGAAAGGGCAATTTTTAGGTACTTCTAAAACTGGATCGATTACGTTTATTGAGCCAGAAAGTGTACAAAATCCTCGTCGTGAATGGGAAGAATTAAAAGAAGAAGAAAAACATTTGGTTATTCAGATTTTATTAGATTTAACTGCTCAAATTGCAGAATACAAACCAAATCTTGAAGAATATCAAACGTTTTTAGAATACATCGATTTTACACAAGCGAAAGCAAATTATGCTTTTTTGATTAATGGAATTTTACCTCAACTTTCTGAGAATCGAATTATCAAATTAGTCGATGCTTATCATCCTGTTTTATTTTTAAACAATAAAAGAAAAGCTCAAAAAACGATTCCGCAGAGTTTAGAAATTAACGAAGATTGTCGAATTATCATTATTTCTGGTCCAAATGCTGGAGGAAAATCAATTACGTTAAAAACAATTGGTTTACTTCAAATTATGATTCAGAGTGGTGTTTTAGTTCCTGTAAAAGATCAAAGTCAATTTGGATTTTTTAATCAAATTTTCACAGATATTGGAGATAATCAATCCATTGAAAATCATTTATCAACATACAGTTATCGTCTAAAACAAATGTCCTATTTCTTGAAGAATGCAGACGATAAAACATTATTGTTAGTTGATGAATTTGGGACAGGTTCTGATCCAGAATTGGGTGGAGCTTTGGCCGAAGTTTTCTTTGAAGAATTTTATGAACGTAATTCTTTCGGTGTTTTTACGACGCATTATACAAATATCAAATTGAGCGCAGAAAGTTTGCCAGAAGCGATAAATGCTTGTATGTTGTTTGATAAAAAAACATTGGAACCACTTTATCGTTTGGAAATTGGACAAGCCGGAAGTTCATTTACATTTGAGGTTGCTGAGAAAAATAAAATTCCGTTTCGTTTGATTAATCGTGCGAAGAAAAAAGTTGAACGTGAAAAAGTGAGTTTGGATAAAACTATTTTAAAACTTCAACAAGAAAAATTTGAAATTCAGAAAACAAAAGATCATGTTGAAGAGTTGCGCGAAACAAATCTTGAGCACAACGAAAAATTAGAGCAAACGAATGAAAAAATTCAGCAAAAACTATATGATTTTCAGCAATTATATGATCGCGAGCAAAAACGTTTGAAACTTGGAGAACGTATTTCAGACATGGCGGATTCTTACTTGAAAACGAAAAATAAAAAGCAAATGATTTCGAATTTCTTGAAATTAATTGAAATGGAAAACTCGAAAAAAACGAAAGAAGTTCAACGATTAAAGAAAATTGAAAAGATTGTAGAGAAAGAAGTTAAACGCGAGTTAAAAGAAAATTCAGAAACAATTTCTCAACAAAAAGAAGTCATCGAAAAGAAAGAAAAAGCAGCTACTCAGAAAAAAATTGATGCGTTGAAAGTTGGTGATCGTGTCAAAATTCATGGTTCGTCTAGTGTTGGAACAATTGATAAGATAAAAAAAGAAATTGTTTTTGTAAATTACGGTTTATTTACAACTCAAATCAATGTTAATGAGGTATATAAAATTTAGTTTTTTCGTTTAATTAAAAAGTTTTCAATCTTGTTTGTGGCAAGATGATGACATTAAACACTATTCTTGTTCTTTTATAATAGATGTAACAAATTGAAATAACACATTGAGTGATTGTAAATATATAGTTACTATCAACAATCGAGGAATGATGAATGAAAAAGGTATTTTTTAATTTAAGTTTAAGAATTCTTCAAAAATTTACACAAAAAATTCAGCTATATAAACTGTTAAATCTGGTGTTAATAATATTCCGGTTGAAATTAGCAACTGTAATTATGAAGATGAAATAATCGAAGTTTGTTTTATGCAATACAAATAACACACGATATATAAATTATTTATAAAAGATTAATTACCCAAACTTTATTTCTAAATATTACTAATTGTGCATTCGCACAAACGAATAATAACTGGGGTTGGTTAATTGGAAATTGGGGAGGAATTGGTATTGGAAAACCTGGCGAAGGAAAAGGAACTTTTTCTTTTGGTCATCAATTAAATAACAATATTATTGTCCGAAAAAGTCATTCTGAATATCCTTCACGAGATTCTAAAAAAATGACAGTATATGATGATTTACTGGTTGTTTATTTAGATGAAAATAAAAATTTATCGAAAGCTATTTATTTTGATAACGAAGGTCATGTTATCAATTATTCGATTACTTATCCCGAAAAAAAGATTACATTTCTGAGTGAAACAAAACCCAATCAACCCATATTTAGATTGATTTACTCGCTACTCGAAAATAATGAAGTTAACACAGCTTTTGAAATTTCAATGGATGGAAAAAATTTTAATACCTATATCGAAAGAAAAATTAAAAAAATATAAAACGAAAAAGGTTAGTGAATTCACTAACCTTTTTCGTTTTAATATCTTAATCTTTCTCTATGCCTTGTGAACTTATCATTAAATCATAATTATCACAGTCGTTTTTAAATAAAATTTAATTCATTTTAAATAATCATCAACATAATGAATATCATTCTTTAGGGTAAATAATCTTCGTAAATTAGCGTATAAATAAGATAAAAAGGCTGTTGTATTGAATTTCAATAGAATATTAACTCAATAATTATTATTAATCATATATCATAAATATAATTTATAGTATAATCTATATTTGAAATTGAAAATATATGGACAGTTTAAAATATCAGTCTAAATTTGTATCAGTAAAAGAGATAAAAACTATTACAAGTTTTATCACATCGAGAAGTAAAAAACAAAATATAAAAAATTAAAATTATGTCATTAGTAGGAAAAAAAGCGCCTTTATTCACAGCGCCAGCAGTAATTGATGGAGACGAAATCGTAGAAAACTTTTCAATGCCAATCGGAGAGAAAAACATCGTTTTATTCTTCTACCCAAAAGATTTTACATTTGTTTGTCCAACAGAATTACACGCATTCCAAGCTAAATTAGCTGAATTCGAAAAAAGAGATGCTGTTGTAATCGCTGCTTCTTGTGATTCAGAAGAAACTCACTTAGCGTGGTTAAACACTGCAAAAGATAACGGAGGTATCGAAGGTGTTACTTACCCAATCGTTGCTGACTTAGCAAAAACTATCGCTATGGATTACGGAGTTTTAGCTGGTGAGTATGTTTACAATGAAGAAAATGATTCTTTAAAATTTGAAGGAGCTCCAGTTGCTTACCGTGGTACTTTCATCATCGACAAAAATGGTGTTGTTCGTCACGAAACAATCAACGATTTACCATTAGGACGTAACATCGATGAGTATGTACGTTTATTAGATGCAATTTTACACGTTGAGAAATATGGTGAAGTTTGTCCAGCAAACTGGGAAGAAGGAAAAGATGCTATGAACGCTACTAAAGATGGTGTAGCTTCTTACTTAGCTTCTCACTAAAAATAACTTGAAAATCTTTTGATTTTCAAAATTCACGAAGAGGCTGTCTAAAAAATTTGACAGGAGATTTTAACGAATTCATTTTCAATAAAAATCACTAAGCTCAACACTTAGACAGCCTTTTTTATACCCAATTTTTAACTTATAAAAATTAATAAAATGTTTGCAGAATTAGAACAAGATAACTTAGCACAAGTAGTTGCTGATAACAATATAGTAATTGTACAATATGGTGCTGGATGGTGTGGAAACTGCCGTTTAGTAAAACCAAAATTCAAAAAATTAGCGGCTGAATATGAAGGTCAAGCTGAGTTTTTATATGTTGATGCTGAAAAATTAGTAGAATCAAGAAAATTAGCTGAAGTTCCAAATTTACCAACTTTCGCGGTTTTCAAAGGAGGAGAAAATGTAGGACAAGTAACTGCGTCTAAAATTGATGCTGTAAAAGAATTGATCAATGAAGTTGCCGGTATTTAAGAATTTAGCAAAAAACGTTTCTATTGAAGCAATGGAAACAGCTTTAGAAGTTTTGGAAGTTTATGCTGATTCTCCAGCTGTAAAGGAGCCAGAACAAGAAGTAATTGGAGAAATGATTTCTAACATTTGTGGAGCTATGGAAATGAAGCAAATGATGGAAGAAGAAGGATTGGACGAGCGTACTGCTGCCAATACTTTTATGCAACGCGTAATGGGTTCGATTGATAAATAATTTTATCAATTAGTTAGTATAGAAAAAGGATTTCAATTGAAATCCTTTTTTGGTTTTATATAATTAATGTTGAATCCTATAAATAATCTTCAATATCACCCTTACCTTCACGTAAAACCTCTACTCCATCCGTCATATCAACAACAGTAGACGCAATATTATCTCCATAACCACTATCAATGACAGCATCTACAAGCTTCTCCCATTTTTCAAAAATCAATTCAGGATCTGTTGTATATTCTACAATTTCATCTTCATCATAAATAGAAGTTGAAGCAATAGGATTTCCTAATTTTTCGACAATCATTTGCGGAACAGCATGATCTGGAACACGAATACCAACCGTTTTTTTACCTTTGTAAGCAACAGGTAAATTGCGCGATGCATTCATGACAAATGTAAAAGGACCTGGTAAAGCGCGTTTCAAAATTTTGAACGTACTGTTATCAATTGGTAAAGTATATTGTGACAAATGGCTTAAATCATTACAAACAATAGAAAAATGAGATTTTTCAAGTTTAACACCTTTCAATCGAGCAAGTTTCTCCATTGCTTTAATATTCGTAATATCACATCCTAATCCATACACAGTATCGGAAGGATAAATAATTAAACCTCCATTTTGTAAAATCTTAACCACTTGATCAATCGCTTTTTCTTGTGGATTTTCTGGATGAATTCTGATATAATCTGCCATTTGTAAATCTTTATTCAAAGATACGAAATAGTTAACAATTCTTTTCGAAATCTATTCTATCTCCTAACCTTTAGCTAAACCTATTATTTTCTTAACTATTGTGACAAGTACCACAACCAATAATCCTGCAATCAAAGCAATCAAAGCTTCGCTAATCATCATTGGAATTGCTGTAGGTAAATGATGATGAATATAATCGATGTTATGAACAAATATCCCGCCTGAAACCAATAAAAGCGCAACAGTCCCTACAAATCCTAAAATTTTGATCACATATGGTAATGCATCAACCAAAAAATGTCCTAATTTAGAAACAGCTCCTTTGTCGTGTGATGCTTTTATCAGTTTAAAACCTGCATCATCCATACGAACAATTAAGGTTACAATCCCGTAAACACCAATGGTTGCTAAAATTGCAATAAACGAAACTGTAAAAACTTGTGTCAACATTGGTTGTTCCAAAACTGTACTCAATGCAATAATCACAATTTCTATCGAAAGGATAAAGTCCGTAATAATCGCAGATTTCACTTTTGATTTTTCCGAAACTTGCTTCTTATCTTCTACTTTATCTTCATGAATAACTTCTGAACCTTTTTTTGGACGGTGAAAAATAAACTCGATTATTTTCTCTACACCTTCAAAAGCTAAATAAAAACCTCCCAAAATCAAAACATATTTTATCACTTCTGGCATATAATGATTTAGTGTCAAAACAATTGGAACAATGATCAATTTATTGATAAAAGAGCCTTTTGTTATTGCCCATAAAACTGGTATTTCGCGCGAAGATAAAAATCCCGTTGCTTTCTCAGCATTTACAGCCAAATCATCTCCTAAAATCCCTGCTGTTTTACTCGCTGCTACTTTACTTGTAACCGCTACATCATCCATCAATGCTGCAATATCATCTAAAATTGCAAATATTCCTGAAGCCATATTATTGTTATTTTTTGGTTCGTAAAAGTAAAAAAAAATGTCAAATCTTTATAGATTATTTTTATGTTCTTTCGACGATTCATTTCAAGTAAATTGCACTCCAAATTCTGACTATAAACCTGATTAATTTTAAACTAAAATTAAGTCCTTTCGGAAACTAATCATTAATTTTAAAGAGAAATATATTAAGCTTATAAAATGGAAAATTCTTTCGGTCAGTTAAAGAAACATATTCAAATTTTCACTTCAATTTCTGAAGAAGAATTTCACGATTCAGTCCAATATTTTGAGAAATTTTCGGTGAAGAAAAAAGAAATGATTCATAAAGCTGGAACAGTTTGTACGTACAATTATTTTATTATTTCTGGATGTATTCGATTATTTTTCATCAATGAAAAAGGTGTAGAACAAACCATTGATTTTGCTATCGAAAATTGGTGGTTGACAGATTTGTTTTCTTACATTAATCAACAAAGTTCTGAGTTTTATATTCAAGCTGTAGAAAATGCAATTATTATGAAAATGAGTAAAACGAACGAAGAAATTTTATGCGAAAAACATCCTATTTTCAATTCGTATTTCAAACAAATTTATCAAAAAGCAAATGCTGCTGCTCAAATGCGTTCCAAATATTTGAAAGAGTTTTCGAAAGAGGAGTTTTATCTTCACTTCAAGAAAAATTTTCCTGAGTTTTTACAACGTGTTCCGCAATATTTATTAGCTTCTTATTTAGGTTTCACACCCGAATATTTAAGCGAAATCCGAAAGAAAGAGTTTTCTTAAACCAGTTTAATTTTATTGAATAAATAATCAACGAACTTTGTAAAAAATTAAGAAATGAAATCACGATTAAACATTCAAAAATTAGAACCAAAAGCTTACGAAGCAATGTATGGTCTAGAGAATTATTTAGCAAATTCTGAATTAGATAAATTACATTTAGAACTTATTAAAATCAAAGCTTCACAAATCAATGGTTGTGCTTTTTGTATTAATATGCACACCAAAGACGCGATGAAATTAGGCGAAACAAATCAACGTATTTTTTTGTTGAATGCGTGGCGAGAAACGACACTTTTTACAGAAGAAGAGCGTGTGATATTGGAGATGACAGAAGAAATTACAAATATTAGTCAACATGGTTTATCAGAAGAAACTTATCAAAAAGCATTAACACTTTTTTCTGAAAATTATATTGCGATTATCATTATTGCAATTACCACGATTAATGCTTGGAATAGAATTGCAATCAGTTCTCATATGACGGTTTAAAATTTTAGCTTCAGAAATCTGAAGCTTTTTTTGTGCTAAAAATCGGCTTTCGGATTAAAATAGTTTATTTTTGAGTTTTGAAGTAAAATTGATATGAATATTTACGATTTAATTGTTGACGATAAGGAAGAAATTTCTTTGAATGATGTTTTTTTAGATGATCAAAATCTTGCTCAAGTAAAACAACTTATCAAAGAACATAGATATATAGAGGAATTGAGTAAATATAATTTACCTGTCAATAATAAAATTTTGTTGCATGGATTTTCAGGTTGTGGAAAAACAACAACTGCAAAAGCAATTGCAAATGAAATCGGAAAACCAATATTGATTTTGAATTTAAGTAATATTGTTTCATCAAGAATTGGTGAAACTTCGCAAAATATTCGAATGCTTTTTGATAAAGCTGCTCGTGAAAAAGCAATTCTATTTTTGGATGAGTTTGACCAAATCGGAAAAGCGCGTGGAAATGATGACAAAGATGTTGGCGAAATGCGTCGTTTAGTGAACACAGTAATTCAATTAATTGATTATTTGCCACAAAATTCGTTGTTGATAGCCGCAACAAATCATCCACATATTATTGATGTTGCATTGTTGAGAAGATTTCAATTAAAAATTGATTTCAAAATGCCAACTTCTGAAATGTTAGATGTTTATTATGATAAACTTTTAAACGATTTACCAAAAGATATTCAATCACTCAAACGAAAATATAACGTTTCATTTGCAGAAGCTAAAGATTATGCACTTACAAACGCAAAAGCATTACTGATTGAAAAATTAGAACGTCAAGCAAATTCTTAAAACCAAAATATGGAAGACGAATTAATTTATTTCAGAGAACTTTTGGACACTGATGTAGCACGACTTTTCGAAATTTATTCGAATGCAAAAGCCATGAAATACCGCGAAACCGCTCCAATGAAAACAATCGAAGATTCGTACAAAATGCTGGAAAGAGATAAAGAAAAAAAGAATTCTGGATATGAATTTCGTTTTGCTGTTATCGAAAAATCTTCTGAAACCTTGATTGGTACTGTGATGTTTCAACCTGTTCACGACAAAGCGATTATTGGCTATTCGATTGATGAACAATTTTGGAACAGAGGTTACGCAACACGAATCATCAATCTGATTTCGAAAGAGTTGAAATCGAGAAAATATATGCTGATTGAAGCTTGGGTGAAAAAAGAAAATATCGCCTCGTCTAAAGCCTTATTAAAAAATAATTTTCAACAGATTTCGCAAACAATTTATCCGAAAAATCATCTTTTTCAATTAAGATTTACTTATTCTTAAGTTTTACTTAAGATAAGTCTTTAAGCATTAATTTCTAAAATCATCGTCCTAATTTTGTAACAGAATAAAATTTCTGGTCATGATTTTTACTATTTTTCTCCTATTTATTGGAGCTATTTTAGCATTTTGGATAAGTGCAATTTGTGGCGGTGGCGCAAGTTTAATCTTAATTCCAATCCTCAATCTTATTATTCCAACTTCGTTAGTCCCTTTTTCGTTAACAATCGGAACATTTACAAGTTCTGCCTCTCGAATAGCGGCTTTCAGAAAATCTGTACATTGGAAAATCTTCTTTTGGTTCGTGCCATTTTCGATTCCAGCAGTTTTAATGGGCGCTTATTTAATCAAATTTATCAACCCAATTTATTTACAAATTATTGTAGCTGTATTATTGATTTCAAATGTTCCACAATTATTTCTAAACAAAAAACAACAAGACAATGAAGAAAAACCTTCACCAAAATATATTTTGGCCATTGTTGGTTTTTTAGCTGGATTCGTTTCTGGAATAACAGGAGCAATAGGTTTATTATTCAATAGATTTTATTTAAAATATGGATTAACAAAAGAAGAAATTATTGCAACGCGAGCTGCCAACGAAATTATACTTCATATCATAAAATTAATCATTTATATTGTTCTTGCTTTATACTCAAAGAACGCATTATTACTTGGATTGACGATTGCAATTGCCTCAATTATTTCTTCTTATACGGTCAAATATATTTTACCTTATTTTAGCGATTTTATTTTCAGAAAAGTTGGCTATGCAGCGATGGTTATTTCTGGAATTACACTTTTTTATACAAGTTCCCAAAAAATCATTCAAGAAGATAAAGTTCAACTTACAACAACAAGTAAAGGTGACGAAAATGAAACCACTTTAAAATGGCGAAACAGCGATTTTGTGATGGAATATTCGTTAGATGGTGAATTTGAGATTGAACGTCCAATTCAACCGAATGAATTACCTAAAAATTTATTAAAGAAATACAATGAAATTTTACCTAATTACGATAAAATCCATCTCGAAAAAGTATTCAGAATTGGAGAAGATAGTTATGAGTTTTATTGTTACAAAGACAATAAACTGACCAAATTTGAACTGAAAGAATAGAAGATTGAACAATTAATTTTTACGAAACATTATTTTTGATAAATTATTCTTAAGTTTAACCAACATTACTATAAAAAATTTATGAATACAAATGATAATCCCAAACTAATACGAGCTTGGATTTCTTACGACTGGGCAAATTCTGTTCATTCTTTAGTTATTGCCTCTGCTATTTTTCCGGTTTATTACACTTTAATGACCTATGATGCGAACGATCACCCAATTAAATTTTTAGGATTATTACCAGAGTCCGCATTCAATTTTTCATTGGCAATTGCTTTCTTTTTTGTGATTGTTTTGTCTCCTGTTTTATCTTCAATTGCAGATTTAATCGGAAATAAAATAAAATTTCTTCGCTTTTTTTGCTATTTAGGATCTTTCTCATGCATCGGAATGTTTTTCTTTACATCAAGCGATTTAGTTTGGTTAGCTTTATTACTCAATATCACTGCAAGCATAGGTTTTTGGGGAAGTTTAGTTTTTTACAACGCCTATTTACCAGAAATTGTCTCAGACGAAAAAATGGACAAAGTTTCGGCGCAAGGTTATATGTTTGGTTATATTGGTTCTGTCATTTTATTGACGATTTGTTTGGCAATGATACAATTCGCCCCAGAAGAACAACAAGCAATGTTTACTCGAATAAGTTTCTTATTAACAGGAATTTGGTGGTTAGGATTTGGACAAATTGCATTAAGTAAATTACCAAACCACAAATATGATCGCGAAATTCCAAAAGATATCATCAAATCGAGTTTTAGAAATTTAAAACATACCTTCAAAGATCTTAATCAATACAAAAATATTCGTGTTTTTTTGGCTGGATTTTTCTTTTACAGTTTAGCAATGCAAACTATCTTTTTGATGGCGGCAATGTTTGGAAGTTCAGAAATAGGAATGGAATCTTCAGAATTGATTATGACCATTTTATTAATTCAAATTGAAGCTGTTTTAGGTGCATGGTTATTCTCTTTTCTATCAGGAAAAATAGGAAATAAGAAAACCTTATTAATCGGGATTTTTATCTGGATTATTACATGTATTATTGGTTATTTGATTAATAAAAATGATCCTAATGTAAAAACTCAATTTTACGTAATGGCTGCAATGGTTGGTCTTGTAATGGGAGGTTTGCAAGCTTTATCACGTTCTACATACGCCAAATTATTACCAGAAACAGAAGATACTACAACCTATTTTAGCTTTTACGATGTTTTCGAAAAATTTGCCTTATTTTTAGGTTTAGTTATTTATGGATTATTGATTGAATATTCTGGCGGAATGAAAGCTTCGGCACTTGCAATGGGCGTTTCGTTTGCGATTAGTTTCGTTATTTTATTGTTCTATAAAATGGAAAAGAAGTAAAGTCATTTATATCAAATAAAAAAATAAACCCCAATATTTTAAATCAATATTGGGGTTTATTTTTAACAATTTACAATCTTCCTTTTTCCGAACTACTTTTTGATTGTTCTATTGTGAATGATTTTCCGAAATTGTATCGAATTCCAACACGATAATAGCGAGCGGATTGTCCTGTATAAACAAATTTTGTATCGTTACTAAAACTTTGATCTTGCCAAGCTCTATCTTTAAATACATTGTTCACATTAAACGAAACCTCGAATTTTTTATCCAAAAATAACGCTCTCAAACCAAAAGCTGTACTCCAATTAGCGCGACTTCTTGACATGGCATCAATTGTTTTTGTTGTATAATTTGTGGTATGATTAAACAATAATGTTTTCGATTTATTCAATTCTAAATTATTTGTCAAACGAAATTCTCCATTAAATCCATCCAATACATAATTGTATTCAGGAATAATTCCTTTTGTTTTCTTGTAATACAAATCAATCGTTCCATTGACTTTCCACCATTTTACAAGCTTGAAATTTAGATTTTCACTAATTCCAAAACTCTCCGAATCAGCATAATTATATGGAATCCAATTTTGTGTATTTTCTGTTGGATTTACAACCACAATTTGATTGATTTCATCCGTAGAATTTCTGTAATATAATGTTGTAACTGCCAAATCTTTGTATGCATATTCCAACTCATAATTATACGAATAAGAAGGTTTTAATTTCGGATTTCCTTCGGCAAAAGAATAAGGAGAATAAATGGTACGAAACGGATTCAATTGTCCCATAAAAGGTCGATCAATACGACGCCCAACATTAATACTTAACGAATGATTTTCAGCAGGTTTATACATCAAATAAGCGGTTGGAAATAATCCATCATATTTATAGGTATCATGTTGATTTTCTTGCGGAGAAAAACCTTTTGCATCTGTATTTTCGTATCTCAAACCAACTTTTGCAGACCATTTTTCTGAAATATCTTTTTCAATACTCGCATAAAAAGCCAAAATATTTTCGTCATAATAAAAACCATTACTCAACTTTTCATCATAAACAGGCGACCCAGAAGATGTGTTGTAAAATAAATTATCGCTATTATTTTTCGTCCAACTATAACGTCCACCATAATTTAGTTTCCAAGTATTAACGGGATGTTCCATATCAATATTCAAACTATAATTATTTGCTTTTTGGTCGGACAAACTTTTATTTCCTTGATATTCTGTTTTATTTTCAACATCTTCTGAATTAAAAAATCGGTTTGAAGTTACACTTGTATTGTTATTATTAAAATTTACCCAATCAAAATCAAATGTCAGTTTTTTTCCGATCGTATCCATTTTATAAATCACATGATAATTCAGCGTATTGTATTTCGTGTTTCCTTTGCTTCCATTTCGATCATTCAGAATATAACTCAACAATTCATTTTTATCCAAACTATTTATCGTTGTTTTCGTGCGACCAGTTCCTTTTCGATTTCCAGCATATAAATCAACCGTAAAACCAGTCGTCAATTTATCTGAAACTTTATAATCCAATCCTAATTTTCCGCCAATATTTCTATTTTTTCCACTATTTTTTTCTCTTTCAGTCCAAACTTCATTAGTCTTTCTAAAATAAATATCAGATTGTCCAATTCCATCATATTCACCAAAACCACCAAAAATATTCGAAACTAAAGTCCATTTATTTTTTCGGTAATTAAACGATGCACTATTGTTCCAATATGGTTTGTTATAATGTTGCAATGATGACGACAAACTTCCATTCCACGAGTCTTTTTTGCCTGATTTCAGTACAATATTGAGAATTCCACTATTTCCTATTGCTTGATATTTTGCGGGTGGATTTGTAATTACTTCAATTTTCTCAATATCATCTGCACGAAGCGTTTTTAAATAATTTGTCAATTGATCACCAGACATTTCCAATAAACGATCGTCCACCATCACACGCAAATTACTTTTACCAATTATCGAAACTACATCATTATCAACCTTTACACGAGGCGCCAATTTTAGCAAATCTAATGCATCTCCGCCTTTTGCTCCCTCCGCTAAATCAGCATTAAAAACAAGTCGATCAACTTTCTTTTCTATTAATTTTTTCTGACTCTTTACAACCGTTTCATTTAATGTAATATTTTCAGTTTTAGGAAGAATAATAACGCCTAAATCCTGATTTTTTCCACATAAAATCGTTTGAGTATGAAGCAAAACACCAGCTTCTTCTATTCGAAACATATAATTTCCTTCGGCTAAATCAACTGTAAAACTTCCTTTATCATCAGTTGAAATTTCTTCAATAATTTGATCATCTTTCAGAATAATCACATCTGCTAGACTAACAGGCATTTGATTCGTATATTGCAAGCTTCCTTTATATTGTTGTTGCGCAAAAATCGAGGTCGAGGCAAATAATAAAATTGGTATATATAATTTAGACATATTAGGTTTGTTTACTATAATGACGTGTGAATTACAGAAAAGTTACATAGAAAATGAATAATAATTGAATTTGTCTTTAAAAAATAAATTAACAATGATTTAATATTTAAAGAATTTTACTACATTTCAAAAAATAATTTTAACCGATTAAAAAAATATAAATGAATGGATTTTAATGAATTAAAAAACAAATTAGTGCAATCAACCAAACAAGCCTTTTTGAAAATTTATAACGAAAATCCTTTCCAAGACCTTTACGCTTTTGCCTTGTGCAATAACGACTCGAAAATAGCTATTCATCCTTCGGCAAATTCTGTAGAACATTTGGAAAAAGTTTCGGATGAAGACGATTTTTGTTACTACAAATACGAGCCTTCTGAATGGAAATATGATTATTTAGGAGCTGAAAATTCTTTTCAAGAAATCAATCAAATGTGTAAAGAAATCGTTGATGAACACGACGATGACGAAGATTGGTTTTATCAATTTCAGAATAAAATTAATGAAAAATGTATCGAAGTTTTAGAAGAATTAAAGAATGAAAATTTCTTTTCTAAATTAATTGGTAAAGATATTTTCTTAAACTTTTCTGTAATTGATGATGATTTGAACAAAGAAAAACAACAAAAAATTATTACGCAATTGAATGATAATTCGTACAAAGAAGATTATTTTGAATGGATGACAACTTGGGGTAAAAACAAAAAAAGAGCTTTATAAAAAGCTCTTTTTTTGTTTGATAATATTTCTTCTAAAAGTTTAGATTTCTTTTCTCAATCTCGCAACCGGAATATTTAGTTGTTCGCGATATTTTGCAATTGTACGACGAGCAATTGGATAACCTTTTTCTTTTAAAATTTCGGTTAATTTTTCGTCTGTCAAAGGTTTACGTTTGTCTTCATCTGCAATTACATCTTGTAAAATTCGTTTAATTTCGCGCGTCGAAACTTCTTCACCTTCATCATTTGTTAACGATTCTGAGAACAAATCTTTTATCAAAAATGTTCCGTAAGGCGTTGTGACATATTTAGAATTCGCTACACGAGAAACTGTCGAAATATCCATTCCAATTCTGTCTGAAATATCTTTTAAAATCATCGGTTTAATTTTCGTTTCATCTCCTGTTAAGAAATACTCTTTTTGAAATTTCATAATCGCTTCCATCGTGTATAAAAGCGTGTTACGGCGTTGCTGAACCGCATCAATAAACCATTTCGCAGAATCTAACTTTTGTTTGACAAACATCACAGCTTCTTTCTGTTGATTCGATTTATTTTCGGTTTTTTTGTATGTATCTAACATTTCTGCAAACGCACTCGAAATTTTCAATTCTGGTACATTACGTCCATTTAACGACAATTCTAAATCGCCATCGTTGATATGAATCGTAAAATCTGGCGTTATTTGCTCTACAATTTTACTACTACTCGAAAATGATTTTCCTGGTTTTGGATTCAAACGTTCAATCTCCGAAATTGCATCACGCAACTCATCATCATCCGCATCATATTTTGCCATCAATTTCGAATAATGCTTTTTCGTAAATGCATCAAACGATTCTGAAATTAATTTTTCTGCTAACTCTACTGCTTCTGTTTGATTTTTATTTTCTAATTGAATCAATAAACATTCTTGCAAATCACGCGCACCTACACCAACTGGATCCATTCGTTGAATATAATTAATCAACAAATTTTCGACCTCTTCTGGCGAAGTGTAAATATTTTGCGAGAATGCTAAATCGTCAACCAACGATTTAATATCACGACGCATATAACCATCATCGTCAATATTTCCTAAGATAAATTCAGCAATTTGAAATTGTTCCGAAGTTAATCGATTCGTATATAATTGTGATGTCAAAAACTCGATAAAGCTCTCTCCTTGCGCGTAAGGAACAGATTTATCTTCGTCATCATCACTATAATTATTCATATACGTTTTATAATTTGGGATGTCATCATCGCTCAAATAATCATCAATATTGATGTCACTTGTGTCAATCACTTGCTCGTCGCCAAAATCATCACTCTGATTGTCCCATTCTTCCTGTTCTCCTCCGTAATCTTCATCATATTCAGAAGATTGATCATCCAAAGCAGGGTTTTCTTCCAACTCTTCCTTTACGCGTTGTTCAAAAGCAACCGTAGGAAGTTGAACCAACTTCATTAATTGGATTTGTTGTGGCGATAGTTTTTGTTGTAATTTTAAATTTAATTCCTGCTTTAACATATTTTGGGTTTTGGCTTATATAAAAAACGGATTTAGCTTAAAGTTACAATTTTTAAGCATAAATCCGTAAAAATATTTTGATTAAAATTCAGCGTTATTCGGTGTTCTAGGGAAAGGAATTACGTCACGAATGTTACCCATTCCTGTAACGAATAATACCAAACGCTCTAAACCTAAACCGAAACCTGAATGTGGCACAGAACCGAAACGTCTTGTGTCACGGTACCACCATAATTCTTCTTTATCAATTCCGAATTTTTCCATTTTTTCGTCTAAAACTTCTAAACGCTCTTCACGTTCAGAACCTCCGATAATTTCTCCGATTCCAGGGAATAAAACGTCCATTGCGCGAACTGTTTTTCCATCATCATTCATACGCATGTAAAATGCTTTGATTTCTGCAGGATAATCAAATAAAATAACTGGCGTTTTGAAATGTTTCTCAACTAAATAACGTTCGTGTTCTGATTGTAAATCTGCTCCCCAACCTTCGATTGGATATTTGAATTTACCTTTTTTATTTGGTTTAGAATCTTTTAAGATATCTATTGCTTCTGTATAAGTTAAACGAATGAATTTGTTATTTAAAACATATTCTAAACGCTCAATTAAACCTAATTCAGAACGCTCTGCTTCTGGTTTTTGTTTTTGTTCTTTGTCAAAACGTTCAGCTAAGAATTTCAAATCATCTTTACACGTTTCCATTGCATAAGTGATAACAGATTTCATAAAATCTTCTGCCAAATCCATATTTTGATCTAAACGGAAAAACGCAACTTCTGGCTCAATCATCCAGAATTCAGCTAAGTGACGAGAAGTATTCGAGTTTTCTGCACGGAAAGTAGGTCCAAATGTATAAATTTTCCCTAATCCCATTGCTGCTGTTTCTCCTTCTAACTGTCCAGAAACCGTTAAGTTAGTCGATTTACCAAAGAAATCTTGTGTATAATCTACTTTACCTTCTTCATTTTTAGGTAAGTTTTCCATATCCAAGTTTGTGATATGAAACATCTCTCCTGCTCCTTCAGCATCAGATCCTGTAATAATTGGCGTGTTGATGTAAACGAATCCATTTTCGTTGAAATACTTGTGAATCCCGAACATTAACGCGTTACGAACACGCATAGTTGCAGCAAAAACATTTGTTCTGAAACGTAAATGTGCTTGCTCACGCAAAATCTCTAAACTGTGTTGTTTTGGTTGTAAAATTGTTCCTTTTAAATCATCAGATGGCGCAGTTCCTAAAATTTTGATTTCTTTCGCAACAATTTCAATCTCTTGACCAGCTCCTTCACTTTCTACCACTTCTCCTTTTACTTGTAAAGAAGCTGCTGTAGAAATTTGTTTTATAATTGATTCGTCAAAATTTTCGAAATCTACTACTACTTGAATATTATTAATTGTAGAACCGTCATTCAACGCGATGAAACGATTACTTCTGAACGATCTTACCCATCCATTTACAACTACTTCCTGTAGCAACAAATCCTTGCCTTTTTCTAATAAGGCTTTAATTCCGTACGATTGCATAATTTTTAAATTTATCCTTACAAATTTAGTTATTATTTAAAGTTATAAAAATTATAGGCATAATTTTTGCGAATATTTTTCAACCAACCTAAAAATCCTTTACAATTTCAATGAAAATGTAAAGGATTTTTGATTTTAGTTTATTTTTTGAAGTGAAATTATTCTAGTTCTTAGATTCAAAACGCAAAAGAAGTTCATTTATTCTTTGAATAAGAACTTTATCAGAATTATTATTTTGAATTAAATAATCTACATAATTTTTTAATTCGTAAAATTGACTATCAGTTTTAATTTGATCTTTCTCAATTATCTTTTCGATTCTTTTAAAATATGATTCAAAAATATCAATGTCATAATTGGTTGTCTTTATCAAATATTCATTAAAACCAAAATCTCTATCTTCGATAAAATCAGACGTTAAATCTTTAAACCAGTTTTTTAAAATAGTTAATTTTCTTTTTGAATAATACTCCTCTGTTTGAGTTTTTAGACGAATATATTCATCTTTCATTTCATTATTAAAAGCAAGATGAACAATATAATAATCTATAGTCGCAAGTACTAAATCTCTATATTTTTTAAGTTCAAACTCTTTATTCATAAATTTAAATCAATATATATGATTCTGAAACGAGTCCAGAATGACAAAATCTAAATACCTACAAAAAATTCAAATTTACAGTTAATTTTAAATAGAAATTATCTTGGAATTTTTCTTCTGAATAAGCACCTAAACGGTAAAATGCTCCCAATCCAAATGTTTTGAAAATTAAATTATTTACTTCAACTCCTGTTTCGTGGTAATAATGATTCAATGTTTTGAAATCTAAATTTTGATGATCTGTTTTATCTTTCATATCACCTAAAACTCCACGGTAAACGAATTGTGGGAAAATAATTTTGTTTCCGACTTTAACGCCAGCAAAAATATGTTTCAATTGAAAGGATACAAATCGATCCGAATAAAATTCTCCAGGACGCATTGTTTCGAAATTTGTTAAACCTCCTACTCCAAAGTTTGCAAAATCATTACGTTTTGCGTTTCCTTGTCCTTCGAACAAGTTCATCAACGGCATTTTTCCTTCAACCCAACCCGCATTTACATTGAAATTTGTTTTACCAACTCGCGTATCGAACACATCAAAATAAGAAATATTGAAACGAAGTGGATCATAATCAGAATTGAAAATATCCCAATATTTCGTCAACATTGCATAGAAAACAGATTTCCCGCTATTCACCGTCACTTTTCCGTAAGGCGTGCGGATAAACTTGTCTTTTGGTGCAAAACGGATCGCTAATTGCGTATTATACAAATCGTACCAACCTATATTATTCAGGAAAGAATAATCAAATTCTGCTTGTTGTTTTTCATAATTTGCCGAAATATTGAAGGTTACATTCTTGAAAATATCTTGCTCATATCCAAAAGAATAATGTTTATACGAAAAATATTCGTGATTATAAATATTACTAAAAGCTCCAGAAATTAGACGTGTATAATTCGATTGTAATAAAATTGGCGTTTTCCCAGAAGCCGAAACATCTTGCGAGTATTTTGCAAAAATTCGACCCGAATAAGGCTTATTTACATAATAATCTCCACCAAATCCAAACTTGAATGTTTCATCTTTGAAACCATAAGCTGAATACGCATTCAACGAATATTTATCGCTCCAATTTTCATTTGTATTAAACGCGGCACCAAGTCTAAAACCTTCGTAATCATTAAACGCTAAGATTTTTGTTAAATCTAAATCAACTTTTCCTAATGATAATTTCCCACCAGAATTGATGATTCTCATCAATTTCATTTGACGTTCTAACTTATATTTATCGCCAATACTATCAATTGTCGTATAAGTATTTCGCTCTTTGTTTGATAATGACGAATCGCGGTAATCTTCCATCACATTGTCCCATTTCTTTTCGTTCATATTTTGAAAAGAAATTTCGTCTTCGTAACCTAAAAATTCGTTGCGTTTGAAATGTGCTGGATTTTGAATATCCTTGAAAGTTGTTTCAAGATTAATCCAAATTTTTTCTTTTTTATCAATAAAATCATCATCGGATAATTTCTCTGTAATCTTAAAATTACCAGCTTCCATGCGATATTTTTGTTGATTTGGAATCCAAGAACCATTATTCAATTTCCAATCTGCTTCTAATTCTGCAACATAATTTGAAATCGTATTTTCTGCTTCAATTTTGATTAAAGCATACGTTCTATCATCAATCCAAAGTGTTCCTTTAATTTGTCTTTTATCCGTTTTGATTGAAGGGAAAAAGCTAATAACAGCCGTTTTTCGCCCATCAATAAAAATATCCTCTTTGAAACCATAACGGTAATGCGAAAGACCTTCTCGACTTACTGGATTAATAATTCCTTTGAAGAAAAAATTGATTTTATCTTGATCAAAATTGAACGCAATTGGTTGCATCGCCAAATATTCGTACAAAGGCGAACGCATTCCAGAAATACGAGAAGATTGCACGATATTTTTTAGTCCAAAACGCTTCGAAACTTTATGATCCATTGCACGTTCTCCCAAAAATAAATGACTGTTGTCTAACAATTTTTTCCATTGATTATTGACAGAATCTTTGTGATTTTGAGGTTGAATGATAAACGGAATCGAATCGTTATTTACTGTACTCCAAAATTTAGTGTATGATTTTAGGAAAATATTTCCTCCGTTTCTGATTGTATTTTTGGATTGATTGCGAATTGCTTTGATAATCAAATTACGACCAACAGAATCATTTGTCGTAAAACTAACCTCATCCAAACTAATGAAAGAAGGTTTCATCATAATTTCCACCAACTTTTTACCATCAGTCTGAATACTTTCTGAGAAATATCCGTTTTTGATTATATCAATAAAATGAACAGAATCATTGATATCCAATTCTCCTAATTCGTCTGTTTGACCAAGAAATTGTTTGGTATCGCTGTAAACATTAGCACCAGTTAAACGAAATTCGTCTTGAGCATCGAATACTCTCACTTTAATTTGAGCAAATGTGGCAATTGAAATACAGAAATTTAGCAGGAATATATAGTTCTTCATCTTTTGAAATTGATTATGCAAATAAATAAAAAAAGCAGCGAAACGCTGCCTTAAAATATTTTTTTTTCAAGAAAGATTAAACTTTCATGATTTCAGCTTCTTTTTTCGTTAAAGCTTCTTCTAATTTCTTAGAAAACTTGTCTGTTAATCCTTGAACACGTGTTTCGTAATCTTTCACCATGTCTTCAGAAGCTTCTTTTACAGCTTTTAACGCTTTGTTCGCATCTTGACGTGCATTACGAAGAGAAATTTTAGCAGTTTCCATATCCGATTTGGCCATTTTCACCAACTCTTTACGACGTTCTTCTGTTACTGGAGGAATACTGATAATAATTGTATCTCCATTGTTAGAAGGTGCAAAACCTAAATTAGCATTGATGATTGCTTTTTCAATTTCATGAATTAAATTTCTCTCGTATGGTTGAATGCTCAATGTCATTGCATCTGGTGTATTTACATTTGCAATTTGAGTTAACGGAGATAAACTTCCGTAGTAATCAACACGAACTGAACTTAACATTGCAGGAGTAGCTTTACCTGCTCTTAATTTGTCGAATGCAACCTCTAAGTGACTTACAGTTCCCTGCATTTGCTCCTTAGCCGTTTCTAAAATAATATCTAATTCTTCCATTTCGGGATTTATTTATTTGTTACTAGAGTACCTACGTTATCTCCTAAAATTAATTTTTTCAAGTTACCATCTGTATTCATATCAAATACAATAATAGGTAAATTATTTTCTTCACTCAAAGTAAAAGCTGTCATATCCATTACTTTTAAGTTTTTATCGTAAACTTCTTGATAAGAAATTGTTTCGAATTTCTCTGCTGTTGGATCTTTTTCTGGATCTGCAGTATAAATTCCATCAACACGAGTTCCTTTCAAAATAACATCAGCTTGCGTTTCAATTGCTCTCAAAACGGCTGCTGTATCTGTTGTAAAATATGGATTTCCTGTTCCTGCACCAAAAATTACGACACGACCTTTTTCTAGATGACGCGTAGCTCTTCTTTTGATAAATGGTTCTGCGATTTGCTCCATACGAATAGCCGTTTGTAAACGTGTATTAACACCAGCATCTTCCAAAGCTCCTTGCAATGCCATACTGTTAATCACAGTTGCCAACATTCCCATATAATCTCCTTGTACACGATCCATACCAGAAGCAACACCTTGTACACCTCTAAAAATATTACCACCTCCGATTACGATTGCCACTTCGCAACCAAGTTCAGCAACTTCTCTAATTTGTTGCGCATATTGTTTCAGCATATTTGGATCAATACCATATTGTAAATCTCCCATTAATGCTTCACCACTCAATTTAAGTAATATTCTTTTGTATTTCATCTTGTCAAAGGTTTTCTTTTGCAAATATAATTTTTCTATTCTGATTTATCCTAACGTTCGAAAATGTCAAACGCATTTTTTGTTGTAATTGCTGCAATTTCAGCTGGTGTTTGATGGTAAATATCAACCAACTTATCGCAAACATGTGTCAAATAACTACTTTCATTTCGTTTTCCACGAAACGGAACTGGCGCTAAATAAGGTGAATCTGTTTCGAGAACGATATGTTTGATATCAAAATCACCTAAAAATTGATCTATTTTACCATTTTTAAAGGTTACAACTCCACCAATTCCTAATTTCAAATTGAAATCTATTGCGCGTTGTGCATCTTCTTTTGTTCCTGAAAAACAATGAAAAATTCCGAATAATTTTTCATCTTTCACTTCTTCTAACACTTCAAAAACTTCATTGAAAGCATCTCGACAATGAATGATAATTGGTAAATTCTTTTCTTTTGCCCATTCAATTTGCATTTTAAATGCATCTTGTTGCGTTTGTAAAAATTCTTTTTCCCAATACAAATCAATTCCGATTTCGCCAATTGCTTTAAATGGTCGTTTATCAATCCATTCGCGCACATGAGCCAATTCGTCTTCTATTGTATCTGGATGAACCGAACACGGATGCAAACCCATCATCGCAAACATCGAATCTTGGTGAGCAGCTTCTAACGCCAACATTCTATCCGTGTAACTTTTATCAATTGCTGGCAAATAAAATCGCTCTACTCCATTTTGCTTTGCTCGCGCAATTACTTCATCTATATCATTCTCAAATTGCTCCGAATATAGATGTGTATGTGTATCAATTAACATGTTTTATTTTTGATTTCAAAAGTTCATTTTCAACTGAAAAATCAAGTTGATTTCCTTTTTCTAATTCATTCATCAATGTAATCGTTTTTACTAAAAATTGTTGATAATTGTCTGATCCTTCATTAAAAGGGCGATGATTAATTGCTGAAATAACTTTATTTATTTTTTGAATAATTGTTTGCGTTGATTGCTCGAAATAAGTTTCTGAAAACTTTTCCCAAATATAATCAACGGCTTGTTTCGATGGATGAATCAAATCTTCTTTGAAAAAACGATAATCTCTCAAATCATCTAAAACTAATTCATATGACGGGAAATATTCAACTTGATTATTTTGAAGACTTAATTGATATAAAGCATCCAACAGTCTAGCTTTACTTACATTATTTTCGATCATTCCATCTTTTGTATGACGAACAGGACTAACTGTTGTAATGATGCGAATAGTTGGATTAATTTTCTTCAAATCTGAAACAATCAATTCCAACGATTTTAGATTATCTTCTGTTGTTAATAATCTTTTTTCAAATTGTTTTGCCTCAACTTTATGACAATTCGCGACAACTTGATTTGAAGTTTTCCATTCATAAATCCACGATGTTCCCAATGTAATCATCAACACATCACAAGAATGAATGTAATCATGAACCTGATTGATTGTTGAATTTAATTCCTCTAAAACAGCTTCTTTCGTCAACGCATTAAACGACGAATGTACATCGAAACAGAAAAATTCTTCTCCGTTTTGATGTACATCAGTTATTGTAAAATATTTTTTATGAATGCTTCTTTCTATTAAATTTTGAATGGAATGTGAATTAAAAATCACTCCAAATGGATTAATTAATCCATCAAACTTTAAATCGGTCAAACGCTTTCCAATTTCATCTGAAAAACAAGAACCTATCGTCAATATTTTGTGTTGATGATTGAGTTTAAAATCAGAAGATTGAATTTGAAAAGACGTTCGAAATTGCATTTTTTATCCTTGTCGATCAATTAAAACTTCGCTTAATTCTCTCAAATAAGATTTACGTTCTTCTGGAACATCAATTTGATCCAAATAGCTGTGCGCTTTATTCGTATATTCTCTAATTAACGTTGAAAGTTTACGGTTAACATTCAGTTTTCTGAATAATTTTTCTACCGCATATACCTTATCGATATTATCTGTATTTGAACTATACCAATATAATAATTCCTCTTTTTCTTCTTCGTTTGCCGCTTCTAAAGCAGAAATGTAAAGAATCGTTTTCTTATTCTCGAAAATATCTCCAGCGTGTTTTTTACCTAAATGTTCAAGGCTACCAAAAACATCCAAATAATCATCTTTCAATTGATACGCGATTCCTAAATTCAAACCATATTGGTACAATTTATCTGAATCCTCCTCCGAAGCATTTCCAATCATTGCGCCTAATTTCAAAGCACAACCAAGTAAAACACTCGTTTTTAGAGAAATCATTTTGATGTAATCTTCGTATGAAACATTCAATTTTGTTTCATAATTCACATCCAATTGCTGTCCTTCACAAACTTCTAAAGCAGTTTTAGAAAATAATCTTGTCGAAAGTTTAAATAATTCTGGTTCTAAATCTTCTAAATATTGATATGCTTTTACCAACATCGCATCACCAGAAAGAATCGCTGTATTTAATCCAAATTTTTCGTGAACTGTTGGTTTACTTCTTCTTAATGAAGCATTGTCCATAATATCGTCGTGCATCAACGAAAAATTATGAAAAAACTCAATCGCTAACGAAGGTTTCAACGCTTTTTCAACTTCACCATCAAACAAATCAGTTCCCAATAAAGTCAAAATTGGACGAATTCTTTTACCACCAATATTCAAAATATAATCCATCGGTTCGTATAATTCTTCTGGATTTTTAGAAAATGGATTTTTATCGATTGTTTCGGCAATTAATTCGTGAAATTTATCAAATGAGTACATAGTTTGATTTTTGTAAAAATTAAGTTTTGGCAAATATAACTAAGAATGATTGATTTTGGGTTGTTTTCTTTTATTTTTGATTGAACCTAAAAATTCGTTTCCGACAATCAAATACAAAAGAATTTGACCAATAATCGCCGCAATAAAATAAGGATGACCTTTTTGTAAAACAATCTCAGCACTTTGCAGCAAAGGAATTGTCCAAAAATAAGTGGAAACAATTACTAAAAGCAACGCATTAAGCCTAAAAATCCAGATTTTATTCATTTTATATGTTCCGAAATGGATAAATAAAGCGCCCAAAAAAGTATAAGCCAATACCTCAAAAAATTCATTCAGCACAAATTGTTCTCTAAATAAGCCAAAAATATCTTTGTGACTTACAAACAAAAATTCTTCAGGAACAAGATAACTCCAATGGTTTGCAATAAAAAATAAAACAAGATTTAGCATCAAAACAATCGTCAATTGATCTTTGAATTGATCAACAAACATTGAATAATACTTGAACTTTGAGATTGATTTCTTTGATTTCATTTAACGAAATAATTCACTTACAATTTGATACGATTTTCGTTTTGCTTTTTGATCAAAAACATTCGTAGAAACCATAATTTCATCAATTTTAGATTCAAAAATAAATTCATCTAAACTCTGCGCCAAAGCACCTTTACTTCCAATAAAAGACAAAGCTGTCATTCCTTTTAGCATATATTTTTGCTCAGGCGAAGCCAATTCTAATTGTGTTTTTTCGGGTGGAACAATTGGTTGGCGTTTATCGGTAATAATATTCAAAAATCCTTGGTACATCGACATCGATAAATAATGCGCTTCTTCGTCTGTATTCGCCGCAATTACATTGACACAAGCAATCGTATAAGGTTCTTGCAAAAATTCTGAAGGTTGAAATTGAGAACGATAAATCTCTACCGCATTATAAAATTGTTGTGGCGCAAAATGCCCCGCAAATGCATAAGGTAAACCTAATTTAGCCGCCAAAAAAGCCGAATCTGTACTTGATCCCAAAATATAAATCGGCACATTTGCTCCTTCTCCAGGAATCGCACGCACTTTACTTTCTTTATTATCTAAACTAAAATAGTTTTGTAGATTTTTGATTTCAGCTTCGAAATCGTAATTCATAAAATTATCTCCTCTACGCAAAATAGAAGCTGTTAATTGATCAGTTCCTGGCGCACGACCTAAACCTAAATCGATACGATTTGGATAAAGCGCATCCAAAGTCCCAAATTGTTCTGCAACTGATAAAGCAGTATGATTAGGTAGCATTATTCCTCCCGAACCAACTTTAATTCTTGAAGTTCCATTTGCTACATAGCCTATTAATAAAGAAGTTGCCGCGCTCGCTACATTCTGCATATTATGATGTTCAGATAACCAATAACGGCTATACCCTATTTCGTCTACAAATTTTGCGTTATCTAACGTGTTTTTGAACGTTTGATTTAATGTATCTCCTTCTCTTACATAAGCCAAATCCAACACTGAGTAGTTTATTTTTCTCATCCGTTCTTTTCTAATTAAAATATTAAACTAAATTACAAAGAAAAAAATTCAAAAAAAATTCCCCCATAACATACATTATGGAGGAGATAATTTTGTAATTGGATTTATAAATAGGTTTAAGTAGTTGAAGAGTCTAAAATTTTTAATTAATAGTTTGATGATAGATTAGTAATCTTTCGAGATACTTAATTCAAAAATAGATAATAAAAAAAATAAATACTCAATTTAGAGGGGGGACAACTGGGGGGACATTTCATATTCATCTAAATATCAATACTTTGAAAATGAAGTAAAACATAAAAATAATTCAATTTTTTGTTAAGATTTACAATTTTTTCGGTCTATATTTGAAAAAATAATATATTGAAAGTTTCTATTTTTTTTACGCTCCTACTCTTTCCTTTTTTATTTTTATCATCATTTAGTTCTATTAGTAAAAATGATGAACGTATTCTTATTGAAAAAATCATCGAACAGAATAAAAATGTGACAGATACTATTCAATTGCAAAATAATTTCAAGAAATTAGATATCTCATCAACTTCTTTTTTATCAAAAAGTCTAAAATCAATTTATCAAGTTTATTTAGCTAATCTCTATGCACAAACCAACGATAAATTAAACAAAAAAAGTAATTCGTTATTTGAGTCTGCATTAAAAGTTTCAAAAAATGTTAACTCACCAGAATTACAAATTTGGGTGAATACACAATATGGGTATTACTATTATAATTTTAGCCAATATCAAAATGCTTATCCATATTTTATGGAAGCATCAAAACTTCTCGACTTAACAAAAGATGAGGATATTTTTTCTAAAAGTGATGTTTACAAAAAGAATGCATTCTACTTTATGAATGTAAAAGAATTTGATAAAAGTGAAAAATATCTTTTGTTAGCTTTAAAATATACCAACAAAAAAGACCACGAATATGGAACAATTCTGAATGCGATTGGTCATGTTTTTATGAATAAAAATAATATTAATAAAGCAAATAATTACTTCGAATTAACAAAAGAATATGCAATTCAAAATAAGGACGAAATTCGATATGCAAAAGCTTTAGGTGATATTGCCTCTATAAATATTCTCAACAAACAGTACGATTTAGCGATTGATAATTTGAAAAAAGATATTGAAATTTCTAAAAAATTAAAAAACGCTCGAAATTTAATGTACGCTAATATTCAATTGGGAAAATTGTACTTGCAATTAAATCGAATTGATGATGCTAAAATAATTTTGAATGAAGCAAAAGAATATGCTTCTCAGAAAATTTATTTGAACAGTTTTGAATATGACATTTATAAAATCTTATTAGAAATTGCTGTAAAAAACAATAATATCAATGAGGAGTTAATTAGCCGAAGAAAACTAGATGAATTGGAGTTAGAGTTGCAAAAAACTGATGGCCAAAATGTGATTAATGAAATTAATTGGAAAATTCAACAAGATAATTTCAACTTTAAATTTGAAGCAGAAAAAGCAGAACAAGAGAAAACAACCATCCTAAAAAATGCATTATTTCTTATTTCTTTTCTATTAATCATTATCATTTTATTTGTAATAATTTCTTATCGTCGAAAAATAAAAATACAAAATTCTACATACGATAATAAAATATTATCTATTCAAAATGAAAAACTTAAATCTGAAAATAAATTAAATAAAACTGCTCAAACTTTAGAATCTTATAAAACTTATTTGTCTGAAAAGAATAAACAAATAGTTACATTAAAAAATGAAATCAATTCTATTTCCAATTCAAGTACCATAAACAAAGAAAAACAATATAATGAATTAGTTAATCTCTTAGATTCGCATTTAATGACAGACGAAAGTTGGGGAAATTTCAAAAATATTTTTGCTCATGAACAAAACGATTTTGTAAAATATCTTTCTCAAAATTTTCCATCTTTAACCGAATCTAATTTGAGAACTATTTATTTGTTAAAATTAGGCTTGAACAATTTAGAAATTTCGCAAATCTTAGGAATTTCGGCTGATTCAGTCAAAAAAGCGAAACAACGCTTAAAAAAGAAATATAAAAATTTTGATCAAATTTTTCAAGATTAAGAAAATAGGAGATAAAAAAGATGATTTACTAAATAGTAAATCATCTTTTCACTATTACTTCAACTCGAAGAAATCTCGTTTTCCTATTTTAATTTTAGTTTCGGTTTTTAATTCAAAATCATCAAAAGCATCCATTTTTTTCTCTCCATTAATTTGTACTGCACCGCTTTCTATCAAACGTCTGATTGCATTTCTCGATAAATCTTTCTTTAATTGATGACAAACATCTAACAATGTAATATTATCATTCTCAAAGTTTAAAGAACTAATTTTAACAACTTCGAAAACTCTATTTTCATCATTTCTTTTCTGAAATTGATTGTTAAAAAATTCTTCTGCTTGTTCAGCTTCATTTACAGAATGGTATTGAATAATAATATTTTTTGCAACTAATTTCTTAATTAACATTGGATTATCTGTTTTTAATCGCTCATTCAAATTCATTTTTTCTTCAATAGAAAAATCCGTTGCTAACGCAATATATTCTTCTAATAAATCATCTGGAATAGACATTGTTTTCCCAAACATTTCATTTGGTTCATCCGTCAAACCAATAATATTATTCAACGATTTACTCATCTTTTCTTTTCCATCGGTTCCTCTCAAAAGTGGCATACACATTACAATCTGAGCAGCTTCTCCATTGGTTTCTTGCAATTGTCGTCCCATTGTACAATTAAATAATTGATCCGTTCCTCCCATTTCGATATCAGCACTTATCTGAACAGAATCGTATGCTTGTAAAATCGGGTAAACCAACTCATGCATTGCAATCGGCGTATTTTCGGTGAAGCGTTTATTAAAATCATTTCGATGCATCAGTTGTGCAACCGTAACTTTTGACAACAACTGAATAATATCCGAAAAAGGTAAATGATCTAACCAGTCTGAATTAAACACAATTTCAGCCTTATTCACATCAATAATTTTTGACAATTGATTAATGTAGGTTTCCGCATTGTTCTGAACTTGTTCTGCATTCAGCGGTTGACGACTTTTATTTTTTCCTGTTGGATCTCCAATCTGAGCTGTAAAACTCCCAACCAAAATAACTATTTGATGTCCCAAATCTTGAAATTCTTTCAATTTCTTCAATACAACGGCGTGACCAAGATGTAAATCTGGTGCGGTAGGATCAAAACCTAATTTGATTCGTAATGGTCGATTTTCTTTTTCAGCTAATTTTAATTTTTCTTCCAATCCATTTTCTGGTAAAAAAATAGCTACATTTTCCTTTAAACTTTTTAAATTTTCCATGATTTTTTTTAAATAAAAAAAGCCCGAGCAAAACTGCTCGGGCTTGTAGATTATGATTAAATTTTTGACGTACAAAATTAATACGAAGTATACACATAGTCTACCCGAGCAAATATTGTACGATAATAAGTGCTAAAAAACGGTAAACGTAATATGTGTTGCAAAAACTTCATTTATAATGCAAAGGTAAGAATAGTTTTGAGAATAGAAATTTTCGTTCAAAAAATTATCTTAGACAATAATTCTATAGAAAAACCTTTATAAAAGTTTTTCGTAATAACTTTGTGTAAATTATTATAGAATGAGCAATAAAACTGCTAAAACAAATGTAGTACGAATTTTAGACACACACAATATTTCGTACGAATTGCGCGAATATGAAGTTGATGAAGAACATATTGATGCTTTGCATGTTGCAAATTCATTGAACGTAAATCCGGAAGGAATTTATAAAACTTTGGTTTTGAAAGGAAATATAGAACCATTTTTAGTTGCCGTAATTCCTGCAAACACACATCTTGATATGAAAAAATTTGCGAAAATTTCTGGTAATAAAAACTGCGAAATGCTTCCTTTGAAAGATTTGCTGAATGTTACAGGTTATATTCGTGGTGGTTGCTCACCTATCGGAATGAAAAAGCAATTTCCTACTTACATAGAAGAACTGGCTGTTTTGCAAGATCAGATTTGTATTAGTGCAGGAAAAAGAGGTTTACAAATTATTCTAAACCCCGAAGATTTAAGAAATTTGATTGAGGCTAAATTTGAAGATATTACACAATTTGATTCATAATTTATTTACTATTCAGAATGATTTTTTCTAAAATAGTTGGAAATTTTGCTTCATCTTCAAACGTCAAATCTGGATTTGCATACACAATAATTCCATTTTTATCAATCACATAAGTTGCTCTATTATTGTAACCTAAACGATTATAAGAATTATACATCAACGAAATTGCATAATTCTCATCATTCAAATACGTAATATTATTTGTTCGCAAAGCTGATTTCCATAATTCTAACAACGGATTTGTAGAACTAGAAACTGCGTAATTTTTTACATTTTGTAACAATGGATTATGATCGATTAATTGAATTTGAGCAGCACAAGTCATTGCTGCTTTCGTATCAATTGACGTAAAATCAGGCAAAATTTGTCCACTAAACGCCGCAGGATAAAACGTTAAAACTTTAAAAGTCGATTTATCATTCAAAAATTTATCTGTCGAATTAGTCTTATAATTCGGTCCATTCAAAATAAAATCTGGTGCTTTATCACCAACCTTCAAGGTTTTATTTTCTGTGATATTTACTTCTATGTTATCGATTTTAGACGTTCTTTTAATCAATCTTTCCAAAGGTTTCAGATGTTCGCCTTGCGCACGATAATCATTATCTCGCATCAAAATTTTATTGTTTTGATCCACTAGAAAAAGAATCGAACTTTCTACTAAAACATTGTTAGAATTTGACGTTGGAATTATACTCGAAATTGAATTTTGCTTAAAAGGTTTCAACCCTATTGCATTGTAAATTTTTCCAACTTCATCATAAATTACCTTCGTTCCATCCAACTTATTTTGATTAGTCGTTTCATTAAAAGCAAACGTTTGCTGCGGTTCTTTACTCCATTTATTATCTTCATTTACAATATAAATCACATCAATTTTTGGTGGATTTTGAGACGAAAATGCCAAATTCTTCACAAAATAATAATTCAGCGAAGTTGTCATCATGCTCGCATACGGATTCGTTTTGTATAAACTTGGCGTAAATACAATAATTTTAAAGTTTGAAGATTGATTGATATTTTCAATTTTATTAATCGGAAACTGAGCGCCAACATTCAAATTTTGAGCTTTTGTAAAACAAAAACCACATATAATTAGTACTATCGAATAGATTCGTAACATAAAACGTTTATTTTAAATAAACTAATAAAAACTACCACAAGATAACTAAAATTCTACTTTCTCAAAAAAACTATTCATTAAATTCTCATTAGAATTGACGATTAACTTTTGAAATTATCAAGTTTTTTTTGCAGTAAATCAGTTACCTTTGTGTTGATTTTTAATTTAAAATTTACACAAATGGAATTCAATGTTAGCAATGCTTTGAAACAATTAAATAATGATTATTCAGAAGATAAGGCGTCAGAAATTATCGAAAATCTATTGTATAATTCAACTGATTTTTCTGATGAAGACCATGAAATAATCGATCAATTGGGTGATAAATTTCTACGAATTGCTGCACAAATTTTTGTGGAAGATTTGGCGTATGATTTCAATACTTTGGTGAATTATTGGGAAGCTTTTATTGGACAATTAACAGAAGAACAATCTCAAAACTTATTGAATTTCGCTATTGAACAAACAGATACAGAATTTGTAGAAGATTTTATTATTGGATACCGAAAATTTTATTCAAATCCCAAAGAAAGTATTACATTTTTCAATAAACTGAATGAAGACGAATTTTACGAAATTAAATTCTTCAAAGCACGTTGTTATGAGGTTTTAGGTGAAAATGAAAAAGCTGTGGAAGCTTATAATAGTTACTTAAATTCTGCACATTTCAAAAAAGAAGAAAATGCTGAACAAGCTGCTGTAAACGAGTTTTATATTAGTCATAGCATTGCGCCTTTGTTAGTGAGCATGAAAAAATATGATGAAGCCAAAACTTACTTTGATCGTGTTTTAGGAAATATCGATTTCGAAGATTATTTAGCTAATTTTGAAGGTTCTAATCAACAAGAAATCAAAAGTTTCTTAGAGGATTATGTAACAACTTTGGAAGAAACTGAAGATAAAACAACTGCTGAAAAAATTTCAAAAAAAATAATGCAATATTTTTCTTAGAATTACAACATTCGGAAATGTAGTATTGATTTTTTAGCAAATATTCATAAATAGGTAAATTTAATATTTTCTTAACATTAATATAAATTCTATCTATTTGAGTATAAAAAAATAAATATAAATTTATTTATCAAATTAAGAAATCTACCTACCTTTGTACCATAAATAATTTATTCATAGTTGTTAAGGATAATGAAGTTGATTTTCTGAAGAAGAATATCCTTAATCAAATAGAGTTTTTTTATAGTATTTTTAGGTTGGTTAGTGGTTCAATGTAAGTTGAACCATTTTTTATTTCTTATAACCATAAGCACAATGTCTGCAACCATTTTGGCAACATTCTCCTTTCTGATAATGGAAAAATTCTGTAAAAACCCAATACCCATTTTCGATATAATAATGTATATGAGGAACAAACTCCGAAGGCATTGTTGGATGTGGATATTCTTGATCTAATTCTACAAAATAATTCAGTTTTTCTATACAAGAATTACACAAACATTTGTAATGCGTTTTCTTCAAAAACTCTTTTATTTCATCTTTTATAACAATTGTAGTACAAGCACAATTCGAAATATCATCTACCTTACACTCCATTGTTTCGTTACAACGCGAACAATTTTCGATCATTTTTTTGGATTATTTTTTTGATTTTTCAAAATACGAAAAATTCATAAACTTATCTTAAATCATGTGATTGAAATTCTCTATAACCATCATAAATAAATAGTTATAAATTAATTCTATCTAGACATAAAAGAAATCATTTAAGAATAATAGATTTAAAGTCAAAACTTTAAGAAATTTGTAAAAGAATAAAAGATAGACATTATCATTATTCAATTAGTGTTTTTATAGTAGTTTTGATTGGTTAAAATCCTCGGAATAATTTTCCGAGGATTTTTTATTTTCTTAATCTATCAACTAATAAACCAATTACAAAACCGATAATCGAAGGTGCAATCCAACCTAAATCGTATTCGAAAAATGGAATTTTATTCAGATTTTCTATAGTCGATTCATCTAACTTTCCTAATAATTTCAATAATCCTAAAATTGCGATGATTGTAGACGCTATTAATGCAAAAATATAAGGAGTTTTGCTTTTAATTGTTTTTCCAAACAACACTATATAAATAACTAACGTGATTGTAATTGGATATACGAAAGCCAAAGGTGGATATGCAAAATTAATAATTTCGTCTACACCTTTTATTGATAAACCAAACGATATTACTGTACATAAAATCACTAAAGCAGTGTAACTTACTTTTCCATTTGTTAAACGTCCAAAAAATGTACCTACCGCAGATGTTAATGCGATTGAAGTGGTAAGACAAGCAAACGCCATACATAACGCAATTGCAATTAACCCATACTGTCCTAATGTATTTCGAGAGATTTCTATTAATAATTCTGCACGAGAAATTTCTGGATTTGTAATTCCAGAAGTAGCACCTAAATAAATCAATCCACCATATACAAATAACAAACAAGTTGTAGACAATAAACCTGATATAATTACAATTTGAGATTTACTTTTTGTATCAGTATACCCTTTATCTCGTGCTGCTGAAATAATAATTCCAGCAAAAATAACAGAAGCCAAAACGTCTAATGTTTGATAACCTTCTATAAAACCTTTCGAAAAAGATTGCATCATCGTTAAGTCTGAAGGTAAGAAATCAGCGGTTGGGTATATAATTCCAATGACTATTAATAAGGTCAATAAAATCAATAATACTGGTGTTAAATAATTTCCAATAACGTCTACCACTTTTGAGGGACGAATCGCTAAAATAAGTGTTACTGCAAAAAATAGTAACGATCCCCACATCGGATCCAATGTTGGAAAAAATGGTTTTAATCCCACTTCGAATGTTGTTGCGGCAGTACGAGGAATCGCAATTAACGGTCCGATACAAATCATAATAATTGTACCTAAAATAGCCGCCAAATGTTTGTTCACACGATGCCCTAAATCATTAAAATTATCACCCGAAAAAACAACAGATAAAATACCAGTAAATGGCAATAAAATACCAGTTAACCCAAATGCTATCATCGCGACGAAATAATTTGAACCCACTTCTAATCCTATCAAAGGAGGTAAAAGAAGGTTTCCTGCACCAAAAAACATCGCAAACAACGCAAATCCAAGTGTTAATACATTGGTTAACTTTTTACTTTTCATATATTTAATAATTCTATCTGTTTTAAAAAACGGTTCGCAAATTACTACAATTGCATTTTCAAGCCTTAAACTTAGTAGAATTATTCGATAATCACACAGCTAATTTATAAATTTGACAGATTTGAATAATAATTTTTATATTTATCAGATTTTAAACTTTATATATTATGAATGTTTTAATCATCGATATCATCAAATCTTAATTGATTTGAAATTTTATCTAAAGTGATAATTCGATTCGTTGGTGTATAACCTTCTCCTTTTGGCTGAAAATATTGAATATCTATCTTCATAGTTTCAAAGTAAACATTCATAACAAAAATTTTTAAGCTTTTAATTTTAAAATTTTTGTAATAATATTTATGAGGTAAATATTAAACATCATAAAACAGATTGATATTGAAGGATACTCAAAAACAGCGAAAAGTATTATAATCAAACTAAAAAATAGTATTAAAACTACCGCTAAAAAAATCGAAAAATAATTAAGATAACCCGTTGTGCATTTTGATTAATAAAGAATAAAGTTGTTCATTTGATTGAAAATCAGTAAATTGTTTTAATTACAAAACATTTACAATGAACAACTTACTTGCAAATTACGAAAGAATATTGGAAGT
>Ga0207842_1000031_pt1:60000-65997 | contig 65997 bp, 55 predicted proteins | sample HigsolmetaGSP19D_FD_184847 | JGI IMG/M metagenome (GOLD analysis project Ga0207842, IMG submission 184847) | High solid enriched microbial communities from the Joint BioEnergy Institute, USA - SP1-9-D (SPAdes) | ecosystem: Engineered > Bioreactor > SSF (Solid state fermentation) >... | reverse complement strand
AAGAAGAAGTAGAAAAAGGAATAAATATAGTGATAATTTGATTCTTCGTCGCCGTAGTAAATAGGATAGGAGAGAAAATAGAATTTGTTTCTTCGTCTTTACAAAAAAAAAAGAAATAGGAGTTATTAAATGTGACATGACACGCTCACTAAAAATAAAAAAAAATCCTTTTGTAGCGAATCATTTATTAAGAAAAATAAATAAGCTTAACACAAAAGCGGAAAAAGAAATAATAATAACTTGGTCCCGAACATCTACCATTATACCCATAATGATTGGCCATACTATTGCTATACATAATGGAAAAGAACATTTTCCTATTTATATAACAGATCGTATGGTGGGCCATAAATTGGGGGAATTCGTACCTACTATAAATTTCCGAGGACACGCAAAAAATGATAATAGATCTCGTCGTTAAAATAAGAGTAGTTAATAAAAGTGAATATAGATGCTTATTGTTTATTAGCGAGAGGCAAATCTTATGATAAAGAATAATCCATATACCGAAATATATATGCGCTTTAAGTAAACATATATGTATGTCTGCTAATAAAGCAGAAAGAGTAATTGAAATTGATCAGATTTGTGGACGTTTATACGAAGAAAGACGTATGAGACTCGAACCTATGCCTTATCGAGTGGGTTATCCAATTTTAAAATTGGTTTATTCTGCAGCAACAAATGCTATTCACAATGTCGGTTTAAACGAAGCAAGTTTAATCATTAGCAAAGCGGAAGTCGTGAAGGGGTACTACTGTGAAAAAATTAAAACCTCGAGCTCGAGGGCGTAGTTATCCGATAAAAAGACCCGTTTTTCATATAACTATTGGATTAAAAGATATATCTGTAAAGGAAGTATAAAAAAGGAAGTATAAAGGAGCCAAATAAGCCATATTATACTTCAAAGTCAACGTATGGAGAAATAAAAATAAGTAAGTACACGGATATGACGTGTCATGATATATATAGTATTGGGAGATTATGGGACAAAAAATAAATCCACTTGGTTTCAGACTTGGTGCAACCCAAGGTCATCATTCTCTTTGGTTTGCACAACCACAAAATTATTCCGAAGGGCTACAAGAAGATCAAAAAATCCGAGATTGGATCAAGAATTATGTACAAAAAAATATTCAAATATCCTCTGGTGTTGAGGGAATTGCATGCATAAAGATTCAAAAAAGAATCGATTTGATTCAGGTCATAATCTATATGGGATTCCCAAAATTATTCCTAGAAGGTAAAGGCGGGCCTCGAAGAATCGAAGAATTGCAGATAGATGTACAAAAAGAAATTAATTGTGTAAACCGAAAACTCAACATTGCTCTTACAAGAATTACAAACCCTTATGGACACCCTAATATTCTCGCCGAATTTATAGCCGGACAATTAAAGAATAGGGTTTCATTTCGAAAAGCAATGAAAAAGGCTATTGAATTAACTGAACAAGCAGGTACAAAAGGAATTCAAGTACAAATTGCAGGACGTATCGACGGAAAAGAGATTGCGCGTGTCGAATGGATCAGAGAGGGTAGAGTTCCTCTACAAACCATTCGAGCTAAAATTGATTATTGTTCCTATGCAGTTGGAACTATCTATGGGGTATTAGGCATCAAAATTTGGATATTTGTAGACGAGGAAGCCCAAGCCTTTATTTGACTTGTCTTTACGTTCTATCGGAAATAAAAAAGCAAAAAATGACAAACTCTTTCATCCTTTTTCTGTTAAATAAAAAAAAATGGGCAATTCTATAAGGTTGAATAAAAATTCAATTCATTTTTTTATATTGATATAATTGCTATGCTTAGTGTGCGACTCGTTGGTTTTTGTGGGGTTAGTAGTCAAAAAAACGGACTGGCCCATAGTATGAACTAATAACTATCGAACTAATAACCAACTCAACGCTTCATATTATCTGGATCTAAAGAACTAGTCACGATATGATATATTGATCATATCATTGTAGCAACTGAATTTTTGTTTGCATAAACAAGCAAAAAAAAGAAAAACCAATCTGATTTTAAGTTGTGAAGCAATAACAAAAAGAATGCAGATAAATGGAAGGGTGAGAGAAAGAGAGAAAAAGAATACTAATGCTATATGATTCCAATATGTAAGGTCTCTGAGCGATCTTATAAAGGATAGCGTAATAAAGCATCAATACTAATTTGATTGATCTATAATTCGATGAATTTGTTCATAGAACAAAAAAAGTCAAGAGCCCTGGGTCCACAAAGACTGAGAAAATTGACTCAATAACACATTTCATTTTCATTAGGAGCTCCGCTGTAGAATTCAGGCCTAACCATTAATCGCGAAGCGATGGGAACGACGGAACCCGTGGATGCAGAAGATTCTATTGAAAACGAATCCTAATAATTCATTGGGTAGGATGGCGAAACGAACCCGGGACCAATCCACTTTTATTCTGAGAGGCCATGTCATAGGATAACCCTACAACTGAAATAGATATGGAAAGAGTAAATATTCGCCCGCGAAAGTTTTTATTTTATTGGATTTCTAAATTTTGATAGATCCAATATAATATGATAATAAAAAAGACAAAACAAAATAAATACTCGTTATAATAAAACGAAATTCTATTATTATTATCTATTATCTCTAACTAATCTATAAAATAATTATCTATAACTATAAATAAATAGAAATTGAATACATGTTTAGTTTTTTTTATATAAACTATCAAAACAAGATATACAAATTTCTAATAGATTAGATATTAGATAAAATCTCAAAGACTCCCACGATTCAGTATATTATTCATTAAATACATGTATACCATGTTATAATTGTTATTTTTCATTCGCGAGGAGCTGGATGAGAAGAAACTCTCAGGTCCGGTTCTGTAGTAGAGATGGAATTGAAATTGAAAAAGAACCATCAACTATAACCCCAAAAGAGCCAGATTCCGTAAACAACATAGAGGAAGAATGAAAGGAATATCTTATCGAGGTAATCGTATTTGCTTTGGTAGATATGCTCTTCAGGCACTTGAACCCGCGTGGATCACGTCTAGACAAATAGAAGCAGGGCGGCGGGCAATGACACGAAACGTACGCCGCGGCGGAAAAATATGGGTACGTATATTTCCAGACAAACCTGTTACAGTAAGACCCGCGGAAACGCGTATGGGTTCCGGTAAAGGATCTCCCGAATATTGGGTAGCTATCGTTAAACCGGGTAGAATACTTTATGAAATGGGTGGAGTAGCAGAAAATGTAGCCAGAAAGGCTATTTCAATAGCGGCATCCAAAATGCCTATACGAACGCAATTCATTATTTCGGGATAAGAATGTATAACCAAAGAAAAGAAATCTTTTGAATGAAAAAAAAAACAAAATTATAGGTTTCTTTTTTTTTTGTTTTGGACAAACAATATTTCTTTTTTTACTTAGCCCCTTCGCAGTGAAAGAGCAAATAAAAAAAAATGATATGATTCAACCTCAAACCCACTTAAATGTAGCGGATAACAGCGGGGCCCGACAATTAATGTGTATTCGAATCATAGGAGCTAGTAATCGACGATATGCTCATATTGGTGACGTTATTGTTGCTGTAATCAAGGAAGCAATACCAAATACACCTCTAGAAAAATCCGAAGTGATCAGAGCTGTCATTGTACGTACTTGTAAAGAACTCAAACGTGACAACGGTATGATACTACGATATGATGACAATGCTGCGGTTGTTATTGATCAAGAAGGAAATCCCAAAGGAACTAGAATTTTTGGTGCGATCGCACGGGAATTGAGACAGTTAAATTTCACTAAAATAGTTTCATTAGCACCTGAAGTATTATAAGTCTAATAAAACGGAGACTCTAATGCTATTATAGCATTTGAATAAAATATGAATAGAGTAAACTAGATTAATTAGTAAATTTGTCTCACGCATATATCTTTAACAATTCATAAAATAGAAAGAAAAAAGCATGTTGATTATATCAAAGTTCGGGGGTAACAATAATTTTAATTTATCATGGGTAAAGACACTATTGCTGATATAATAACTTCTATACGCAATGCTGACATGAATAGAAAAGGAACAGTTCGAATACCATCTACTAACATCACCGAAAACCTTGTTAAAATACTGTTAAGAGAAGGTTTTATTGAAAATGTGAGGAAACATCAGGAAAACAACAAATATTTTTTGGTTTTAACCCTACGGCATAGAAGGAATAGGAAAGGTCCATGTAAAACTGTTTTAAATTTAAAACGGATCAGTCGACCCGGTCTACGAATCTATTCTAGTTATCAACGAATTCCTAGAATTTTAGGTGGGATGGGGATTGTAATTCTTTCTACCTCTCGGGGTATAATGACGGACCGAGAGGCCCGACTAGAAGGAATCGGCGGAGAAATTTTGTGTTATATATGGTAAGCTTTCTTATATCCAAATTAAGATATGGAACTTTACTATTTGCGAAAAAAAAAAAGATAAAGAACGGGTTTCTATTCTCACTCTCCTCTTACATTAGTTAATACTTCAAGGAGGTTTTACCGCGAATGAAAAAAGAAAACTGGATTCATGAAAGTTTAATTCCTGAATCACTTCCGAATGGTATGCTTCGGATTCTAGGTTATGGTTCAGGAAGGATTCAACGTAGTTTTATACGTATACCAACGGAAGATAGAGTAAAAATTGAAAGAAGTCATTATGATTCAACCAAAGGGCATATAGTTTCTAGACTCCGAAACAAGGATTCAAACAAAGGGCATATAGTTTCTAGACTCCGAAACAAGGATTCAAACGATTGGGTGGTTTTTTTTTTTCAACTTCAATATTCCTTTCGGAGGGATACAATTCGAAAGTTTCAAATTTCCAGAAACTCATTTTCTTCAAATAAGTAAATTTGAAATTCAGTTAAGGAATGACAAATATGAAAATAAGGGCCTCCATTCGTAAAATTTGTGAAAAATGTAGACTGATCCGTAGACGGGGACGAATTATAGTAATTTGTTCCAACCCGAGACATAAACAAAGACAAGGATAATCTTTATAAAATAAAAGAGACTCCCTAAGGGACCCAATATACAAATAAAAAAAAGCGGAAAAGATCCGTTTTGGCATGAAATGGATATATCCATATACTTCTGACTTATATTTATGAGACGATAAAATATGGCAAAATCCGCACCCAGAATCGGTTCACGTAGGAATGGGCGTATTGGTTTACGTAAGAGTGCGCGTAGAATACCAAAAGGGGTTATTCATGTTCAAGCAAGTTTCAACAATACCATTGTGACTGTTACAGATGTACGAGGCCGGGTAATTTCTTGGTCCTCCGCCGGTACTTGTGGATTCAAGGGTACAAGAAGAGGGACACCCTTTGCGGCACAAACCGCAGCAGGAAATGCTATTCGGACGGTAGTGGATCAAGGTATGCAACGAGCCGAAGTCATGATAAAAGGCCCCGGTCTCGGACGAGATGCAGCATTAAGGGCTATTCGTAGAAGTGGTGTAATATTAAGTTTCATACGGGATGTAACCCCTATGCCACATAATGGCTGTAGGCCCCCTAAAAAAAGGCGTGTGTAAAAATAAACAAAACATTGAAATGATTTCAAGAGAAATAAATAATTTAATGATTTGATCAAATAATAAGATTACCATGGTTCGAGAGAAAGTAATAGTATCGACTCGGACACTGCAGTGGAAGTGTGTTGAATCAAGAGGAGATAGTAATAGTCTCTATTATGGACGTTTCATTCTGTCTCCACTTATGAAAGGTCAAGCCGATACAATAGGCATTGCGGTGCGAAGAGCTTTGCTCGGAGAAATAGAAGGAACGTGTATCACACGCGCAAAATCTGAGAAAATACCACATGAATATTCTACCATAATAGGTATTCAAGAATCAGTACATGAAATTTTAATGAATTTGAAAGAAATTGTATTGAGAAGTAATCTGTATGGAATTAGTGGTGCGTCCATTTGTGTCAAGGGTCCCCGATATGTAACTGCTCAAGA
>Ga0207842_1000031_pt1:37500-55000 | contig 65997 bp, 55 predicted proteins | sample HigsolmetaGSP19D_FD_184847 | JGI IMG/M metagenome (GOLD analysis project Ga0207842, IMG submission 184847) | High solid enriched microbial communities from the Joint BioEnergy Institute, USA - SP1-9-D (SPAdes) | ecosystem: Engineered > Bioreactor > SSF (Solid state fermentation) >... | reverse complement strand
ACCAAAACAACCGGAAATGTTTCAAAAAAAGTGGGCATACGACGTACAAAAAGTTCACGCCCTTCCTTATCTCTAAAGATAGGGTGTCCTAACCACCCAACAGCTATTCCATCCCCGTTGTCCATTGAGCCCGCTCTGAATAATCCCCCCTTTGCCGGATTATTACCGATGTAATCATAAAAAGCCAATTTTTCAGGAATTTTAGACCAAGCCTCTGATAAACTTTGATTTTCGGCTATCCCAGCGCTAACTCTTCGATATATTTCTTGCTGGAAGTATCCCTGATCCCATTGATAACGAGTGGGACCAAATAATTCAATCGGGGTAGTTGCTGAACCATACCACATAGTTCCAGCAACAACAAAAGCGGCAAAAAAGACAGCAGCGATACTGCTGGAAAGGACGGTTTCAATATTTCCCATGCGTAATCCTTTGTATAGACGTTGGGGCGGACGGACACTAAGATGGAATAGGCCGGCTAATATGCCCAATGTCCCTGCTGCAATATGATGAGAGGCTATTCCTCCCGGAACAAAAGGATCAAAACCTTCCACACCCCACGCTGGATTTACAGATTGTACCCTTCCGGTTAGTCCATAAGGATCGGACACCCATATTCCAGGACCATACAACCCCGTTACATGAAATGCGCCAAACCCAAAACAAGCCAACCCTGAAAGAAATAAATGAATTCCAAAAATCTTAGGTAAATCTAAAGAAGGTTTTCCTGTACGTTCATCAGAAAATATTTCTAGATCCCAGTACACCCAATGCCAAATAGCTGCCAAAAAGCATAAGCCAGAAAACACAATATGTGCCCCGGCCACACCTTCGTAACTCCAAATACCCGGATTCGTTATAGTACCTCCTGTGATACTCCAACCGCCCCATGAATTGGTTATTCCTAAACGAGTCATGAAGGGTATAACAAACATACCCTGTCTCCACATTGGATCAAGAACGGGGTCAGAGGGATCAAAAACCGCTAGTTCGTATAGAGCCATCGAACCGGCCCAACCAGCAACTAGAGCTGTATGCATTATATGAACAGAAATCAAACGACCCGGATCATTCAATACGACGGTATGAACACGATACCAAGGCAAACCCATGGAAATACCCCTTTAATCAACGAATAATAGACACTATGTAACTTTATTGCATTGTAAAAAGTAAAAAAACTATGCTCTGGACCCACTCTTTCGGTAGATTTTCTCGAGGAAAGAATTAATATTTGTTCTATTCTTTTAGTAATAATAATAATAGATAGTAATAATAGACGAATTCCATTTGTAGGAACAAAAATAAGCAGATCTATTCTATACCCGATAAGTACCAATACGCAATGGTAGAGGGGATTGATCCCACTTTAATTTTCTCTGAGTGAAGACATACCCATTTGTTCATATCATTCCAAAGACCCATTCGTTTCGTAAAAATTTTCCTTTAGTCATAATCATTCGGTTTTCTTTTTTTATGTTATTGTTATGAACTTATTCAATTTATGGATAAACTATGATAAAGGCTAATCTTATTAAGACAATAAACCCGTTGTTACGCTTCCACATCAAAGTAAGATATAGTACTTCATTTTTTTTCTTTCATTTTATGCCTATTGGTGTTCCAAAAGTACCTTTTCGAAGTCCTGGAGAGGAAGATGCATCGTGGGTTGACATATAGTGCGACTTGTCAGATATATTGGGTCACATGGAATTTCCCCATTCTCTCCCCTGATCGAGATATCCCCTCTTTCGCCCAAAAAAGATTGATTGAATTATCAAAAGTTTGGAGCGTGAAATACAATTTCATCCTATTTATTTTTTGTAGGGGTATCAGATTAATATTATCAATTAGAATAATTTATGGTTGGCTCGACTGGACCAAAAAAATGAAGTATCCAGGCTCCGTTTAGAAAAAACCCAATTGGTAATATATCTAAGATTACTACTTTTATAATATTCTATTTATAAACAGGAGCGATCTCAAACTGTTTAATCAATCGAGTAATATAATGAATACATTTAATATAATGAATACATTGAATATTTAGTGGAAGACATGAAATAAATGAAATTGAAAAATAAAAAAAGCCATAGCAAAAAGACGTGGTATTGGGACATTTGCCCTATATGTGCAAATAAAAATCGGGCCTATCTTTACTCGGAGTAGAGCATAAACCTAAAAAAATTGAAAAAGCCCATTCAGGAACAAGAAAATGGCATCGTTATTTGGATTCGATCTCGATGAAACAATACATCAATGAGAAGTTCATTCGATAAGTTTAGTAAATTATTTATATATATATTTTATTTATATATAGGTAAAGTAAACAGGCCAAAACAAATCCTTCTTGAAAAATGGAAGAAAAAAAGCCCTTTGTTAGAAGTTAGAAAGAGCCCCCTATGAAAATAAAAAAGAATGAGGGCTGCAATCTACACATTGATTCTTTTTTTTTTTGCGCGATTTTTGGTAAACCGTATGCATCAAAAGGTGCGCGTACGGTTCCTAAGGATACAATTATATCCTAATCAACCGACTTTATCGAGCAAGATTACTTTTTTTAGGCCAAGAGGTTGATAGCGATCTCTCGAATCAAATTATTGGTCTTATGGTATATCTCAGTCTAGAGGATGATAGCAAAGATCTGTATTTGTTTATAAACTCTCCCGGGGGGTGGGTAATACCCGGAGTGGCTATTTATGATACTATGCAATTTGTACAACCAGATGTACAGACAATATGCATGGGATTGGCCGCTTCAATAGGATCTTTTCTTCTGGTCGGAGGAGAAATTACCAAACGTCTAGCATTCCCTCATGCTCGGCGCCAATGAGTTTTGTATTTGAGAGAAAAAAGAAGACTATGCCTTCGCCATATGAAATATGACTATTAAGTAATAATAGCATGGCATTTTGAATTCGATATGAGAAACCTTTTTTTTTATTTTTGTTTTTTTTTTTTCAAAAATCAATCATTAGATTATATATCGAACGACTAGTATGAGATAAAGGGCATTTCCGATTTTATCTGATTTATCGGAAGCCTATTGCAGCGTCACAAACTTTTTTGTTTTCACACCAGAGGGATAATAACAATATTTATCTTAGGAAAGAATACAAAAAAAAGAAACTTTGGGATTGCTTAATAACAGACTAAATAAATATATAAAGCAACGGAACCATCATAGTATGTTTTAACTACTCCAAAATAAAATGAAGGATGGTTATTGGATTATTTACCGATCGGGGTCTGATAGGCCCTATATTTGAATATTTGAATTTGATTTTATACTTCTTCAATGGAATGGAGGTTATAAAGTAAATTCCATTGTATAGCCGTATGCAATGCGCAAAAGATGCCTGTACGGTTGTTCAATTCTATCTTTTGGTTTTCATATCATTACTCGTTATTTAATTTATTCTCTTTGATTTCTCTTCGAGATAGAAGAACCAGTTATTAGGTTATATAATCAGGGTAATGATCCATCAACCTGCTAGTTCTTTTTATGAGGCACCCGCAGGAGAATTTATCCTGGAAGCGGAAGAAATGATGAAGCTGCGCGAAACCATTACAAGGGTTTATGTACAAAGAACAGGCACACCTCTATGGGTTGTATCCGAAGACATGGAAAGAGACGTTTTTATGTCAGCAACAGAAGCCCAAGCTCATGGAATTGTTGATCATGTAGGGGTAGAATAAAAAATAACAGGGATTTCGCGCAAATACAAATACGCCATTTGAAATTTTATCTTCTTACTGGGTTTGATAGAGTATTCTATTAATTAATTTATTACTATAGAAGTAATTCCTAATCGGCCGGTTAGGATCGATCTAAACCAGCTCATTATGTATACGAGTCAACATGCCAACTATTAAACAACTTATTAGAAAGACGAGACAGCCAATCAGAAATGTTACGAAATCCCCCGCCCTTGGGGGATGCCCTCAGCGACGAGGAACATGTACTAGGGTGTATGTGTGACTCGTTCAGAGCATGGACTGGGGCAAAAGAAAAGAACCCATTTTTCCAGTATCAGTGATCAGTAACAGTAAATAAGATAAAATAAAACGGAAGAACTCCATTCACTATCTAAAAAGTATCTATCATACCCTTCTATTGTGTAATTGTGTATCAAAATTTATGGTTTCTAGTGGTGTAAATCCAATCGTCTCCATTTTCAATTTAAGATGAGAAAGAATTTCCCATTGGTAGCAAATGTTTATCCATTAAGCGGGGGGAATCCCATTTAAAGGCAAGAAAGATTACGCCCTTACTCTTTCAACAACGGACTAAGAGGGTCAGCTACACAGTTAATCTTCATAATTAAATACCGTTACTGTATAAGTGGATCTCGTTGTGAAAGACGGATTACTGAATAATTCATGGGTAGAGCCAAAAAGTGTGAACTGTACAAGTTAACAATAGCATTGATTAAATGAAAGAAAAGAAGGGGCTCCGGTGTATAGAAGGGATCTCGCCGTTTAAGAAGTAACCATAGAAACGATGGAACCCACTATTTTTTTTTTTATTCATTTCTATTTTATATTTACTACTTTTTGTTTTTATTTAATATTAATATGCTTTTTTTAATATCTAGTATCAATATCAATATTATTTCTTATTTCGAGGTAAAATGCCTATAAAAAAAAATAAAAAATCGTGGGCGGGAAGGTTATAGTAGCAAAAGCCGTTGGAGTTTTTATTTTATACATTGGAAGGATCCGTTTTGTTATTAACAAACTAGAAAAGGGGAAGGGAATAACTGAAAGAAAAGAAATCAATTAGTTATTTATCAAAGTTTCATTTATTCAATGACCAGAATTAAACGAGGATGTATAGCTCGGAGACGTAGAACAAAAATTCGTTTATTTGCATCAAGCTTTCGAGGGGCTCATTCAAGACTTACTCGAACTATTACTCAACAGAAAATAAGAGCTTTGTTTTCGGCTTATCGGGATAGAGGTAGGCAAAAGAGATATTTTCGCCGTTTGTGGATCACTCGGATAAATGCAGCAATTCGAGGGAATTTAGTATACTATAGTTATAATATTTTCATACACAATCTGTACAAGAAGCAGTTGCTTCTTAATCGTAAAATACTTGCGCAAATAGCTATATTAAATAGAAATTGTCTTTCTATGATTTCCACTGAGATTATAAAATAAGTAGATTGGAAGGACTCCATAGGAATGTTTTAAATTTTAATGGAGTGCGCTGTAAAATTAACTCCGGGAAGGTAGAATAGAAATTAGTATGATAAAATATAATCAAATAATATGATAAAGTCGTCAAAATGAACAAACAAGACGTTCAATAAAAAAAGATTTATTCTTTTTCCCCGATCCTTTTTTTCTTATGACACGACACTCACATCTTAATTCGCGAATTTTTCGAACAAAACATCAATCCGCCTTTGAGTTCGTATTGGAATTTTGATTCAAGTGAAGAGTAAGCCTATCCCCCTTTTTGATTCTAAGACCCGCAGTTCTAGCAGCCGACTCACCTCTTTCAAATTGTTTCTCATTATTAAGAAAGGGTAACAAAGATAAAATACGAGCTTGCTTGATAGCAATAGTAATTAATCGTTGTTGTTTTAAGTTTAATCTATTCACCCGTCTAGATAATATCTTTCCTTGTTCACTAATAAATCGACTAATTAAACTCATGTTTCTATAATCAATTCGATCCCCCGACCCAATCGGGGGCAAACGCCTACGAAAAGATCGCTTGGATTTAAAATAGAGTCGCTTGGATTTATCCATGATTTGTTTATTCCTTATCCCGAAAATCCTAATTTTGTCGGGGATTTCTTTTTGGTTTGTTTATCTTTAAATATATGTTATATATAATATATGGTATATGACATTTTTCATCTTCCTTGGAAGGATGACATACAATACATACGTGTAATCGGTTCCATCTATTTCTTTATCTCCCCATGAATTGTATATTTGTAACAAAAGGGACAGAATTTTCTCAATTCCAATCGACTAGGCGTATTGTGTCGATTCTTTTGAGTAATATATCTGGAAATACCAACCCTCTTTGATTCCTTATTAGCATCATTTCGAACAGCACAATTGGTACATTCCAAAATAACTGTTACTCGAACATCTTTCCCCTTGGCCATGAACCCCCTTTGTATTTTTGATTCACTCAACTATTCTATTTTGCGATCCAAAGAGAAAAAAGGAACGAAAAAAAAAATCGAAGTTGCTAACTCGAAATAAAATTATGAAAAATTTCGTTGCAATCAAGATAGTAATAATAAGTAATACAATGATTTCTAACTACATTTCTAATCCCAATATAGCGTTTCGTCTTTCATTTAAGTATTTTGTATGATTTTGTTGACCTATCCATCAATTTCCATTTCCGTTCTCATTCTCTTTTTAATTATTTTAATTTAAATAATTTAAATTAAAAATTTTATTTTAATTCGAGCCTCGGGCCTGAGGCCCGAGTTCCGAGTTTCACTGAATTTGAATCCACTTTTATTCTTTCTCTTTTCGAACTTATTCGAATTTTAAAAATTCTAAAATTAAAAGATGGGAAGGGGAGGGATTAGTCACAGAGATTTTATTAAATCCCTAATCTTCTTCACCACTTCCCATGTTACTAACTAGAATGAAAAAAAGGGGAATATCAGCGCATCCGGAAATAAACGATTGATCTCTATCAATAGACCTGCTAAAAACCCGAACCATATAGTACTTACTACCGGCGCCACGGAGAGATATGTTTTTAGATCTCGCATTTTATTTGAAATCCTCCTTCTTTATTGGAATTTGTAATACATATATGATCAGACATATATGGAGTTAATGATCGCTTGTATTTGTCCGCGGAATCCCTAATTCAAATTGAAATGTACAACGATTCAGTAGAATATTCCTTTTCTTAAAAAAAACGTGCCCTTTTCTGTACCAGCATTTCCCCAAAATATTCATTTTTTTTTACAGCGGGTTTCATTATACGTAACGCATATAAGTAGTTTATTATAATTAATTAATAATTAATTATATGTTCTATGATATGAGATCAAAAAGAAGAAATGACAAGATAATTTTTGTATAGAAATGGAGTAAATAAAGATGTGGAAAACAATACGGGTATTCTCTACAATGACACTGTAACCCAATTGAAAGGGATGTAGCGCAGCTTGGTAGCGCGTTTGTTTTGGGTACAAAATGTCACGGGTTCAAATCCTGTCATCCCTACCTATTCTATTACTTATCTTATGAGCAGGAATCGTAACGAGGGATCAATTGAAATCGATTAAATTGGGCATCCATAACATGATCAATCTTTCATTTGACTCTATTCTACTATAGAATAGGATACGCATGCAAAAATATAATATATTAGGGTTACTTACAAAATATTTAGTGTGATAATAAAGCGCTCTTAGTTCAGTTCGGTAGAACGCGGGTCTCCAAAACCCGATGTCGTAGGTTCAAATCCTACAGAGCGTGATCCCATTCTTGTTATTCTTAGGTCGAAAATTACACTGAAATGAAATAATTGAACAGCAATTTCAATTTGCCTCCTGCCCTATGTATTAAAATTAATAAAGCAAGTAGGGGTCAATCAAAAAAAGAGCTATTAATTAATTAAAGGTCCAACTGATCACCGCGTCTGTATTGTAAATATGCGGTTACAAATAATCCAGCCAAAGTAATAGGAATTAGACCTAAGACAATTCCAAATAGAAAAACTTCAATCATTTCAATTTGTTTGAAAGAGGAAAAGGAGAGGTAATATCTATTCTTAACTATTAATTCATATTGCCCATGAATCTCAATGACCAAAAATTGGAAATTGACACGGTAAGAAACTTAAGAAACTATAGAATATATGGAATAACACAGAAAGATTTCGTTTTTTTATGAATCGTTTGTTCAATTAATTTCAAATAAGTCGTATCTTGTTCAACCCGATAAATAGAGCTGAGGTTATAGTTAAAACCGCTAGTAGAAAACCGAAATAACTAGTTATAGTAAGCATAAAGAGGCTAAATGAAATATGGTCTTTTTATACATATGTTTAGAAAGCACTTCCCTAAATTCAAATTTTTGAAAGATACAAACAAGAATAAGCAAAAAGACCAATTCCACTTATTCTTTCAATTGAAAGTTTTTGATTCATCAATCCTTCTAAACAGTAATAAAAAAAAAATGGGAGTGACATAGGTAAGAAATCAATTCATCATCTGTGATATCTGAACATCCCCTAATTCCCAATCAACAGATTCATCTTAAAAACTAATATTCTTATACTAATATTATATATTATAATTAATAATCAAAATTAGAAATAATAAAAAACTCTGTTGTGTAACTTCATTCAAAAAATGAAATTGAATCGCTTTAAAATGAAAATTGGAAAATCATTTCTATTTTAATTTGGATCTTTTTTTTATTATTGTATCGAATACATTGTGTATTTTCGAACAAAGAATGACCTTAGATTATACTAGAATCTCCCTTTTTTTACTTTAACTTTACTTTATTACTTTCCCTTTTCTTTTTTACTTTAATTTGATTTGACCTCATTAGATTCAGTAGTGGGTTCATTCTCATAATATCTCTAATGAGAAGAAAAAGAGTTTCGCATGATCTAATCGTGCGAAACTTATACATTTTTTCTTTACATATCTTAAATTAGAGAGCCCCCCGCCCTTTTATAATTATAATTCGATCAAGAACGGCCTTTTGGTTCTAATACAACAATGCGTGCATCGCGAATATTGATTATTTTCTTCTTTGTTCTCTTTCTTTCGTCGAAAACTATCGGCTAGTCTTACTTCTTACTGGACAACTAACCAATTCCTTAAAAATGAAAAAAAAAAAGGGGGGGGGAGGTTCCAACAAAAAACATCTTCTACAAACACAAAAAGAAAGAATATTTTTATATTTTGGATCTAATTGAATTGTAGGTGTAGGAGAATGGAATATGATAATCCCACTCGCGAATTATTTGAAAGCAACCCGTTGTATTCACATTTTATCTGATCTTCAGTTTCTAATCCGAAGCCGATAATGGAGAGAACCCTTATACTACTACAGGAATTTGAAAATTTTTTTATTGAATAGTATAGAATACTACATCGACAGGCAACAATAAAAGAAAAAAGAAAGTCTCTAGCACTCCATTTAGATACTAATTGTGAAATTGCGTTGCTGTGTCAGAAGAAGGATAGCTATACTGATTCGGTATACTCTAAAGACACCCTTGGTACCCTATTGACGATCTCACAAAGATTAAATTTCAGTGAATTCCCATTTACTGATCTCATCTTTTACGGAATCGATCCCCTTTTTGACTGTACAAGAATACGTGGAGCTCGGCATGTCTGGAAGCACAGGAGAACGTTCTTTTGCTGATATTATTACCAGTATTCGATACTGGGTCATTCATAGCATTACTATACCTTCCCTTTTCATTGCGGGTTGGTTATTCGTCAGCACGGGTTTAGCTTACGATGTATTTGGAAGCCCTCGTCCAAACGAGTATTTTACAGAGAGTCGACAAGGAATTCCATTAATAACTGGCCGTTTTGATCCTTTGGAACAACTCGATGAATTTAGTAGATCTTTTTAGGAGGCCCCAATGACCATAGATAGAACCTATCCCATTTTTACAGTGCGATGGTTGGCTGTTCACGGATTAGCTGTACCTACCGTTTCTTTTTTGGGGTCAATATCAGCAATGCAGTTCATACAACGATAAACCTAATTCGAATTATAGATCTATGACACAATCAAACCCGAACGAACAAAGTGTTGAATTGAATCGTACCAGTCTCTACTGGGGTTTATTACTCATTTTTGTACTTGCTGTTTTATTTTCCAATTATTTCTTCAATTAAGAGAAGCAAAGAGAATAGTAAACAACAGAATAATAGAAATTCTCTTATCCCATTCGGAAGGATATCATATCATAATTATCTATGACTGTTTATGTCTATAGCATGACCACTTGATGAAATTTGGAGGTACGCGGGACAAATGGCCGATACTACTGGAAGGATTCCTCTTTGGATAATAGGCACTGTAACGGGTATTCTTGTGATTGGTTTAATCGGTATTTTCTTTTATGGTTCATATTCCGGATTGGGTTCATCCCTGTAGTAATCGGATGCATTGAGTTATAGACATGAAAGCGTAAGAACTCAACGGGATCTCCCTCGAATCAGATAAATAAAGAGGGGTTAGGTCCCGTTGAGTTCTTAATGATCAGAATCTTTTATTCGTATAAATGAAAAAAATAAATCACCCTTTTACAATGTTTGAAAAAACCCCATTTCATTTCTTTCTCATGATGTTTTTGAAAAAACTAACTTCATTGATTGATGCAGAACATCTGTTCCTTGATAGTATTTGTCGATACTTTCAAAATTTAAAGAAAGAAGGAATCGCTCCATTAAATCCCATCCCTCTTTTGCGGACACAATCAAACTATAACAATAATATATATATATTTCTATTGATCAGATATCATGAAAATTTTTTCTATACTAATAAAACCTTACTCTATTTTTTTTTTTTTTAGTATTTGTATTTAATAAAAATTTCCATTGAATTATAAATTCATTAAAGGGTTATGAGAACCCTGGAAAAATTTGAAACTAAAAATGGGATCTTTGACAAATGGGATCAAAACCTAAAATCATTAGTATTTCGACACAAGACCTTATTATTTCGATACAAGATACAAGAAAGGTATGGAAAATTCTTTTTTCTTGTATCGAAGGCTGGGAAGACGAATAAACCCTCCTATAATCCCTTGTTCCCCTCCTTTCTACCTTTTTTTATATTATCCACTTACTTATCTTATGTTTAGTATCTAGTCGAATTTTATTTTATTCGAATACAAAATTATCAATAGATTCTATGTCATTTAAATATGACAATAATGACATAATCATACCACTCTAATTTGGATTGATTGAAAAAAAAAAACAAAGAAGAGTTAAAGTCAAGTGGTCCTCTTCACAATATACATACTATGACTAGGCGGTACAAGTAATTACCAAACTCTAGTAGAAAAGAAAAAGGCTCTTAATAATTTTTTTGATTATACATAATTATATAATTGCCAATACAAATTTAGTTCTTTTTACAAACTTTATGTTAATAAATCCAAGGATCTAGAAATTCATTTCGGACAATTGAACCTTCTCAAACTGTTTCTTTTTAAGAACCAAAAATATTTGTGCTAAAATAACGGATGCCAAGAAAAACAAAAGGCCTTGGACACGTAATGGATCTTGAAGTACTATTTCCGCATCCCCCTGACCAAATCCACCTACATTAGGATTACTCGTTAATGGTTGATCAAGTTGGACGGATTCTCCTTCTGAAACAAGAAGTTCAGGTCCAGGGGGGATAATATCCACCACTTGACGCCCATCCAATGCATCCACTATGGTTATTTCGTATCCTCCTTTTTCTTTTCGTATGATTTTGCTTACTATACCCGCTGCTGTAGCATTATAAACATTATTGTTACTCTTGCTACCGTCGGGATAAATCTGACCCCTTCCCCTGTTCCCGCCTACGTATATGGGATATTTTAAGAAGTGAACATCTTTCTTAGTAGCGGGGTCCGGGGAAAGAATAGGAAAGGTGATTTCGCTATATTTCTGACCAGGAACAGGACCTATCACAAGAATATTTTTTTTAGTCGGGCGGTAGTTCTGAAAAGACAGATTGCCTATCTTTTCTTTAATCTCGGGCGAAATACGATCGGGGGGGGCTAATTCAAACCCTTCAGGTAAAATAAGAACAGCCCCCACATTCAAAGCCCCCTTTTTACCATTAGCAAGAACTTGTTTTAATTGCATATCATAAGGAATTCGAACAACCGCTTCAAATACAGTATCCGGAAGTACCGCCTGTGGAACCTCAATATCCACGGGTTTATTAGCTAAATGGCAATTGGCACATACAATACGGCCGGTCGCTTCGCGTGGATTTTCATAACCCTGCTGTGCAAAAATGGGATAGGCATTTGAAATGGGTGCCCCAGTTATTATATATATCATGAGCGATACGGAAATGGATCGAGTAATCTCTTCCTTTATCCAAGAAAAAAGGGTATTTCTAGTTTGCATGGTCCAATCATTGGTATCGAAAATTTATACAATAAAATTAGGTAGGTTCTTAGTCTAGTATAGTTCCCTATCTATGATTCTGCTATGTACTAAAAGAATTTTATTGTAATGGAATAGAATATAGGAGGAATCGAATCCCTTGTATGAGTAAAAAGAATAAGTACAGTTTTGAATGTTTTGCTTATGTACAAAGTAACAACCAACCATTCTAATTGGATCAGTGAATCATTTTTCAGTCATTCATTGAATGATAAATCACTACAAGTGAGGGAGATACACGATTTAAATAACGGAAAATCAAATATTTTAAAATTGTATCTAGAATGACCGGAAAGGTAGAAACAAGACCGGATATAATTTGATCATTATGAGCAAATCCAAAATCTTTGTAGACAGATCCAATCATTAGTTCCCAACCGTGGGGCGAATGGAATCCTATACATAAATCAGTTACTAAAAGAATGGAAAAGGCTTTGATTGTGTCGCTTAAGTTATATAGAAATTCTTGAACCCAATAGTTAAGAATAACAAGTTCTTCATTACCTAGCATAGAATAACCACTTAGAATAACGAAACAGATCATATTTGTCGAGAAGTGCAAAATCGTATGGATACAATCTTCATTGTGCATCTTGATCAATTGGATCGTTTCGTTGTAGATTCCGATACGAAGCTTTTCTAGATGTGTTCCCGGGTATTCCTTTATCATTTCGTCCAAGAGTAAGAGTTCCTCTAATTCTATGAATTTTTTTAGAATACTCTTTTCTTGAATATCATTCAAAAAAATTTCGGATTGCCTAGTATCCCACCAATTAGTAACCCAAGATTCCAGACTTTTAGTAAATGAGAGAGAGATCCACCAGGGCAAAAATACTATAGATGCAAGATATAGAAGGGGAATGAATGCTTTCTTTTTTGCCATTTTTTCGTCTTTGAATTTTTAATGAACTCACCCCATTCGTTGACGCTATACGATACTAACTAATATTCCTATCAAGGATCAGTTCTATTACAAGTTATCGAGCCCACGAATCTATTCCCCGCTTTTTTTGTGTATGATTCGGCGGTTAGTACTTGAATTTATAAATAATACAGAAATGGAATAAAAAAGAATCCACTTCGAATTTTAGCAAGTGATTGTTTCCAAATCTATCACTTGCTAAAATTCGAAGAGAGTGACCCCTTTCAATAAAGAAATGCATGAAAGAGCCCCTTCAAGTAACAAATATTATTCAGATTTTGAAACGAAAGAACTCTCTTTCTATCAAAATATCCAATTTTTTGAAAAAAAAAAACGACGCATAGTCCGGGAATAATTGAGAGAATTTTCTGAAGAATATTGTGATTCTGATAAAAAAATGACTACCAAAACAAGACAAAAAAGCTATCGTTATAAGCATCCCAATCGTTTGGTAATTAAGAAGTACAAAAAGGGATAAAAAGAAAGATTGATTGACAAAACAAAAAAAAAAGAGAATCTACAAGATATAATCTCTCTATTGAAAATAAAAAAAGCATTCATTCTTTTCATTTCAGTTTCAATTCATTTTTTAAAATACTTCAATTGGTACACGCAAGAAATAAGCCAATTCAGCAGCTTTTTGCTCAAGTTCTCGTGGAGTCAAATTCTCATCAGTACGAGTCAAAGGAATAGCGCCATGGCCCCCGATTTCCATATAAAGGACACGACGAGCATAAATACCCTCTTTCACTTCTATTCTGATGGACTGTACGTCTTTCATAAAGAATTGGAGGAAGATGCGACGATTTTTTCCAGGAAATCCCCAACGAAAAATACACACTATTCCTTCTTTTCTATCGAACCGATCATAACCACTACCTACATTCCACGAAATTGTGCACCACAAATAAGAGCTAATAAAGAGACCCGCAATTCCGTAGAAAGACATCACGATCCCCTGTGGAAAAAAAATGATTTGCGTAGGCGGAAATAAAGATATCAAATTTCTACCAAGATAACTGGAAATTCCAACTAATAAAAACCCTAATGAACCTAAAAAAAGGATAAAGGCCCAGCAGAAATTACTTGTTTTTCGAGACCCTGCTATAAGTTCTATCCATATATGTTCTGATCGCCAATTCATACTAGATCTAGTTGCATTTTATTGAAATTGAGAGAATAACCCAAATTAATTTGACTTTTTGTGTGTTTCCGAAATAACTCTCATCAACTAGCACTATTCTGATGTGAACTTTTATTTTAGGAGTAATTCATCGAATTGGTTAGATATAAAATAATAATATCCATTTCGTATGATTTCCTATAGATATCCACATACATATAGATATATTCACTTTACATTTAAGGCATTCGCCCCGATCCCGATTTGATTTCGTTGCAAATAGCTATAATTTATTTACTCATATATCATGTTTACACACGAATAACAATAATAGTTTCTTTATGTTCGGGGGAACCCACATCACATATTTTATTCTAAGAAATAGATATCTGTGTTATGGTCTAAGTCTAAATCTTGAAAAAAAAAAAACAAAATAGATGAGATTTAGCCCCATCATATCGATATCTAAAAAATCTTGTTTTTTTGAATATGAAGAGATAAAGAAGCCATCGCAATTGCCGGCAATATTAGGCCCACGAAAGGCACAAAAAAAGAGGGTAAATTTGTCATAAAATGGATACCTGGATTTACTATTTTTACCTGTTATTGTTATATTGTTATTTATATTGTTATAAAGGTATCTTAGAATCATTATTTCTAATTCATATAGAATTATACTAAGCATATCTAAGTGAGTATATGTGATATAATAAAAAATATATAAATATAATAAAATAAGTGCAAGGAATGTCGAACTAAATAAATATAATTTTTCATCTTTCTACATGAAATATATATATATGATAATCGCCTTTTTTATTATCTTGTTTTTGTCTTATAATTTGAATTTCATAAAATGGAATAAAATAAAGAAAGAGTTTCTTACAACTTCCTGAAAAATTTGTTACAATCCGATCCGGGAATAGGGAGTCTTAGTAAAACTGGGGATTCTAAAAAAATATCGAAAGATGCAAGATTCTGTACTTTTCACTTTTAAATTTTCTATATTTGAATTATATACACATAAGAAGAGAACGTGAAATTCGCTTTATTCTCCTTGCCTAATTTTAATTTAGCGGAAGAAGAAATGCATTCTTTTTTTTTGATAGAGGTTTTTACTGATTAGTAATCGGGAATGTCGGTAAAAAAAAAATGATCCGCATAATTATTTTTACAATTAAATCTTATGTTATCAAATGCTACCAAGCCAAAATCCATTCTACGGATTTTGGCTTTGATTTCTATAAACTAAATAACTACTCGTTTTATAAAAAAAAAATAATAATTTATATTTTGATTAATTAATATATTTTTTTGATTTTTATTAAGGATCCACTTGATTGAATTTTGATTCAGAGAAAAGAAAGCGTGGAGCTGAAATAACTCACTCAGAACGTCTTTTAAAAGATTACGTGGTACGATTAGGTCGAATTGGCCCTTATGGAATAAATATTCAGCCGTTTGTGAGCCCTCAGGTACTGTCGTATTCAATGTTTGTTCAATTACTCTTTTACCCGCAAATGCAATGTAGGCATTGGGTTCGGCAATAATGATATCGCCCAACATACCAAAACTGGCTGTCACCCCACCAGTAGTAGGAGATGTAAGGATTGATACATAGAATAACTTTTTCTTTGATTGATAATCATATAAAGCGGAAGCTATTTTAGCCATTTGCATCAAGCTCAAACTTCCTTCTTGCATGCGTGCTCCTCCGGAAGCACACACTAGAATAAGAGGCAAAAACCGATTGGTAGCATATTCGATCAAACGAGTGATCTTCTCGCCAACTACGGAGCCCATACTACCCCCCATAAACTGAAAATCCATAACCCCAATTGCTATGGGAATACCGTTTAGTTGACCTGTGCCTGTTTGAACAGCCTCAGTTAATCCTGTTTTTCTTTGATAAGAATCAATACGATCTTTGTAAGATTCCTCTTCCAACGGAAATTCAATGGTATCCACAGAGACCATATCTTCATCCATAGGAACCCAAGTACCTGGATCAATCAAAAGTTCTATTCTATCTGAACTACTCATTTTCAAATGATGTCCACAGTGTTCGCAAATATTCATTTTTGATTTCAAAAATTTCTTATAATTTAATCCATAACAATTTTCGCATTGAACCCATAAATGCCTATATTTTTGAGTAAAATCTAGATCATTAGAATTTTCCGTTTCCGTTATAGTTAACTCACTACCAGCCGGACTCGTTTTTATACTTGAACTCTGGGTTTCACTACTATTTCTGCTTTCATCAAAAATGTAACTAGAAATGTAATTGTCATTGTAATTGACAATACCACTTAAAATGTAACTATCAATACAAATTTGAGAACGAAAATAGCTGTCAATACAGCTAGTAATGTGTTTATTCCAACTATATTTAGTATCATATATGTAAGGATCATAGTGGGGATCATCACTATTAGATACACTATTTAGATAACAAAAATTCCGAGAATTAGAAAAAGAGCTTTCTAGTTCACTTAGAAAAGAATGAGCATTGTCAATCTCAAAAATTTGATTTTCAATATCAAAACATATGAAATAACTGTCCCTATTATTATCCCTAACTAAAAAAGTATCATCAGGTACGAAATTATGAATGTCTCTAACGCCGACTAAATGATCAACATTACTGTAACTAGAATTGTCACTATCGCTCCCACTAAGAGTGTTTTTATCTATATCATTTCTAATCGGGTCTTCACTTACACTGGTATTTTCAATAGAACCAAGGCTGCCCATTGATTTACTTAGCCCATACCCGTATTCTAACTCCTTTTTTTTGGACAACATCGAGTTGAACCACCCTTTTTCCATAAAGCCTTGTTGCACATATTTACATGAAAAATACAATAGATGAATAGTCATTCGATAAAAAATCATTTGAATATTTCATTTACTATCCTAATACGCATCCAAATACAATCACTAGGGTTCTATTAACAAAAAAAACAAGTAGGTGTTGTTTAATTATTTCAATTATTTCTTTTTTCGATTTGAAATAGCTAGTGATCCCCCCGCGTGTGTTGTATCAAATTCAAATCGAAAAAAGAAATAATTGTTCTATCCTATGAATATAAAGAAAGAACGTTTTTCGTAAAATCTCGTCTACTAATAAGGTTCTAGTCCAACACAGAACGAAAGGGACAATATACGGGATGGGTAGAAGAAGCTCTCATATATGACTCGATCCATGATCGGAAACTACGGGATATAAAAGAAGATACCAACCAACCCTTAGGATCCATAGAATTAATTGTGGACCTAACACAAAAATAGAAA
>Ga0207842_1000031_pt1:22500-32500 | contig 65997 bp, 55 predicted proteins | sample HigsolmetaGSP19D_FD_184847 | JGI IMG/M metagenome (GOLD analysis project Ga0207842, IMG submission 184847) | High solid enriched microbial communities from the Joint BioEnergy Institute, USA - SP1-9-D (SPAdes) | ecosystem: Engineered > Bioreactor > SSF (Solid state fermentation) >... | reverse complement strand
GTTGGTTTGAGATATTGATAAGGTGAATATCCCATCTATTCAATGCTAGGCATAATGAGTATCAAGACCTCAAAAAATTCTTTTTTCGTCCTATCTTATGAGCTTTAAGGTGTATGAAGTTTCATATTTGCTTCTTTAAGTTAAGCGGAAGCGGGTCGATAGAGACATACTCCATTTAACTTAAGTTAATCTAGGCCAAAAGCAGACCTACGTCAGGATAATCCTTCTTTGAAACACTTTGGTAGTGCTCCTTTTTATTGGAATCAAAATAATGAATCCGAGCACACGGAGCCATCTCTTTATCTTTATGTCAAGAAAAAATATGGTAGACTAGCCGATATTTCTTTCAGTTTATGAAAGAGCCCAATGCACAAAAAAATGCATGTTGGGTCTTTGAAACGGTTCAAATCATTTTGATAATAATTAGTTTGATCTGTTTTACCGAGAAGGTCTACGGTTCGAGTCCGTATAGCCCTATAATCTAACTAGAATAAAAAAATAAATAGATTTTATTTCAATTTAGAATATGAATTTCTAATAGAAATTTCATTTTTAATAATAATAGAATTCTAAACAAAACAATTAGAATGCTATTTAAATTAAAATTCCTTTTCTTTAGCTCTTTATATCCTTTAGTTCCTTCTAATAAATTTATATAAAATTCAAATCCGAAGTGAAGTGAAACCGCGAGACTCTTAGTTTTATAGTATAAATAGAAATAGTATAAAAGTAATATATATATTAGAAATGGGATTCGAGTGGATGAATCGTGAGCGGAAGGTTGACACGTGCCGAAACAAACAGGCGAAACTAAGCAGTTCGATCCAAATGAAGTTTTGTTTTGACTAAAGAGTTATGGATGGCTTGACAATTCATTCCAATTCCAATCAACTAATCCGGCATATTTTCCGCATGCAAGGAGTCCGTCTATGTTTCTACTTTACGAATATGATATTTTCTGGGCATTTCTAATAATAGCAAGTGCTATTCCTATTTTGGCATTTTTGATTTCGGGAGTTTTAGCCCCGATTCGCAAAGGGCCAGAGAAACTTTCTAGTTATGAATCGGGAATAGAACCAATGGGTGATGCTTGGCTCCAATTTCGAATTCGGTATTATATGTTTGCTCTAGTTTTTGTTGTTTTTGATGTTGAAACGGTTTTTCTTTATCCATGGGCAATGAGTTTTGATGTATTGGGTATATCCGTATTTATAGAAGCTTTCATTTTCGTGCTTATCCTAATTGTTGGTTCAGTTTATGCATGGCGAAAAGGAGCATTGGAATGGTCTTAGCTATTGAATATTCAGACAATAAAAATAAAGATAAAGAAAGTAAAAAAAAAAACATTGAAACGGTTATGAATTCCATTGAGTTTCCCTTACTTGATCGAACAGCCCCCCAAAAAAATTCAGTTATTTCAACTACATCAAATGATCTTTCAAATTGGTCAAGACTGTCCAGTTTGTGGCCGCTTCTATATGGTACCAGTTGTTGTTTCATTGAATTTGCTTCATTAATAGGCTCACGATTCGACTTTGACCGTTATGGGCTGGTACCAAGATCGAGTCCTAGACAGGCAGACCTAATTTTAACTGCGGGTACAGTAACAATGAAAATGGCTCCTTCTTTAGTGAGATTATATGAACAAATGCCTGAACCAAAATATGTTATTGCTATGGGAGCATGTACAATTACAGGGGGTATGTTCAGTACCGATTCTTATACTACTGTTCGGGGGGTCGATAAGCTAATTCCTGTAGATGTCTATTTGCCAGGTTGTCCACCTAAACCGGAGGCAGTTATAGATGCTATAACAAAACTTCGTAAAAAACTATCTCGAGAAATCTATGAAGATCGAATTAGGTCTCAACAGGGGAGTCGGTGTTTTACTATCAACCACAAGTTTTATATTGGACGAAGTACTCATACTGGAAATTATGATCGAGGATTACTCGATCAACCACCATCTACATCGATTTCGGAGATCCCTCTTGAAATATTTTTCAAATACAACAAGAGTTCAGTATCTTCCCCCGAATTAGTGAATTAGGCAGGATTTTTTTTTTTTTCACATTTTTTTACATAATAACAAACAATAATTTTCATAAATTTCATCGTAAATGTGAAATACTTAACTTATAGAGACAAATAGAAGTTTTATACAAATCAAAATGTGGGAGAGATAAAAAAGATGCAAGGTCGTTTGTCTGCTTGGCTAGCCAAACATGGGTTAGTTCATAGATCTTTGGGCTTCGACTACCAAGGAATAGAGACTTTACAAATAAAGCCTGGGGATTGGCATTCCATTGCTGTCATTTTATATGTATATGGTTACAATTATTTACGTTCCCAATGTGCCTATGATGTAGCACCGGGCGGACTGTTAGCTAGTGTGTATCATCTTACGAGAATAGCTTATGGTATAGATCAACCAGAAGAGGTATGTATAAAAGTATTTGCCCCAAGGTGGAATCCTAGAATTCCGTCTGTTTTCTGGGTTTGGAAAAGTGCGGATTTTCAAGAAAGGGAATCTTATGATATGTTGGGAATCTTTTATGATAATCATCCACGTCTGAAACGTATCTTAATGCCCGAAAGTTGGATAGGGTGGCCCTTACGTAAGGATTATATTGCCCCGAATTTTTATGAAATACAGGATGCTCATTAAATATAAATAAGAAAATTAAATATAAAAAATAAGAAACTAATTTTCACTTCTACAACTCCAGGTATTCAAATAATGTTTGTACGTTCTCTTATAGACCAAAGAGCGTAATGGAAGTCTCATTCGCATTCTATTCTAAATGGGCTAAATAAAACGAAATAAAATATAAATCAAATACAAATAAATAATACAAAATAAATAGAATAAAAAAAAAATTGTTTCTATTCAAATAAATATATATATAATATATAAAAATAGAAACAATAAAAAATAGAAATAAAAAGGATAAATAAAAAAAAAAAAACAAGACAATTAAAAAAATACAATTAGTATTAGGATGACCTAAAAGAGTTTCGCATCATGAACTATGTACCACGCACAAAACTTAAATGAGTTCGACAAAGTCACATAGGAGGAAATGAAGAAATAGAATATGAAAAGAAAAGACAACGAAATGAGAGGAGGGCTTGGATTTTATTTGTACTGTATCTGAAATGAATCTTGGTTATTCCCACCTTTCAACTCCGCGAGACTATACCTTTGAGTCTTTCAACCAATTAATTTAACCTTTCTATTTTAATATGTATGAAGTATTAACTATCTAAAGTATTAACATTGTTTTTGAACGGTAAGAGACACCGTATGAACAAATAAAAAAGAAAAGGAAGTCAAATCTCATTTTTTTTTATTTTACAGATTTTATAGACATACTCTTTACTCATCTATTCTATAATTCTAGAAAGGGTATATTCTCAGACACCTAGATAGATAAGTATCTATCATGATATAGACTAGTAATGAATATGTATGTTGACCCATATCAATTCATTTGTAAAACGGATACTCATACAAATAAATCATGTGCCAGGAACCAGATTTGAACTGGTGACACGAGGATTTTCAGTCCTCTGCTCTACCAGCTGAGCTATCCCGACCATTATCCGTGCATCGTCCTTATTTTAATAGATAACTTGAGTTTATGTCAATTAAAAAGACAAAAAAAGTCTTACTTTATCCAGACCCTGTAATTTCTTGGATCTTCAAAAAGAAAACTTTATAAGTTTTAATACAGTACAAGAAATGATATGTATTGTTAATCATTCAAATTGGAAGTGGGGATACCTTCCTCAAAGATGTTCATTTGTACGCGTATCATATATATCACAAATATTGTAATAAGAAAAAAAAATTTCCAATCAGATCCATTTGTAAAAGAGTAGAATGATTGAAAAACATAACGAATTTTAAACCGCTAACGAAACGAAAAGAGCGGATCGGATAAATAATTGGGGAATCAAACGGGCCTTTTTGGGGATAGAGGGACTCGAACCCTCACGATTTCTAAAGTCGACGGATTTTCCTCTTCCTATAAATTTCATTCTTGTCGGTATTGACGTGTGGAATGGGACTCTATCTTTATTCTCGTACGATAAATTTTATTAATAAATATTCGATTCTTTCTTCAATTTGGATCGATTCACAACAACTCTTTCGATTTTTATTTATTATTTATAGAAATATAAATAAATAAAGATTCGGGTCGTCATTAATCATTTGAGATAGGATTTCAGTACATATACGTATGTATATAGGTTTATCCTTTCTGTAGTTTTGATATAAGGATTACGTTAATGTAATAACGTAAAGAAGTTAACCCCACTTGTTAGAACAGCTTCCATTGAGTCTCTGCACCTATCCTTTTTTTATTCTTGCTTTCTTCTGAACCCTTATTTGTTTTCGTAAAATAGGATTTGGCTCAGGATTGCCCATTTTTAATTCCAGGGTTTCTCTGAATTTGAAAGTTATCACTTGGTAAGTTTCCATACCAAGGCTCAATCCAATTAAGTCCGTAGCGTCTACCAATTTCGCCATATCCCCCATTTTTGTTTTGTTGTTTTAAGATTAGGATCTCATTATGATGTCCTTCCTCGCTTTTTTCCTTTTTCTTTCATTTATGCCGGAATCTTTGAATTTATTAGATACCAATTCCTATATCGAAAAGTGTTTACTCCTATTTTTTTATTGTTTATCTCATTTCATCTCTATCGAAGATCCAGAGTTGATCCAATCAGAAATGATTCTATCATTTCTGTATCCGCAATTCAATATAGATATATATTATCTATACCAATATAGATTATGTATGCCTCTCTTTCTTTTATATCATTTTTATCGTGTAATTTGAGATACTCGAACGGTCGATTCTTTTTTTTTGTTTTATCTTTCCGAACGAAAGCGGAGGAATCTTTCATTATGATCTGGATTACGGCCTTCTCTTTTTCATTTTTTTTTTATTCGTAGCCTTTACTTTTTTAATTTCCTTAAGTTAAGGCGGCCCCTCTATAACATAACTAAAAATGACTAAAAAAAAAGAAATTTATTAATATAAATTTCTTATTATATTATTCTATTAATTTCTAATTGATCTAACTATTTAGAATTAGAATTATTTCAAATTAGAATCTATCTTAGAATCTATCTAGAATTAGAATAAATAAGTAAGATTAGAATGTGTAGAATAAGATTCTAATCTAATTAGATTCCATTTCGAATATTAATCGTTATGTTCGAGAATATATTCATTCAACTATTTAATATTTATTTGAAATTCTATTCTATATTCATATTAATTATGGTATCAAAACTAAGAATGAACAATTAATAGCTAAGATCCCAGTAGTTTACTAAATCCCTATGTATGTACAATTTTTGTTATGCGAGCCCGCTTAGCTCAGAGGTTAGAGCATCGCATTTGTAATGCGATGGTCATCGGTTCGATTCCGATAGCAGGCTTTTCTTTATTTTTTTGATTTTTTTACATAATTGATATTGTGAAATCAAAGAATATTGAAAAAGCTTCGTACCCCTTTTTCCAAGAGTCACCGATCTACTATGTCGTAGGAACTTCAAATTCTAAATAAAAAATTAGAGGAGCTAGATCCCTGTATAACAAATCACGAAAAGAACCTTTCATTTTTTTTATAAATATACAAATCCAATACGGTCCGGATATTTATCCAATTCATCTAATTATTCTTTGTGGTAAATACTCTAGGGGATGTCGCTTCATTTATCATTTAGTTTAGTTTTAATTTAAGTTTATGAAATTTCAATAAAATAAGGAGTCTTTATGTCGCGTTACAGAGGGCCTCGTTTCAAAAAAATACGACGTCTGGGGGCTTTACCGGGACTAACTAGTAAAAGGCCTAAAGCCGGAAGCGATCTTAGAAACCAATCACGTTCCAGTAAAAAATCTCAATATCGTATTCGTTTAGAAGAAAAACAAAAATTGCGTTTTCATTATGGTCTTACAGAACGACAATTACTTAAATACGTTCGTATTGCCGGAAAAGCCAAAGGGTCAACGGGTCGGGTTTTACTACAATTACTTGAAATGCGTTTGGATAACATCCTTTTTCGATTGGGTATGGCCTCGACTATTCCCCAAGCCCGCCAATTAGTTAACCATAGACATATTTTAGTTAATGGTCGTATAGTAGATATACCAAGTTATCGCTGCAAACCCCAAGATATTATTACAGCGAGGGATGAACAAAAATCTAGAGCTCTGATTCAAAATTGTCTTGATTCATCTCCTCGTGATGAGGAATTACCAAAACATTTGACTTTTCACCCATTCCAATATAAAGGATTAGTCAATCAAATAATAGATAGTAAATGGGTCTGTTTGAAAATAAATGAATTGCTAGTTGTAGAATATTATTCTCGTCAGACTTAAACCTAATTAAAATAAAACAACAAGGGTTCGGACACCTTTTCCCTCTTTCGCCTAAGCAAAAAGACCGACAAAAGTAAGGAATTTGATATGGGGATCTTTCTCCCATTCAAGGATCATGGATCACGGATCGGTAGGGAAATTTTCATTCCCTGTTGTCCACTCTTTACAGTATTTTCCGTACTAAATAAATTAGGAATAAGGAATCTATATCAAAATCAAAGAAAGGTCTAAGGAATAATGGTATCCATTGTTATTTGCTTTGATCCATTGCTGTCAATAAGATCGGTGAATTGGTTGAAAGGTACGGAAAGAGAGGGATTCGAACCCTCGGTAAACAAAAGCCTACATAGCAGTTCCAATGCTACGCCTTCAACCACTCGGCCATCTTTCCTACACAATGATTATGGCCCCAAAACCGGGTGAATAGTGAGTCATTTCATATTCTATTTTTGAATAGGTATGTAGCGTCGATTCTAACTATAAAAATATAGAAAACGTTTCAGCAAAGAAAAAGCCTTCCTTCAAGGGCAAGGGGGGGGGATACATTTTTTTGTGAAAACTGTTAAAAAAATAGATATATATATCTATTCATTTTTGCGAAGTCACGTCTTTTTCCAATATTTATTCTTTATTACATTAAAATATTTATACCAGAAGATTTAATCAATGAATTAGAACGAATCAATCGATCCATTTTTTTTTATACTATGTTTCTAATGGATACGTTTATTTTAGATCATGATTATATTTTCTTTTTTAGACTATGATTCCATATTCATAAAATTTATAAGATTTATTTCCAGTTTTAGATCTTTCAATAATAACTCCTTACTCCCATGGATCTATTTCAAATTCATGAATCATCCCAGGAATTTTTCTATTTGATTCTATAGTTTATACCCACTATGTAATGCACACAACACAAAACAGATGGTTATTCTATTTTCATCATAGAATGATTATTCGAGTCTTTTTAACCTTTGGGTCATATCAATTAAACCTTCTATAATTAGCCGAATCGGTAAGATAAATTCTTTGATTCTTCAACTTCGATGAAATCGGAATAGTTCCTTTCATTCTTAGACAACTACATTTGGATTAAATTAAATCGAATCTAATCGGATTCAAATATTTTCTTCTATTGATTCCTTTCAAAAAAACAAATAATTTGAATAGTTTGAATAGAAGGTCATATCTTTTTTTTAATGATTCTTTTTTATGTTATTTCGTACTGTACAATTAATTCCTTTGTTTGTGGGATCATTTTCTCGCAAGAGGTAGTTAAAATAAAAAAATTATAGAATGGATTGTTACCGATGCCTAGATCTCGGATAAATGGAAATTTTATTGATAAGACCTTTTCAATTGTAGCCAATATCTTATTACGAATAATTCCGACAACTTCAGGAGAAAAAGAGGCATTCACCTATTACAGAGATGGTGCGATTTGATTTTTTTATTTACTGCTTTCAGTCTTCGGAGAAAGATACATTATTCGGGATAGAAAGAATAGAAAGAAAACAAATTTGAAATAAATCTACTCTTTTTGTAAAGGTGAAGTTTGTAAATAAAACAATTCCTTCTGTCGTGTATCCACGATTAATGCAGCCTCAGATGCTTCAATTATCAATTCTAGTATTCAGCGAAAGGTTACACACCTATCCTATGGGTTAAGTCAACCCTACTCCACGAGTACCGATAGGCAGCATAGGGGAAGAAGCACTACGCCTAGGAATCAACAATACGAAAACTTTGTTAGAAATTATACCTTTTCTTTGTCGGGATCGGGACTAAGAAGAATGGTTGGGACAACAAACATCCATCTCGTTCGTATTTTGGATACCCGTATAACCATCGAAGACTGTTGAAGTGACTAATTCCTGGAAATTGAGGGGTGTTAAGGACAAAGAAATTGTTAGAGTTATCATTTTTATAAGGTACTTGATGTTAAGAAAAGATCTTTTACAGGAAGGTTGGCTAGAAATTTCTTGTAAAAACACTAGCCCCCTTCGGTTCATAATGAAATTATTTCAATCTTTTTTGATTCCAGATATTCTTCATTCTTCTCATTATGCACATAAAAATCAAAAAAGGAGGAGCCGTATGAGATGAAAATCTCACGTACGGTTCTGGAACGGAGATTCTTTGAATCGAATGACGACCGTAACGGATGTCAGCTCAATCCGAAGGAAATTATGCGGAAGCTTTACAGAATTATTATGAAGCTATGCGACTAGAAATTGATCCCTATGATAGAAGTTATATACTCTATAACATAGGCCTTATCCATACAAGGAACGGAGAACATACGAAAGCTTTGGAATATTATTTTAGGGCGCTAGAACGAAACCCGTTCTTACCACAAGCTTTTAATAATATGGCCGTGATCTGTCATTACGTGCGACTATCTCCACTATAGAAAGAAAAAAAAAGGAAAGAAAGAGAAAAAAAATGCGCGAATAAATACTCGAAAATAGGCTTTCTACATATCATAGGTATCGTCCAAAACAACGATTTTTATCAGCTGTAGCAAAGAAAAAGAAAGAAACTTCGTAGAAGTCGAAGTAGGAAGTAATAGGTATGCCTAGATCCTTTAGTCTATGGATAAAGAAAGGGTCTAATTGACAGAAAAAGCACCGTAAAGATCAATTAAGTGAGATTTTGGTCCGATACAATAAGAACTGCTTACTTATGTAACGATAGGAGATAAAAGTTAGGAATCAACTTATGTAATAGAGTCGATCCCCTAAGGTATTGAGCAGCGGTGTAGAATCAGATCCCAAAGATAGTAAGTCTTTTCTTTGATAAGGAAGAAAAGACTTTTTCAAAAATTCTATATCTATATAAATTTATATATGAAACCGAGATAGTTACCTTTCAGAAAACTCTAATGATAGCGGAAAGACCTATGTTTTATTCTTCTGAAGGTGGGAGAAAAGATAAAACTAAAACTGATTCAACTATTAATCAAAATTAAAGTTTGAAACTCATCTACTTAACCTCTTTTGGTTAACTCGAAAAAAATGAGATAGATCCATGAGAAATCTCATTCAATTAGATATGGTATTAAAAAAAGGGACACCAAAAGAATTGACTGCTGAGCCGTATGAGGTAGGAAACTCTCAAGTACGGTTCTAAGGGAAGGAATTTCCCTGCCTATTCCGACCGGGGAGAACAGGCCATTCGACAGGGAAATTCTGAAATTGCGGAGGCTTGGTTCGATCAAGCCGCTGAGTATTGGAAACAAGCTATAACGCTTACTCCCGGGAATTATATTGAGGCACAGAATTGGTTGAAGATCACAAGGCGTTTCGAATAGGAGCACTCTGTTTATTTATTATTTTATTTAATTTAGTATTAGTTATAATAAGTTAGATTTGTTATAATATTATTATAATAAAATAAAATTGTTTTGTTTGTTGTACCCATCAGTCAAAATAGAAGGTCCTCCGGAAAGAACCAATCAAAGAATTTCATTATATCCCTTCTAAGATCGTTTTCTATTTCGTCCGGTATTTCGTAGGAATAACCGATACACGGATAGAGTATAGAATATATTTTTTCTGTTAGTAAAACTAAGAAATAAAACTATAATA
>Ga0207842_1000031_pt1:7500-10000 | contig 65997 bp, 55 predicted proteins | sample HigsolmetaGSP19D_FD_184847 | JGI IMG/M metagenome (GOLD analysis project Ga0207842, IMG submission 184847) | High solid enriched microbial communities from the Joint BioEnergy Institute, USA - SP1-9-D (SPAdes) | ecosystem: Engineered > Bioreactor > SSF (Solid state fermentation) >... | reverse complement strand
TCAAAACAAAAGATTCTATGGAATCATGAAAGAGGGATCTTTCCCTCAGATTTAGTCATACCATTAGATTGACAATTTCAAAAAGCTGTTCATACTATGAACATAGTATGAGGGCGGTCGGGTAAGTATGCCCCCATCGTCTAGTGGTTCAGGACATCTCTCTTTCAAGGAGGCAACGGGGATTCGACTTCCCCTGGGGGTAGGGTACTACGCAAGGAAGTTGATCATGGATTATCAATATGCCTGGAATTGATTCTTCCTGGGTCGATGCCCGAGCGGTTAATGGGGACGGACTGTAAATTCGTTGGCAATATGTCTACGCTGGTTCAAATCCAGCTCGGCCCAATAATTCACCGATCCACCATGAAATGAATAACCCATTTGTTGTTCCCCAGAAAGGCCTAATCGGAATACGGAAGACTAAAGAAAAGTGAGATTTTCTGATATATTTTTACCGCTGTTCATTTGCTCTATTTATTTTTTTCCACAAATTCAGATCTTGTTTGCTAATGATCCATCTAGATTCATATAAGGATCCGGAGGTATAAAGTCTAAGGTAAAGAATAAAATAAAGAATAAAGAAAAAAACTCTTTTTTTTTTTCATTGAAAGTGAAAGATTGATTTGATTATCAATCAATTTCTAAAAAACGAAAGGATTACTAACAATTTGCGAGACGCTCCCACTAAAGTGCATATCCATGTGGATATCAAATATATCATGCGGATTTATGTTACAATACGACTATTCTAATCTAAATAAAATAGAAAGGGTTTGAATGAAATCATAAGAATATGTATGATGTATACTTTATTTGCTTGGGATTGTAGTTCAATTGGTCAGAGCACCGCCCTGTCAAGGCGGAAGCTGCGGGTTCGAGCCCCGTCAGTCCCGACGTATCCAAATACAATAAAAAAAAATACATCAATTCATCTCTTCGTTTTCTTTGAAAGGGAGAACAAATAGCAGAATTTCATTCCCCTCGGGAATGCTCTCTTATTTTATTTATTTATTTTTTCCTTTCACATTTCTCATCAAAGAAATACGGGAATTCCCATTTATTCAACTAGTACCGATTGAAAGGCGAAAGGCATATGTAAATTAGTACAATTATTGGTAGAAGCATATTCAGGATTCCAAGAGATACCGTACGGAGTCCGTCTTTTTCGATTATTCCCGATCTGTGTAATGTAATAGAGTACTATATGTTTCAAGTAGGACATACAAAATAAAATTTAACATAGTAACCTTGATATAATACTTTTAAGATTAAAGGTATATCCCTTTCTATTTCTAACTACGATTTTGTGTAACCTCAATTACTAATTGAAATTAGTAATGCGAATTTGAAACAATTTATCTCATTCAACTTTCACACTGAATTTTTGATATATGTGCATCCTGTAATTAATCCAAGGAAATAGTATATTACTAATAGTATATTAATAAAATAAAAAGAAAGCTCAAAAAAGAAGGATCCCATCTCTCTTTCTCTCTTAGCGAGGGCTATCTCTCTTAGTGAGAGTGAGGGAATGAATAATCTTTTTTAAGTTTAAGGGTCCTGCCGAAGAAAGAACAGGGTTTTTAATGAATTTGATGGAATACTATATTTTTTATACCCCGGCTTTCCTTATTATATATTATACTTATACTTCTTTGTTTTCCAAGAAGATTAGATCATTAAAGATTAAAGGGAGGTTCGAACTTACCTTTTTACATTTTGCTTCTATTGTTTATTTTATTGGGTTTTTTATAACCAATGTAAGTAAGTGTAAAGGAGGTCATATGATATCTCATCAGATGCTTAAGGGGGGCGTACTTTATAGAAACTGTAGTTTATAGAAACTAAAGAGTGGAATAGAATGATAAATAACGTAAAAGAATTATTGATCGGATTCATAATCCGAATTGCAATTTGGTATGGATAAAGAATCTTCCTATGTTATACTATTTAATTCTCGACGATGAATCAATTAATTTGATAGCTCAGATATTGTTATTCATAATATTGATCTGATTCGATATCATCGAGATGTAATTCATACCATTGAATATTGCATTTACAGGCGAAAGGTTTATCAGCTCTATGGGATTAAATCCCGAGTTATTTCAAATTAAATAAAAATGAAACGATGAGATTATGGAAGTAAATATTCTCGCATTTATTGCTACTGCACTGTTCATTCTAGTTCCGACTGCTTTTTTACTTATAATATACGTAAAAACGGTCAGTCAAAATGATTAATTTGACTTAAACTTGACTGTTTCGTTCTTATCAATGATTGAAAAGAAAAAATAAAAATGAAAAGTATTCCAATTTCATGTCTTAAATGAAACAAGCGGACTAGAATTATCAGTATGGTAGAAAGATTCATATATTTCTTTCTACCATACTTATTATATTATTGTAGTATATAAAGTTTTACTGGATAAAGATAGAGGTTTAATATAGATCAATCCACAATATCTATCTTCATAGATATCAATTACATATAGATATA
>Ga0207842_1000019_pt1 | contig 117871 bp, 109 predicted proteins | sample HigsolmetaGSP19D_FD_184847 | JGI IMG/M metagenome (GOLD analysis project Ga0207842, IMG submission 184847) | High solid enriched microbial communities from the Joint BioEnergy Institute, USA - SP1-9-D (SPAdes) | ecosystem: Engineered > Bioreactor > SSF (Solid state fermentation) > Aerobic >... | reverse complement strand
TCGTAATTTGCAAGTAAGTTGTTCATTGTAAATGTTTTGTAATTAAAACAATTTACTGATTTTCAATCAAATGAACAACTTTATTCTTTATTAATCAAAATGCACAACGGGTATTAACTAATATAAAAGTATTTTGAATAAATGTATTATAGGATTAGCAAATTTGTTTACTTTTTTAATTTTATTATTATGTATGCTGTCTTATTAAATTTGTATATAAATCATTATTAATTTATATAATTATCAATAGTATAAAAATATAATATGGAAATATAGATATTAGAAATAGTAAAGTTATTTATTTTTCACTCGTGATGACACAGAAAAAATATATTAAAAATGGAAGAATTTGTAAAAGAAAAAATGGATCTTTCAGAGTTTGAAAATATCAATCATATTTCACTTAACATAATTGTTATTATCTACCAATATTTTTTAGGTTAAAACGTTGGTTTACTGAAAGTGCCGTTTTGAATAAATTATTTCAGTTAGAAAAACACGCTGGAGACCGCATTTTACCGTTGGAATCGGATATTCAAATCAGTCAAAATTTTAAACAAAAAACCTTGAGAAAAATCTCAAGGTTTTTGTTATTTCTTTTTAGGTGGAAATTTTTGCAACAATTTCGTTACACCTTTCTGAATATTTGCTGCACGAGCTTCTGGCGAAGCTTTCAATGGCATTTGAATTTTCAAGGTTCCTTCCCAAACCAATCTTCCTTCATCCTTCATCGAAATCGTATAATTTTGATTTAATTTTTGAGACATAATCGGAATTCCAACCGAAACTCCACCTCCAAAACCATAGCCACCCGTTCCCATTCCAATTCCAACATTAGAATTTTGTTGTTTTGAAACATATTCTTCTGGCTTCACGTCTAACGTTAAATTTCCATCATTCGACTTCTGAAAACCTCTGTATAACATTCCTTTTTCAATCGAAGAATATAATCTAGCAGAATCTAAATCATTCAATCCTAAATTTCCTGTTTGCGTAAAAGAATACGTTCTATTTGTTTCAAAATCAAAATCTCGGTCATAATCTACCGCTACATTCTGCGTGCTACACGAAACCATTGTTAGGAAAATAGCACTTAATAAAAGTATTTTTTTCATTGTTAATATTTTAATGATGAGAACCTGAAACGAGTTCAGGTTGACAAATCACGCCCGGTTGAACTTATTTCAACATCATGTGAACTATTTCAAAGAATTAATATAAATTTCTACCACTTTTCTTAATGAATCAAAACCAATGTCGTCTAAATTAATTTCGTTGATAGCAATCCATTTTATAGCTGCAATTTCATCTTTTTCAAGAACAATTTCTTCGTCAGGAAAATCAGCAATAAATGCTAAATCACACGTTTTATACGGAACTTCTTTGTACTCGTATGTATTGGGTTGCGAAAGAAAATACTTGAAATTCTCTAAAGGAATTTTAATTCCTAATTCTTCTTCAATCTCTCGTTGACACGTTCTTTCTGCCGACTCATCTGGATCTGTAAATCCACCAGCTAAATCTAACATTCCCTTTTTTGGTTCTTTATTACGAACAGTAAACAAGATTTTGTCATCTTTTTTAAGAATAACCGCCACCGCAGCAGCTACGTTTTGATAATAGACCAAATCGCAATTGTTGCATGTCATTTTTCTAAAGTCAAAGTGATCGATCGTATGTCCACAATTGGGACAAAACTTGAATGATTTTATCATTTCTTTTCTATTTAATGTAAAATCTGAAACAGATTCAGGATGATTAAACTATTTATTTCTCGGGTGAAATTTGATAATCGCATCTCGAATAAATTCTTGATCAACATGCGTATAAATTTCAGTCGTCGTAATACTTTCGTGTCCCAACATTAACTGAATTGCACGAAGATCTGCTCCATTTTTCAATAAATGAGTCGCAAAAGAATGACGAAATGTATGCGGACTAATTGTTTTTTTAACTCCAGCAATTATCGATAATTCTTTCACGATTGTAAAAATCATCACACGTGTCAGGTTTTTACCTCTTCTATTTAAGAACAAAAAATCTTCGAAACCAGCTTGTATAGGAAGATGAATACGAATACTTTCTTTGTACAAGTTAATATATTTTATCGTATAATCGCTAATCGGAACAAGTCTTTGTTTGTTTCCTTTCCCAATGACACGAATAAAACCATCATCAAAAAAGAGATCAGAAATTTTGAGATTTATCAATTCCGAAACACGCAAACCACAACCATAAAGCACTTCTATAATCGCACGATTGCGCTGTCCTTCTGGTTTTGATAAATCAATTACTTCAATCATTTTATCAATTTCTTTTTCAGAAAGTACATCAGGAAGTTTCATCCCAATTTTTGGAGTTTCGAGCAAAGAAGTTGGATTATCTTCTCTAAAATCTTCGAGTTGTAAGTACCCAAAAAAGCTTTTCAAGCCAGAAATAACACGCGCTTGCGAACGCACGCTATATTCACTCGATGCAAAATCGTGTACAAAATCCCTTAAATCATCTTGTGAATAATCTAAAGGTTGTTTATCAGAATAATTAATTAATTTTTGAATATCGCGTAGATAACCTTCAATTGTATTGGCAGAAACTCTTTTTTCTAATTTCAGATACATTTGATAGTCATACAAAGCATCTTTCCACAGCATTTACTTCGTTATTTTTTCAAGTTCAAAAATACGCTTTATCATTTCATCTTCGGGCATCCAAACTTGATAAAATGCACGAGAACCATATAAAGTTCCAGCAATTGTGGCTTTCATGTAGTTATCAACAGTTGTTGAAAAGACAGGGTTAAACTCATTTGAAGGAATTCCTAAAACACCTAAAAACTCATTTCTATACATCCCAGCACTAAAATATTTTAGATAAATTGCTTCGTTATGAAACATGAAAAAATCGTGAATTGAATAAATTTTCTTGAATAAAAAGTCATTAAAATAATTTGCATCTTGATTATAATACAACCAGTTCGAAACCGAATTTGTATCTAATGCAACAAACTCATCAGGAATAATTCCACCACCACCGTACACTTTTTTACCTGAAGGCGCTGTAAACTCTAAATCTTTATTGATTTTAATTGAGTCTTTACTATATAATTCACCCGATTTTAAACGTTTGTATAAATCGTCGCTGTATTTTGCCGTTTTTTTATCAAAAGGTTTTTGAATAGATCGTCCAGAAGGTGTGTAATAGTTTGCAACAGTCAAACGTACCTTAGTACCATCTCCTAAACTAATTTCGCGTTGCACCAAACCTTTACCAAACGAACGACGACCAACGATAATTCCACGTCCGTAATCTTGCAAAGCTCCCGCAACAATCTCACTCGAGGAAGCAGAATTTTCGTCCATTAAAACATAAATTTTCCCTTGCTCGAAAAGACCTCTATTTGTAGCGTAAATATATTTTTTACGTTTTTGTTTGTCTTGTGTGTAAACTATCAATTCGTTTTTCGTCAAAAATTCATCTGCAATTTCTTCTGCAATATGCATGATTCCTCCAGGATTTCCGCGTAAATCGAACACCAAAGTTTTCATGCCTTGATCCAATAAATTTTGTAAACCTTCGTGAACTTCATTTGCAGAATTTTCAGAAAAACGAGTCAATTTAAGATAACCAATATCTTTCGTTAACATATGTTTTCCAGTAACCGTAGGAATTGGAACAATAGTTCGATTTAGCGTAACAGAAACTGGTTTTCGATCGCGAATAACAGATAGTTTAACTTCCGATCCTTTCTTACCTTTCAATAAACCTTCTATTGTTTTATTATCTTTTGCAACCAAAGATTGATTATCTACAGCAACTAATTGATCTCCAAACTCTAGTTTACCATAATTTTTCGTTCCAGGTAATGTACGTTCAACAACAATGGTGTCATTCATTGTACGAAATTGAATACCAATTCCAACAAATTCACCTTTCAATTGTTCTTCTGCCTTTTGTACAGAAGCTTTGTCGATATATGTACTATGTGGATCTAGCTTGGCAACCATATAATGAATCGCATCATCAACCAAACTATCCGAATTAACATCGTTCACATATTCATTGTCAATCAAAGAAACTAATCGACGAATTTTTTGTTCGTTATCCGAATATTGCAAACCTACAATATCCTTGTTTTCATCGAACGCAAAGTCGTATTTTTTCCCAACCATAAAACCGATTAAGAAAATAATCATCACAACTAATACGATATTAATAACCTTGAAAAAACTTCTCATTGAAATGTTAACTGTATAATTCTTCTTCCGTAATTTGTCGAATTGTAATTCCTGATTTTTCTAAAAACTCTAACCCAGAAAGATCTTTGTATTGTTGAATGTAAACGATGCGCTTTATACCTGCTTGCAAAATAAGTTTGCTACAATCTGTACAAGGCGAAAGTGTAATATACAATGTCGCTCCTTCTGCAGATTGTGTAGACGTTGCACATTTTAGAATTGCATTTGCTTCGGCGTGCAAAACATGCCATTTTGTATTCCCTGCTTCGTCCTCGCATTTGTTCTCAAAACCACTTGGCGTACCATTGTAACCATCAGAAATAATCATTCGATTTTTAACAATAATTGCACCAACTTTTTTGCGTTCACAATAGGATAGATTCGCCCATTCAAAAGCCATTTTAAGATAAGCTTTATCGTAACGTAATTGTTTTTCAAAGTTTGTTTCCATTTCTAACTAAGCTTCTTCTTTGTTTTTTGTCCATAAAGGCGGAATAAAAAATGGTAATGGGTTTCGGAAAAATGCTTTTAATGTATGTGAAATCATCGTAAAAATCTTATAAAAAGGAATATTATTAGATCGCATTGCCATTAATAATGATAAGATAAAACTAACTAAGAAGTTGCTCCAACCAACCATGAAAATTGCAATAAAACCTATAATCATTGGTCCAATATCAAAATGATAGCCCATTCCTCCAATACCAATCGCGAAGTTTCCTGAAACGAAAGTAATGTGTCGAATATCGAAAGGTTGACCTGTAAAATCGCCAATCAAAAAGGCACATCCCATCATAAAACCGAATGCAACATTACCGACAACTCCTCCCATATTTTTCTCAAACCAATTCGAAATTCTTCTTCTTCTACGTTCTGAAAATGATTTCTTCAGAATTGGATGATTATAAATACGTTCTGGAATATTATGAAAACGTTGATTATTAATTGTAATTCCAGAAATTAATCCTGAAAGGAATAAGAAGACTCCAGCAATTGCTCCGAAGTAAAAAATATGCCAATCCATTATCACTACTTCTTCCCAATAATGATACGCTTTAGAATATTTTAAAACTTCTAATCCTAAGATTTCGTTGAGTAAATAAAATATTCCTAATGAAACCACAAAACCTGCAACAACATTTCCTAAAAAAGCAATCATTTGGCTTCTTACTAATTGCGCAAATAAAGTTGTAAAATCTTTCACATTCAGTTCAGAACCAGAAGTCGGCACAAGCGAACGAGCTAAACGAGCTGCTGTCATAGAAGGCTGTTTTGTAGCAAGTGTCATATGTGTCAAATAAATCATACAGAAACCAATAGCATAATTAATACTAAAGAAAAACGCTTTAAATAGTGGCGATGTATCATGAATATTTCCAATTCCGGTTTTAATAAAACACAAAAAAGAAACAATAAAACCACCTCCACAAGCTGTCCAAAACATTTTATTGTACTCTTTAGCTGTCTGCGTAATATATTTTTCGCCCGTTTTACCATTATGATAAGTCACTAAGAAAGTGATTAAATAAACCGTAGAACCTAACTGATTACTCATAAAGTTTTTCGGTGCATAAAACTCAACCCATTTCTTTGTTGCAAAACTATAGAAAGAAATTATTCCGTGTAATCTTAGTTCATTATAACTATTTAAAATTGTTTGCAAACGAACCAATTGCTGTTGCAAACGATTAATTTTTGATGCAACTTTCAATGAAATTCCTTTGTAATCTTTTTGTGTTAATATATCATTTAACAAATGTTTACACTTAGAAATACTTTCTTTAATCTCTAACATATCAAATCCAGCTTGTGGATTTTCGATAATGTTACTAATCTGCATCGAAAGTTTAGAGAATGGATTATCAAGATAATTAACCTCGTTACTATAACGCATCATTTCTTTGTCCGAAAACCCACCAGTAATACGAACCGTCAAAATAGAAATTGCTTGTAAAAGCTGATTCTGAATATTATTGACGTTTCCTTTAAAATTATCTGGTTCGATATCTTGATACAATACTTCGAAAAATTTTCGCCAACGATCTCTTGGAATAATTCGGATTGCTGATAAGTTTTTCGAATTATAAAAAATCTCATTTACCACAGAAGTTAATTCATTATTATCTTCAATATCTGGTAAAAGAGAATCCATTATTTTCTTTCTAAAAATGGATAATAAATTATCTTCCAGATGAATTCCACTATCTACTAAATAGCTAACGAAATTGATTTTCCCGAATGTATTTTGAAGTTCTTCGCGAAAAATTAACCGATATGTAGGGTTATTTTGAAGTTTAGAAATTAGATCATCTATAAAAGAAATTGAATCTGGATAATCTTTTCTTGCTTTCTCTAATAATCTTAGAAAAAAGCTCTTCTCGTATTTTTTATTTTGATCAAATATAGAGTCTAAAGCCATATTTTAATTTCTTCATTCAGAGTACAAAAGTAAAAAACTTATACTACCTAAGCAGTATAAATCAACAGAAATAAAAAAGTGATTCTCGATGAACCACTTTTTATATATTTAGAATTTAAAATTTTTCTTATCTATTGCTGGGTTGATTTTTATGTCATTAAATTTGACCACATATTCTCCTCCCTCTGTAGGTTTTCCCACAACTTTGGTAGCAAAAGATAATCCATTGTAATTTTTGAAATTAGAGTAATAAAGTGTTTCATCTTTATTTTTCTCCATTACAATTTCGTAAGAATTTTTGTCAAAACAATAAACCGTTGAATTCGCATTTTTTGTTAATTCGATTTTATAGCAACTATTATTTTGATCGTATTTATCTATACCTATGTATTTTACCTTAAATCCTTTTTGTTTATATTTCAATACATCAGAGTCAAAAGAGTCCGGTTTATAATCTTTTACAGCTATATTTTTCTTTGCAACTTCGCTATATGTCCATCCCATTCTACCATCATATCCTTCGTTCAAGATTTCTTTTCCATTGATCACAAACACTACTTTTTTGTTGTAAGGGCGTTGATGATAAACTATCATTGGGTAAGAATCTCCAACATTTATAATGGCTTCTCCTTTTAGGATAATACTGTTCAAATTATTCCAAGCTGCTTCACCTCCTGTTTTTTGAATATGAGTTTCGATTATTTTCTCTGCATTTTGTGCAAATGTAGTCACAGAAAATAATGAAATCATAAGCGCGCTAAACGTCAATTTCGACATAAGAACTTTTTTAATTTTTAACAATCTGTCGAACAAGATATAAAAACTAATTTAAAGTTCTGTAAAGAAATATTGTCTTTTAGTCTTTTTTAACTTCTATATGCGCCCAATTTTCTCCTCTTAAGATACGGTAAACCTGACCTTGAGAAATATTAAATTGTTTTGCTAGTGTAGAAATTTTTGTTTTTCTATCTGGATCAAATAATTTCTTTTTCAGACGAATAACTTGCGCTTCTGTCAACTTACTATTTGGAATACTGTCTAAACGAGAACGTCCTTTCATCATTCTAAATAAATCCTTGTTATGCTCTTTCCATTCGTCTAAAGTAGCCCACTTTAAATTATCCATTGCGTTGTTTAATTTGTTATGATCCAAATGCACTACATATTCTTTATTGTCTTTATTTGGTAAAAAAGTTTCGGCAACCATTTTATGTACATATTTAGCTGTACGTTTTCCATCTGCTTTTGTTACCCAAATCGCACGATAACCGTTGTTAATCGCTCCTTCTAAGATTTTGTATTTATCTTGTCCTGTATATAATTTTTTTACAAGACCATCTTTTGAAACTAAAAAGGATCTTTTATCAATTAATCCTTCTGCTTCGTATTCTTTCCATGAATCACTCATAATCACTATTTTACTTATTTAATCCATTTTACAACAACATTCATACCGAAATAATTTTTTAAATATTAATTAACTTAATTATTTCATTTCCAAGTCAAGTATAGCTGATTTTAGGGCAAATATAAATCATAAAAAGTTTAAAGATTATTTTTTAACAATACTGGATAAGTATTTTTTTGCACGCTCTAAATCTCCTGGTGTATCAATTCCTACTCCTATCGATTCGGTTTCAATCACTTTAATCTTCATTCCGTATTCCAAATAACGTAATTGTTCTAATTTTTCTGCACGCTCATTTTGACGCATTTCAAGTGTTGAAAACTTCAACAAAGCTTCTTTTCTAAACGCATAAATCCCTAAATGACGAAAATAATTTGGTGTAAAATTAGTTTCACGTGCAAATGGAATTGCTGAACGCGAAAAATAAAGTGCAAAATCGTTAATATCAGTGACCACTTTTACAAAATTAGGATTGTTAATATCTTCTTCCTTTGTAATGGATTCTTTTAAAGTCGCCACATCTACAGTTTTTCCCAATTCTCCATCAAAAGAGGATAAAATATCTGCTAAAGCTTTTTCGTTCACAAATGGTTCATCTCCTTGTACATTCAAGATAATATCACATTCTATATCTTGTATAGCTTCAGCAATTCTATCACTTCCTGTTTCGTGATCTTTGATACTCATGATTGCTTTTCCGTTGTGCGAAACAATTTCATCAAAAATTAAATCAGAATCTGTCACCACAAAAACATCGTCAAACAAATTAGTAGCGACAACATTTTCGTACGTCATTCTTATCACAGTTTTATCGCCCAATTGTTGCATCAATTTACCTGGAAAACGTGTTGCTGCATAACGAGCTGGAATTACGGCTATTTTTTTCACAATTTTTAATTTCAAATTTCTGTAAATTTAAAATAGATTCGGTTGAAATGCTTCATTAATCAACAAAATAATTATAGTATCTTTGCTAAAATAAATTTTCTGTATGAAGATTGCTTTCAAAATTTTGTTATTTTTGATTTCATTAGGATTAATATATATCTTAATCAACGAGTTAAAAATTCAAGGATAAAGAAAAATTTATGTCAAAAACAACTCAACGTTCGTTAGCGATTTTACTATCTCACGATATGCTTAGTTATATTACCAAAACAACCGACGGAGAAACGACTTCGTACTCGGATGTGTATGACTATTCGGTAGATTTTACAAATCTTAACAAAACGGAAATTGAGATTGAACATGAATTGCGTTCTAATTTGACTTTGCTACAAGAATATGATTATGTGCATATTTGTTTTTTGTCGACAACTGTAAATGTTGTTCCAAATCACTTTGCGCACAAACCTTTTGAGGAATTGTTATCACTTTCTAACTATAGTCCTGTAAAATTAGCAATCGATTGTCCTTTGGAAAATGTAGATGCATCAATTATCTACAATATTCATTATCCACTAAAAGATATTTTGCTTTCATTACCGAATTTGCAAAATGCGCGTTTGTATCATTCGGGCAAATTCTTGGTAGATTACGGAATGATTAATTCTAAAAACGATGAAATTTATATCAATTTAATGCATCAAAAATTAGAAGTTTGCGTGTTGAGCAATGGAGAATTTATTTTTTATAATCTATTTGAAACAAAAACGAAAGAAGACTTTTTGTTTTACATTTTGTATACATTAAATCAATTAAATATTAGTCCAAATACCGTTTCATTGTATGCTTTTGGCGATATCTTAAATTCGCCAGATTTTTACGAAACTTTACAAAAATATGTGCGTCATATTTCGTTTAACGAAGCAGACAAACAACTTGGGCAATATTTTACATTATATAAATTATTCGAATGCGAATCATTTCAGGAACATTAAAAGGAAAAAGAATCACAGCACCAACTAACTTGCCGGTGCGCCCAACAACAGACTTCGCGAAAGAAGCTTTATTTAATATCTTAAACAACGAATGGTATTTCGACGAAATTACCGTTTTAGATTTATTCTCTGGAATAGGAAGTATTTCATTAGAGTTTGCTTCGCGTGGAGCAAAAAAAGTAACTTCGGTTGATAATTTCTATGGTTGTGTAAAATTTTTGGACGAAACAGCGAAACAATTAAAATTAGATGATGTTATCTCGACTGTAAAAAGTGATGTCATTAAATATTTGGACAAACAACCTATCAAAAAGTTTGATATTATTTTTGCTGATCCTCCTTACGATTTGGATGTAGAAACTTACAAAAAAATCCCAAATTTGGTTATCGATAATCAATGGTTAGAAGAAGGTGGAAATTTTGTTTTAGAACATCCTTCAAGCATTTCTTTTGAAGAGCATCCAAACTTTGTACAGCACAAAAAATACGGAAACGTACACTTCTCTTTTTTCGAGTAAACATCCATTTTCTTAAAATATTTAACAAAATCGACTGATAGATGATATCTATCAGTCGATTTCTTTTTTTTATTTATACTAAGTCTAATTAAATTTGCAGCATTAATTTTATTTAGAATAAATATACATAACATATGAAAAGGAATAAACTTTTACTAGCTACACTTACTATACTAAGTTTTTCTACTGCGTTCGCACAAGAAACAACGAAAGAAAAAAAAGATTCAATTAGCAATCTACAAGAAGTTGAAATTTTTGGAGATCGTAACAAGAATCAAAGAGGTTTAGAAACAATTACACGTTTTCCTGCAAATCCTCAAGATCAAGTTCAATCTATTTCAATTATTTCTGAAAAGTTAATTGAAGAACAAGGTGCACAAACAATTACAGATGCTACTCGTAATGTACCAGGTGTTACGTTATTTGGAAATTATGGAGGTATTCGCGAGTCGATGTCTATTCGTGGATATAGAGGAGTTCCTGTCTTAAAAAATGGTGTTCGTATGGACTCTGATTTCCGTACAGGATCTGCTGTTATTGATATGGCTGGTGTAGAATCTATTCAAGTTATTCGTGGTTCTGCTGCGGTTACACAAGGAATTGGAAATGGATTAGGTTCTGCTGGTGGTGTAATTAACGTTACAACAAAAACGCCACGTTATATTAACCAAGGACATATTTCTGCACAATATGGAAGCTGGAATACTTTCCGTTCTACATATGATATTCAACGAACAGTTACAGAAGATAAAAATTTAGCTTTCCGTTTAACAGGTTCATATAACAATGGAGATAGTTATAGAGATGTTATTAACAGTAATTCTTTCTATGTAAATCCATCTATGGCTTGGAAAATTGATGATAAAACTGAATTTGTTGCTGAGTTTGATTATTACAAAGGAGATAAAACGCCAGATCGTGGAACTATCAATTTAGGAGATAATTTTACTGAAGCTTTATACGATATCGGTGATAAATTTATGGGATATGATATCGATAATACCGAAATCAAAAACTATTCTTACGCTGCTCGTATTACAAGACAGTTAACAAATAATATTAGTGCTAGAGTTGCTTACTTTAGTAACTTCTACAACAGTGACCAATTAGGAGCAACGTTAGCTTCACCAAAAGGAAGTACAGAATATAACATTCGTAATCGTGGATTAGGTCGTTCTTTTAGAGATGATAGAAACTCGACTTTACAAATTGACTTGATTGGTAAAGATATGAGATTTGGTGATTTCAAATGGAATTGGCAAGCTGGATATGATTATACAATCAACCGTTTAGAAACAAGAACTGCAGATGGTATCGGAACTATTGATCAAATTGATGTTTTCAAAGATATTAACCATTCGATCAACTTAACTCCTGAGCAAGAAGCTAAATTAGCTTGGAACAAAGACAAAACAAATCTATCAAGAGGTTATTCTTACGGATTTATGACACAACATCATTTCTCTTATAAAGATTTAATCACATTTGTTGGAGGTTTACGTTATAGCTATTTAATCGATAACCACGATGGTGTTGTAGATCCTGTTGTTGGTTTAGTTGTTTCTCCTTGGAGAAATGTAAATGCTTACATTACTTATGCAACAAACACAAGTTTACGCTCTGCTTTAAACATTATGACTGATGGAAGCAAAGCTGGACCTTCTGTTACAGATCAAGTAGAAGTTGGTGTTAAAACACAATGGTTCAACGACCGTTTACGTGCAAACGTAGTTTACTTCAACATGAACAACGATAACTTAACATTCGAAACATACGAAAATCAAACAGCAACTGGTTTATACGAAAAAGCTGGTAATTTGAGACGTAAAGGTATCGAGTTTGAAGTTGCTGGTCGTCCATTACCAAACTTACAAGTTATGTTAGGATATGCATACTTAGATGCTGGTTACCACGATTCTCCTCAATATGTAGAAGATTCAAGACCATCTAATGCGCCTTACAATACAGCAAATGCTTGGGTTCAATATAAATTTATTGAAAATAATTTCTTGAATGGTTTCACTGTTTCTGCTGGTGTTTACTACGTAGGTTCAAGACCATCTAACGAACAAAGTTTAGATCGTGATGCTCATGGTAATTTCTACGGAGGAAGCAAACCTTTCTTATTGCCAGATTATTATACATTAAATGCGCAAGTTGGATATTCTATGAAAAGATTTGACTTCCGTTTATTCTTTAATAACATTACAGATCAGTTAGGATACAATTCTTACTTCCGTGGAGGTTACATCAACCAAATCGATCCATTTAATATGGCTGCACAAGTAAATTTCAAATTCTAATTTTCTCAGAGTTAAACATATTTTTAGCATTTATTTAATAGGAAAACGACAGTTTTATAAACTGTCGTTTTTATTTTGGATAGAATTGACTAACTTTCGTCAAAATTTTTCTTAAAACATGAAAACAAAAATTACTGCTTTATTGATATTCTTTTGTTCGATTTTTACATTTGCACAAACAGAAAATACGCTAAAATCTATTCCAGAATTTTCTTTTGTAAAAATGCAATCCGAAGGAATTTTCAGTTCAAAAGATATCAAAAAAGGAAAACAAACGTTAATCGTTTTATATTCGCCAACATGTATTCACTGCCAATTAGCCTTGAATCATTTTAGCAATAATTACGAAGAACATTTAAAAAATACTCAGATTATTTTGGTTTCTGAATACGAAGCAAAAGACGCTATCCCTTTCCTAAAAGAGCACGCATCTAATTTTGTAAACAATAAAAATGTAGAATTATTATATGATTCTAATTACGAATTTGGTCCAATTTTTCAACCAACTTCTATTCCTACATTTTATTTATTCGACAAGGATAAAAATCTTGTTACAATCAAAAAAGGTTCTGTAGAAGCAAATCAAATTTTTAAATATTTGAAATAATTTAAAAATTAATCCATAAAAAAAATCCACTCAATTGAGTGGATTTTTTTGTTATATCTAATCGATGATTATTTACCTTGTTGTGCTTGAGCTTCGAATTGTTTTTGTAATTCTTTAATTTGCTCTTCAGATAAACCTTGTCCTCCTTGCGCACCTGGTTGACCTTGTGGCGCTGGTTGACCTTCTTTAAAGTCTACTAATTCTACTTCGAACTCTAATGCTTGGTTTGGTCCAATTTGTCCTCCAGGAGCTCCCATTTCACCGTAACCTAAGTTAGCTGGAATATAGAATTTGTATTTAGATCCTTTAGACATTAATTGTAAACCTTCTGACCATCCTGGAATAACTTGGTTCAAAGGAAATTCTACACCTCCTTTAGCTTCAGGGTTTTTATCTGTACTGTCAAAAGTTTTACCAGTAGCTAAAATTTTACCAGTATATTTTACTTTAACAATACTATTAATGTTTGGTTTAGCACCTGTTCCTTCTTTTTCTACAACATAAACTAATCCAGAAGCAGTTGTTTTAGCACCAGAAGTTTTTTTCTTCTCGTCTACTAATTTTTTAGACTCGTCTGCATTTTTCTTAACCAAGTTTTGTTGGTGATTTTTTGCATACGTATCTAAAATTCCCATTCCCGCTTCTTGTGTAATCAACAATTTTTTGTGACGTACAACATCCATAATCCCTTGAACAATAATATCCTTGTCCATTTGATCTAATTGTTGTTGGTTAATAACCGTCTCAATTTGCTGACCAACTTGTTGACCAATCGCGTAAGATTCTCTACCTTCTTTACCTGCTTTTAAGTAATCGCGGATCCCTTTTTCTAATTGATCGTAGTTGATACTATCAGTTTCAACTAAACGTCCTCCAAGACCTTTGATTTGCTCACCAAGACCAGTTCCGAAAGCATAAGAAGCTTTTTGATCTTCGCTTTCTAATTTGTCTACAGATTTTCCTTTGTTACAAGACACTAACGACGCAACAACAAAAATCCCTAAAAGAACTTTTTTCATTATTTATAAAAATTTATTGCAAGTTTAATAAGAAACTTTCATTAATCATACAAATCTAAACCAAATTCTTCTTTTAATTTTAACAAAATCGGGTTTTTATCTGATAATTTCTCAAATTTTTCTTTGTTTGATAAGATATGATTCGTTGCTTCCTTCTCAGAAAACTTAATTTGAATACTAAAATAGTGATTCTTAAGGAATGCTCTCAAACTATTTCTGATTCGATCACGGTATTCCTCAAATTCTTGTTCCGATGAATGAGAAGTAAATTCGAAAATAATTTCATCACCTTCCAAGCCAAGTTCAGTTGTCATCAAAGCATTATAGGACGGAATATTATGTTCGATTTTTAATCGATCCAAAAATCTTTTCCAGCCTTCTTTTACTTGATCCAATGTAAACTTTTCTCGAGGCAAATCATTTCGTAAAATCTCCTCTTGATGTTCTTCTACTTTTGCTCCAGGCAAAGCCATCTTAAGACTAAACGACGAATTACCATTTGTTCTAATTGGTTTTGAAGCACGCGTATATTCTTTGACTTCTTCTGAAATCGAAGTTTTAACGTGTTGCGTATTTACCTGTTGTGAAGTTTGCCCATTTTGAGGAATAGAATTATTTTGCTGAATTTGAGGAACTTCAATTTTAGAAGTTTGTTGTTCAGAAAAATAAAACGTTGGCGGAACTATCCTATACTTTTTTTTTTAAGCCCGTTTTCTTCTGCCGTTAACGAAGCCAATTGCATCAATGCAATTTCAACTGTTAAACGTGGATTTTTACTCGATTTGTAGTTTAAATCTGCCTCATTACAAATTTCAATTGCTCCAAATAAAAACGTTGCTGAACATTTTTGCGCATGCTCCAAATATTTTGCTTTTATACGCTCTCCTACTTCCAATAAACTTACTGTATTAGCTGTTTTCGCCATTAATAAATCACGAAAATGAGCACCCAAACCACAAATAAATAAATGTGCATCAAAACCTTTGTTCAAAATATCATTCAATTGCAACATCGCTTGCGGAATATCATTTTCCAAACACGCGTCTGTCATCTTGAAATAGTAATCGTAATCTAATACATTCAAGTTTTCTGCTACTGAAGAATAGGTCAAATTTTTATTGGTAAAAGTTGACATTCTATCAAAGATTGACAATGAATCGCGTAACGCACCATCTGCTTTTTGAGCAATCAAATGTAATGCATCATCTTCAAAAGTTACCTGTTCTTTTTCAGCAACATTTTTCAAATGTCCTTTGATATCTTCAACTCCAATTCGTTTGAAATCATAAATCTGACAACGAGAAAGAATCGTAGGAATAATTTTATGTTTTTCTGTAGTTGCCAAAATAAAAATAGCATGCGCTGGTGGCTCTTCTAACGTTTTCAGAAATGCATTAAAAGCAGCTGTTGACAACATATGAACCTCATCAATGATGTAGACACGATATTTCCCTATTTGAGGAACAATACGCACTTGATCGATTAAATTTCTGATATCGTCAACCGAATTATTAGATGCCGCATCCAACTCAAAAATATTGAAAGCAAAATCTTGATCGCCTTCTACTCCATTTTCTTCGTTGATTTTACGTGCTAAAATTCGAGCACATGTTGTTTTTCCAACACCTCTTGGTCCACAAAATAAAAGAGCTTGCGGCAATTGATTTGACTTTATCGCTTGCTCCAAAGTATTTGTAATAGACGCTTGTCCAACTACATCTTCAAAATTTAGCGGGCGATATTTTCTGGCTGAAACAACAAAATTTTCCATACTATTGGCAAATATAATGGTTATAATTTTAAGAATTAAATCTATTCATTTTTTTTAATTTTTTTTAATTTTTTTTAATTTTTTTTAATTTTTTTTCTGTCAAAACGAATGTTAAAAAACAAAAGGTAGTCATACAACCTAGTGAAATAATTGAAGCAAAGATGTAATTTATTTCAAATAAAAGTCCTGATAAGGCAATTAATAAAAAAATTACTCCAAAATAAAACATAATTTTTCTGGAATATTTTTGTGCAAAATTCCAATTCTCAATATTTTTCATTGATAAGTTTGACCTATAACCATATAATGGATTAATATTTTTTGCAGGAAAAATTAATTGTACAATTCCCATAATTATAAATATTAGACCAAAAAATAAGGATAAAATAAAAAAAGGGCTTTCTGTATTCATCATAAAAAAAAATTAAATCATCTTAGTCTTTATCATTTTATATAAAATTAAATACTTTTCGTTAGATTCGTACTTTTAGATTTATTATTTTTGCTTCAATTATACTCAACCTTAAAATGGCTATAAAAAACACACAGGAAACACCAAAAACTCCTAAAAAACAAATCGTCAAAACAATTATAGGTATACTGTTTTTAGTAATCGGTTTATTACTATTAGCTTCGTTTATTTCTTATTTTTTTAATGGTTTTATGGATCAGAGCCAAATCTCTGATTTATTAGATAAAAGTCAAACCGCCGAAAATATTTTCGGGAAGTTTGGCGCATTATTAGGTGAAACATTCATTTTGCAAGGAATCGGAATTGTTTCATTTTTTGTCCCAGTCTTCTTTATTCTCTTAGGAGTTAAAGTTGCTACAAATTGGAAAAAAATTAAGCCTTTCACAACGCTTTATCAAAGCATTTTCTTCATGATTTGGTTGCCAATATTTTTTGGTTGTATTTTACCAACTCAACACATGTTTTCTGGCGTAATGGGATTTGAAATTAATGATTTCCTAAATAGCTTTATTGGTAAATGGGGTGTAATTTTATTGCTTTTCGTTAGTTTATTGATTTATTGTGTCATTCATTTCCGAATGACGTATCAATCTATCCAAGAAAAAATGGAAGAACGTGCGAAACAAAAAGAAATTGAGCGCATAGAAAAAGAGCAAGAAAAAATCAAGAGAGAACAGCTTGAATTAAGAAAACGTAAGGAAAAAGAAGAACAAGAAAAGATAAATAAATTCAATCAAGATGCTGAAAAGCAACAAGAAGATAGTTTATCGCAAGAATTAGAATTGATAGAACAACAAGAGAAAGAAGCAATTCAATCTCATAAAGTAAATCCAAACGAAGCATTTCATCAAGAATTTAAAATTAATCAACCAAAAGAGGAAGAAACAATCGAAGAAACTCCACTTAATATTACAGAATTAGTGGTTGAAGATTTGGCAGATGATGAGGAAGAAAATAATCAAGTAGATTTTTTATCAATTAATGATGAAGAAAATTTAGAAACAGAAATTCAACCAACTCAAAACTCTTCTGAAAATGGATTAGAATTAAAAGTTCAACACGTTGATGAAGAAGAAGAATTTGAAGCGACTTCTGCTCGATTGGTACAAGAGCAAGGTGAATACAATCAACGTTTAGATTTACCAAATTATCAATTTCCTCCTATTTCATTGTTAAAAAAATATGACAACGGAAATACCTTAATTGATCAAAAAGAATTAGAAACGAACAAAAATAGAATTGTCGAAACCTTAGGAAACTATGGAATCGGAATCGATGAAATTTCTGCAACAATCGGTCCTACAGTTACATTGTACGAAATTGTACCAAAAGCTGGTGTTCGTATTTCTAAAATCAAAAATCTTGAGGACGATATTGCCTTAAGTTTGGCTGCGCTTGGTATTCGTATTATTGCGCCGATTCCTGGAAAAGGAACAATTGGTATTGAGGTTCCAAATTCTAATCCTTCGATGGTTTCCATGCATTCGGTAATTGCTTCGCAAAAGTTCCAAAATGCTGATATGGAATTGCCAATTGCTTTCGGGAAAACAATTACGAACGAAACCTTTGTTGCCGATTTAGCAAAAATGCCTCATTTGTTGATGGCTGGTGCAACGGGACAAGGTAAATCGGTTGGTTTGAATGCAATTATCGCTTCGTTAATCTATAAAAAACATCCATCTGAATTAAAATTTGTGATGGTCGATCCAAAGAAAGTTGAGCTTACTTTATATTCTAAAATCGAGCGTCATTATTTAGCAAAATTACCAGATTCGGAAGAAGCAATTATCACAGATAATACAAAAGTAATTAACACGTTAAATTCACTTTGTATTGAAATGGATGATCGTTACGAATTATTGAAAAATGCTTTCGTTCGAAATATCAAAGAATATAACGCGAAGTTCAAACAACGTAAATTAAATCCAGAAGCTGGTCACAGATTCTTACCATATATTGTATTAATCGTGGATGAGTTTGCAGATTTGATTATGACAGCTGGTAAAGAAGTTGAATTACCGATTGCTCGTTTAGCTCAGTTGGCTCGTGCTGTTGGTATTCACTTGATTGTTGCAACTCAACGTCCGTCTGTAAATGTGATTACAGGAACAATTAAAGCCAATTTCCCAGGACGTGTCGCTTTCCGTGTAACGTCAAAAATCGATTCGAGAACGATTTTAGATTCGCAAGGAGCCGATCAATTAATTGGTAAAGGTGATATGTTGTACACCACTGGAAACGAATTAATTCGCTTACAATGTGCGTTTGTTGATACACCAGAAGTCGATAAAATCACCGAATTTATTGGTGAACAACGTGGTTATCCAGATGCAATGCATTTACCAGAATATGTTGGTGAAGAAGGTGGATCTAATTTAGATATTGATTTATCTGATCGTGATGTACTTTTTGAAGATGCTGCACGATTAATTGTAATGAATCAACAAGGTTCCGCGTCTTTATTACAACGAAAATTAAAATTAGGATATAATCGCGCCGGACGATTAATTGATCAATTGGAAGCTGCTGGAATTGTTGGTCCTTTCGAAGGAAGTAAAGCAAGACAGGTATTGATACAAGATGACATGAGTTTGGAACAGTTGTTGAATAATTTGAACTAAAATTTATTAAAAACAGATAGAAAATTAAATTGTATGAAAAAGATTATCTATTCTTTCATACTCTTATTAGTAGGGGTTGGAACATTAAACGCTCAATCAGCAAAACAAATCTTAGACAAAGTTTACGCTAAATATACCAACGCAAACTCGTATTACATCAAATTTGATTTTAGCCATAATGCAAATGGAAAATCAACAAGTCGTTCGGGAGAAGTTTTTGCAATGAAACAAAAATTTAACTTGAATGTAGGCGATATCAACCAAATTTTCACAGGAACTAAATTATATACAATTGCAAAAGATGACAAAGAAGTAACTATTTCTGATGCATCTAACACAGATGATTTCTTAACACCAACTAAAGTTTTAAACACATATCGTACTGATTTCAGCTACGCTTTAACAGATAAAAAAACCGTTGGAGGAAAAACAATTCAGTATATAAAATTAACGCCAACTAAAACTTCAACAATCAAATATTCGGTTTTAGGAGTCAATACAGCGAATAATGAAATCTACGATTACAAGGAATATGGTAAAAATGGTGATACAACATCAATCATTGTAAAAGATTACGTTCAAAATTTACTTATTCACAAAAGTTACTTTAACTTTGACCAAAAGAAATATAAGTCGCAAGGCTATATGATTACTCAATTATAATCAATGTTAAAAAAACTTGACTGGTATATAATCAAGACCTTTTTAGGTCCATTTTTTTTCATATTTAGTGTTCTGTTTTTCATCTTTATCGTGCAATTTGCATGGCAACAAATGGAAAAATTTGTTGGAAAAGGTTTAGAATGGTACACTATTACCGAATTACTTTTTTGGTTAGGAATTAACGTTATTCAGCTTGTATTACCGCTTACAATTCTTTTGGGGTCTATTATGACCATGGGAGGTTTTGGAGAACGATACGAATTAGCTGCAATGAAAGCGTCTGGAATTTCACTTACCAGAATCCTTGCACCATTGTTTACGTTAGTTGCTTTAATGTCTGTCGGATTGTATTTTTTCGGAGACAAAGTAATGCCTTATTCCCAACAAAAAGCGCGAACAATGTACTTCAATATCTTACAAACCAAACCAACGGTAAGTATGAAAGAAGGCGTTTTTATCGAAACCGTTCCAGGATTTCAGATGAAAATAAATAAAGTTTCGGGTGAAAATTCAGAAAAATTAGAAGATGTTTTTGTTCATCAAAATGCACCGTTTGGTGAAAATACGATGACAATTATTTCTAAAAGAGGAAATCTTGCGCCAGACAAAAACGATAATCATTATCTAAAAATGGAACTTTTTGATGGAATTGCTTATACCGACAACATCAAAAATAAAAACTTTGATCAACGCAAACGTCAAGAAAATCAATATACTAAATTTGATACATTAAACTATTATATTGACATTTCGGATATTTTAAATTCTGGTAAAGACGAAGACCCAGGAAACTCTTATAAATATTTGGACGGAAAAGGTTTAAGACATCTTATCGATTCATTAAATACAGATTATAAGAAGTATTACAAAGATTTGAAAACGAATATGTTTAATCAAAACTATTTCTATTCAATCAAAATAAAAGATATTGATACGGTAAAAACAAATATGATTTTTGACTTGAAAAAGCGAAATCGCCAAGAACAAGATCAAGTGCTTAATCAAGCTATACAAATGGTAAATCGTGATCAAGAAAATATGACGTTTTCTGAACAAGAAATTGTAAACAGAGAAAAATTATATTCAAAAGTAAATATTCATTACCAACGAAATTTCTCGTATGCAGTAACGTGTATTATTTTCTTTTTGATTGGATCATCATTAGGTGCAATCGTAAAAAAAGGAGGAATCGGAATGCCAGTTGTCATCTCAATTATCATTTTCGTTATTTATTTCATCCTTAATTTCTCTGCGGAAAATATGGCGAAAAACGGAAAATTAGATCCAACTTTTGCCGCTTGGGCAGCTAATATTATTGCGCTTCCGTTCTCTATTTTGTTTAGTTACAAAGCCAATCAAGATTCTGGATTATTTGACATCAGTATTTACGTTGATCCAATTGTAAGATACTTTAATAAGTTTAAGAAAACAAACAAAAACGAGGAGCATTCTCGTTATCAATAACATAAAACAATGGAAAATAGATCATCTCAATTAAACACAATTGAAGAAGCTTTAGAAGATTTAAAACAAGGAAAAGTTATCATTGTAGTTGACGATGAAGATCGTGAAAATGAAGGAGATTTCCTATGTATCGCCGAATTTGCAACGCCAGAAGTCATCAACTTTATGGTTACGCACGGACGCGGATTAGTTTGTACACCACTTACACAACAAAGATGTAAAGCATTAGGTTTAGATCTTATGGTTGGACACAATACTGCAATTTACGAAACTAATTTTACGGTTTCTGTGGATTTACAAGGTCACGGATGTACGACAGGAATTTCGGCTTCGGATCGTTCTAAAACTATTCAAGCTTTAATTGACGAAAATACAAATCCAGATGATTTAGGAAAACCAGGACATATTTTCCCTCTTATAGCAAAAGATGGTGGAGTTTTGGTTCGCATGGGACATACAGAAGCTGCTGTTGACTTAGCTCGCATGGCGGGACATTATCCTGCTGGATGTATTGTCGAAATCTTGAAAGAAGATGGAGAAATGGCTCGTTTGCCAGAATTGTTAGAGATTGCGAAGAAATTTGATCTTAAAATTGTTTCGATTGAAGATTTGATTGCTTACCGATTAGAAAATGAATCCTTGGTAAAACGTATCGAGCAATTTCCTGCAAAAACAAGATTCGGAGAATATGAATTAATCGCTTATCAACAAACAACAAATAATCAAGTTCACTTCGCTTTGAAAAAAGGAAAATGGACAAAAGATGATGTAGTTCCAGTTCGTGTAAAATCGACAAATAGCTACTATGATTTGTTTAGCGCTTTACAAAACGGCGAAACACCATTGTTAGAAAAAACAATGAACATCATCAATGAAGAAGAAAAAGGTGTTGTAATTTTTATTAATAACATTCAAAGTTCTGAGTTGATTGAACAAAAATTAGAGATTTTCAAAAGTTTTTCTGAAGGAAAATCTAAATCAGGTGTTTTACCAGCCGATGAAAAAGATCACGGAATTGGCTCTCAAATCATCAAAGATTTAGGCATCCAAAAAATGAATTTGATTACACGCACTTTAGAAGAACCACATACGACGCAATACGGTTTGGAAATTGTAAAATGCACTAAATTGTAAGAAATAATTCATCACAATATACAAAAGCAGTTCTGAGAAGAGCTGCTTTTTTTTTTTGAATCATTTTGTAACTTTTTGATTAAATTGACATCTCATATAAAAACACAATATGCAAAATAAAACTTTAGCTTTAATATTTTTTATTCTTACGAGTATTTCATTTGGACAAAATTCAATAGCTAATAAAATTTACACTTCTGATATAGATAATTTCTGGATAGCTTTTGATAGTATTCAAACTACAAATAATTATTCACAAAAAATAAAATTCATTAATACTTTATACATTGATAAAGGGACAAAAGGTTTAAAATCCTTTATGAAAGTAAGAGATTATAATGATACTCTTTATATTAAACTTATTGATAATTATCCTAAGTTTTGGAATTCTATTAGACCTAATACACTTACCATAAAAAATAAAACAAAAGAATTAACTAAAGCTGTAAAAAAACTAAAAAAACTATATCCTGAGCTAAAAGAAGGAGAAATGTATTTTACAATTGGTGGCTTGCGTTCAGGTGGAACTTTATATGAAAATATGGTTTTAGTTGGTTCTGAAATCGCTACAGGAATTCCAAAAACAGATGTTTCAGAATTTGAAAATGATTGGCTAAAAAATGTTTTTGCGAAGCAATCACTTGATAATATTATTTCACTAAATATTCATGAATATGTACACACACAACAAAAACCAAATGAAAACAACTCATTATTACACCATACCCTAAAAGAAGGTTCGTGCGATTTTATTACAGAGCTTGTTTTAGGAGAACCAATTGAAAAACAATATATTTTTTATGGAAAACAGCACTTCGATGATTTGAAAAAACAATTTAAAGAAGAGATGTTTATAGATGATTTTTCAAATTGGTTATACAATGGAGGACAAAAGGGTGAAGCTGCTGATCTGGGATATTTTATTGGATATGAAATATGTAAATCATATTACAATCAAGCTAAAAATAAAAAACAAGCGATAAAAGATATTATTGAACTGAATTATCAAGATGAAAAAGAAGTTGAAAATTTTCTAAGAAAATCTGGTTTTTACGAAGAAGGTTTTGATAAAGATCAATTAATAAAAGAATACGAAAAAAAACAACCTTATATCATAAAAATTGAGCCTTTCGAAAATGGTTCAACAAATATAGATTCATCTATCAAAGAATTTAAAATTATATTTTCTAAACCAATGAATCCAAAAGAATATTCAATAAGATTCTCAAAAAAAGGAAAAGAGTATAGTCCTAAGTTTACAAAAATCAATTTCTCTAATGATAACACTACATTCGTAATAACTATGGAATTAACTCCAACTAAAGAATATGAATTTGTAATTTCAAATGGTTTCAAATCAGAAGATGGCTACCCATTAAAATTAGACAACAATGAATTAATTATTAATTTTAAAACTCAATAATACAAAAAAAGCTTCTCGAAATCGAGAAGCTTTCTTATTAATAATCATCATAATATTTAATGCGCATAATGTTTACGAGAAACAAAATGCAGAATTTTTTGAACTAATTTCGTGTTTTTGTATAAATTCCAATTCATTAATAAAACACTGAACAAAATTACTGCCAAACCATAAATCTGCAAATGAGTTACGACATCATCTGTAAAAAAATAACTCAATGCAACGGCTACAATAGGGTTTACATACGCATATGTAGAAACTTCTACAGCTGGACGATATTGTAACAACCAAACGTAAGAACCAAAAGCAAGAATAGAGCCAAAAGTTGTTAAATAAACCATTGCCAACCAATCTTCTGTCACTACATTCGCAAAATTGAAATTAGCATATTCTCCATTGAAGATTGCAACTGTATTAAACAAAACACCAGCAGTAATCATTTGCCAAGCCGTTTTGACCATGATGTTCAAATCTTCTTTTGGCTTTGTAACTTCTTTTTTCTGCTTTTCTGTTACATATTTTGAATACAAAGAACCTAACGTCCAAGCAATCGAACAAAAGATCAGAACAATCAACCCAATCATATTTAAGAACTGCTGATCTGCATCTGCGTGCACAGTGATTGTTTGTTCATAGAATAACATCAAAACTCCAACAAAACCTAACAAAACACCTAAAATCGTAGGAATACTTGAAAAATTTTGTTTCCATTTCGGTTTATCTAACACAATAAACCAAATTGCTGCCGATGCTGCCATAATTGCAACAATTCCACTTGGTAAAAATTGTTCGGACCAAATAATCCCAGCCATATCAATAAACAACAACATAAAACCTGTAAACATACATTGTTTCACTATTTGTTTATCCCACAGCTTGTAACCTTTCAATTTACAATATCCCATCAACATTGTGCTCGCCGCAATAAAGCGAAACGAACCCAAAATAAACGGACTAAAACCATGCAAAGCCTTATCTATAAAAAAATAAGTTGATCCCCAAACTACATAAACCACGAAATACGCTGCAATAATCAGTCACTTACTTGGTTGATTCCCTTTCATTCAATCTCTATTTTTTAAATCGTTGGTATAACGATATTTTGTTCTTCTTTTATTGTTTGTAAAACTATAGTTGTACGCGTAGAAGTGATTCCGCCAATTTTACTCAAATGTTTGCGCATCAATTCCACCAAACCTTCGTTATCAGAAGTTCTCACTTTGATTAGATAACCATCTTCTCCAGCAATATCATGAACCTCTAAAACTTCTGGAATTTCGGCAAGTTGTCTTCCTACTGTTTCATCGCCGATAATATCTACGGTCTTGATAAACATATACGAAAGTAATTTTTGTCCAACTGCCACTGGATTTATTTTTGCGTGATAAGCCAAAATAACTTGCTTATTTTCAAGCTTTTTCACACGTTCTAATATTCCAGAAGGTGCCATTCCCAATTCTCTTGCGATATCTGCATTGTTAATGCGTGCATTATCTTGCATTAATCGCATGATTTTCAAATCAGTAGCATCTAAATTAAATTCTATCTTTTCCATTTCGACTGCAAAATTAAGATTATTTTGAATAATATTCAAAAAATATATTAAAAATTGTATCTTATTCTTGATATTATTTTAAACTGTAAATTAAATTCATTTTAAATTCCAGAAAAAACATCTTTATTCAAAAGAAAAGGCTGCTCAAAATTGAGCAGCCTTTCTATTATTTTAAAAAATTTCGGTTAGAGAATTAGTTTCCTCCTTCTTCCATTTTCTTTTTCAATGCAGCTAATTCATCGATATCTCCTAAAGTAGAAGTTTCGATTGTATTAGATGAATTGTTGTTGTTATTGTTGTTAGATGATCTCTCAGCTTTAACTTCTTCCTCACGGAAAGTTGCTGTATGAGAAACTACTACACGACGGAATTCTTTGTTGAACTCGATAACTTTGAAAGATGTTTCTTCACCTTTTTTGATACGAGATCCGTCTTCTTTCTCTAATGTACGAGCTGGAGCGAAAGCTTCAACGTCAGCATCTTCGAATTGAACTGTAGCACCTTTGTCAAATACATCAACTGCAACTCCTGTGTGAACTGTACCTACTGCATATTTAGCTTCGTACTGATCCCATGGGTTTTCAGTTAATTGTTTGTGACCTAAAGATAAACGACGAGCTTCTACGTCTAATTCTAAAACTACTACGTCTAAGATATCATCAACTGCACAGAATTCTGATGGGTGTTTGATTTTCTTAGTCCAAGATAAGTCAGAAATGTAGATTAATCCGTCAACACCTTCTTCTAATTCTACGAATACACCGAAGTTAGTGAAATTACGAACTTTACCTTTGTGAGTAGAACCTACTGGGTATTTAGTTGTAATATCTGTCCAAGGATCTGGAGTTAATTGTTTGATACCTAAAGACATTTTTCTTTCTTCTCTATCTAAAGTTAAAACTACTGCTTCAACCTCATCACCTACTTTTACGAAATCTTGAGCAGAACGTAAGTGAGTAGACCATGACATTTCAGAAACGTGGATTAAACCTTCTACACCTGGAGCAACCTCAACGAATGCACCGTAGTCAGCTAAAACAACTACTTTTCCTTTAACTTTATCACCAACTTTGATATCAGCATCTAAAGCATCCCATGGATGAGCTTCTAATTGTTTAATACCTAATTGGATACGAGATTTATCTTCGTCGAAATCTAAGATTACAACGTTGATTTTTTGTCCATCTTCTAAGATTTCAGATGGGTGGTTGATACGAGACCAAGATAAGTCAGTAATGTGGATTAAACCGTCAACACCTCCTAAGTCTACGAATACACCGTAAGATGTGATGTTTTTAACTTCACCTTCTAATACTTGTCCTTTCTCTAATTGAGCAACGATTTCTTTTTTCTGAACCTCGATATCAGCCTCGATTAACGCTTTGTGAGAAACTACTACGTTTTTGAATTCTGGGTTGATTTTAACAACTTTGAACTCCATAGTTTTTCCTACGAATTGTTCGTAATCACGGATTGGTTTAACATCGATTTGAGAACCTGGTAAGAAAGCTTCAATTCCGAATACGTCAACGATCATACCACCTTTAGTACGAGCTTTGATGTAACCGTTAACGATTTCTTGAGAATCGTGTGCTTTATTAACAGCATCCCATGCATTTAATGTACGAGCTTTTTTGTGAGATAAAATTAATTGACCATTTTTATCTTCACGTTGATCAACCATTACTTCAACGATATCCCCTACTTTCAAGTCTGAGTTGTAACGGAATTCGTTTAATGAAATAACACCTTCTGATTTGAAGTTGATATCTACGATAGCTTCTTTATCTGTAATACGTACAACTTGTCCTTTGAATACTTCATTCTCATGTAAGTCTTCTAAAGTTGTATCGTACATTTGCTCTAATTCAGCTTTTTCTTTACGATCTTCTTCGTTTAATCCTGATTCGAAAGATTCCCAATCAAATGATTCTGGCGCTACGTTTGCATTAGCAGACGCATCTAATACTGGAGTGTTTAATACAACTTCTTGTACCTCCTCTTGTTTTGTTTCTTTAGACATAATTCTAAAAATTTGTATCTCAATCTATTTTATTTCGGAATCTTCAAATGCAAATAAATGACCGAGAGATGTTTAACTTAATAATTAATCGCTTGATTCCTAAACCATTTTAGCGAGTGCAAAGATAAACAATTATATTTTAATATTTGGAATAATTTTAGATTCAACTCAAAGAAATTTAAGATTTTATAAAGAAATTACACACTTGTTTATTCGTAACTTGTAATCGAATCTCAACTTTATGGATAGTCTAAAGAAAATAAAACGATTTTCTAAAATCGTAAAAGTCGTTTCTAAATATGGTTTTGAAGAAATTCTTTCTCGCGGAAACGATTTATTTCATTCTGACCAAAACAACGAATTTTTCAACCAATCATTCAATCAACGTTTCCGAATGGCTTTGGAAGAACTTGGTCCGACCTATATAAAATTTGGACAATTATTGAGTAATCGAAAAGATTTGGTTCCCGAATCTTTGGTTGAAGAACTAAAAAAATTACAAGATAATGTTCCGCCAGAAGAAATTGACATCAAACAAAAAATTAGAGACGAATTTGGAATAGAACCTGACGAACATTTTCTTTTTATAGAAGAACAACCTTTTGCTGCAGCAAGTATTTCGCAAGTTTATCGCGCAACTTTATTAAATGGTGAAAAAGTTGTTTTCAAAGTAAAACGATCTAATATTCAGAAAATAATTGAATCTGATTTAGCCCTGATTCGAGATATTGTTCATTTTTTGGAAAAAAAATATGAGAAACTTCAAAAATTATTCATTTCTGAAATCGAAAAATCATTTGAAAATTCAATTCTGAAAGAACTTTCATTAACTAATGAATTTCAAAATATTGAACGATTCAGGAAAAACTTCGAGAATAGTAAAGATGTTTATGTGCCAAAAACGTACGAAGATTATTCGAACAACAATTTTCTTTGCATGGAATTCATAGAAGGTTTCAAGGTAAATGATGTTGAACAGTTAGAAGCTTTAGGAGTTGACCCGAAAAAAATCGTACAGAAAGGTTTTGATGTTTATTTGAAACAATTACTTGATGATGGATTTTTTCATGCTGATCCACATCCCGGAAATATTTTTATTTTAAAAGATGGACGTTTAGCTTTTATAGATTTTGGTTCGATGGGAATTTTAGCCATCAACGAAAAAGAAGCTTTAGAAAATGTAGTGATTGATTTTGGATTAAAAAATCCGAAACGAATTGTTCGTTCACTCAAAAAAATGGCAATTAAACATTATATCGAAAACGAAAAACAATTAGAACGTGATATTGCAGATATTTTCGATTATTTAGAATACAATACTGTTGATACGATAGAAGTTCAAATCATCATCAAAAAATTCAATCATATTCTGCAACGAAATCATGTTTTATTACCCGAATATGTTTACATTTTACTACGCGGAATTGCACTTATAGAAGGAATTGGACAACAATTACATGCTGATCTTAATGTACAACGTTCAATGCGTCCGTATGCGGTAAAATTGGCTCGACAAAAATTTCATCCAAAATATTTGAGTAAAAAAGCAATTGATAATTTCAAAGATATTCAAGATTTAATCAACGATTTACCAGAAGACACCTTAAAATTAATTGAAAAAGTAAACAATGATAAATTGGCTTTAAACTTCAAGATTGACCAAATAGATAATATTCAGAAATTAATAAAAGATAGTATCAATAAACTTGTTTTAGCTATTCTTACTTTAGCTTTTGGAATTGGAGCAAGTATGCTTGCGAATACGACTGTTCGTCCCATAGTTTTGGATATGCCGTTACTTTCTTGGATTGGCTATTTGTTATCTATTTTTACAGCTGGTTGCATCATTATATTGGTTTTTAGAAAGAAATAATTTTAATCCTAATTTCATAAAAATAAAATAGCCACCTCAATGAGGTGGCTATTTCTATTGTAAGCTATTCAAGAATTATTTTTTCTTTTTTGTAGCTGGTTTTACAACTTTAGTTTCTGTAACTACCGCTGTTTTTGGTAATACCTCAACACGTCTGTTTTTTTGGTAACACTCTTCAGTGTTTTCAGTACATAATAATTGAGATTTTCCTAATCCACGAGGAGTTAAACGAGCTTTATCAACTCCACCTCTTTCAGCTAAAATATTAACTAACGCTTGAGCACGTTTTAAAGATAATGTTTTGTTGTAAGCATCTTTACCTCTTTGATCAGCATGTCCGTCAATGTAGAAGTTTTTCGCTTTTAAATCATCAGAATTTAAAATTTGAGCTGCTACACGTACGTCTTCGTAAGAAGAAGGAACAATTTTATCAGAGTTGTACTCGAATAAGATGTTAGATAAACGTTTTGCTACGTGAACTTCTGTCCATGGACATCCGTTATTTTCTTTTGGTCCTTTTTCTGTTGGACAAGCATCATCTTTATCTGGAATACCATCTCCATCTGTATCTGGACAACCTTGGAATTCAGCTAAACCATATTCGTTTGGACAAGCATCATCTTTATCTAAGATTCCGTCTCCATCTGTATCTGGCCAAGGACATCCATTGTTTTCTACTGGACCAGCAACTTCTGGACAAGCATCATCTTTATCTGGAACTCCGTCACCATCTGTATCTGGACAACCTTGGAATTCAGCTAAACCAAATTCTGTTGGACAAGCATCATCTTTATCAAAGATTCCGTCTCCATCTGTATCTGGACATCCGTTTGTTGCAGGATCTCCTGTAGCGATACCTGGAGTATCTGGACATGCATCTTCGTCATCAGGAATACCATCATTATCTCTATCTTGTTTTCCGAAACGGAAAGTAACACCTACTGTGTGTTGGAAGAAATCGAAATAATTGTTTCCTCCGTAAGCTGGTAACCAGTTGTAATCAGAAGCAACATTTAAACCGAAGTTCTTAGTAAACCAAAAGTTAATACCACCTCCTAAAGAAGCTACAAAGTGATTTTTCTCTAAATCTTCTGCTTCAGTAATTTGGTATGTACCTCCATTTTCGTTACCGTAGTAAGCTGTCAATGGAAATTGTAATCCTGTGTAATCGTATCTGTGGTAACCAGCACCTACACGGATATATGGATCAAACCAAGAATCTTCTTTTAAGATATAACCATTAGCTAACTTATAACGTAAACCTAAACCAGCGTTAATGAATAACTCATCTTTAATAGCTAATCTGTTGTTATCAACTTCACCTACAGAAGCAGTTAAATCAACATCAAAAGATCTGTTTAAGTTACGAATAATAGATAATTTAGATAAAGGAGGAACGATATCCCAATTATCTGTTTTGAAATACTGGTTGAATGGTCCAGTCACTGAGTTGTGATCAACTGCGTGAGCACCAACTGTAATTGCCCAAGGATTCTTAGAATTCTGAGCATCTACAAAAGAATTACCCGCTAGGAATAATACTACTGCAGATAATAATAGATTAAACTTTTTCATTATCAAATATTTAGCGTTTTAAATATATTAAATTTTACTTAATTTTATACAATTATAAGACAAATTTAAGAATTCTTTATCATTCTATCCAAATCTCTTTTCAAATCTTTTCCTTTTATTGTGTTTCTTTTGTCAAAAAGTTTCTTCCCTTTTGCCAAATATATCTTCAATTTTGCCAACCCTTTATTGTTTATAAATAGCGTGGTTGCTACAATCGTTAATCCAGTCTCTTTCGTTTTGCGTTCTAATTTTCTCAACTCAGATTTTTGTAATAAAAGTTTTCTGTCTCGTCTAGTTTTATGATTAAAGTATGTTCCCCAATCATATTCGTCAATAAACATATTGACAATATAGAGTTCTCCATCCTTCATTTGACAAAAACTTTCGGTAATCGAAGCTTTTCCCATTCGGATAGATTTTATTTCAGTCCCAAATAATTGGATGCCGGCTTCGTAAGAATCTAATAATTCATACTCAAACCTTGCACGTTTATTCTTAATCGTAACTTCTTTCTGCACTTTATTTTATTCCAATTAAAATTTGTAACTTTGCCGGAAGGTCAAACAAACATCATACCAAAAATTATGTTAAATGTTTCTAATTTATCGCTTCAATTCGGCAAGCGTGTACTTTTCGACGAAGTTAATATAAAATTTACAAATGGCAACTGTTACGGGATAATTGGTGCCAATGGAGCAGGAAAATCTACTTTCTTAAAAATATTATCAGGTGAAATCGATCCAACTTCAGGACAAGTTAGTCTTGAAAAAGGAAAACGTATGTCTGTTTTAGAACAGAATCACTTCAAATATGACGAATATACAGTATTGGATACTGTTTTACGTGGAAATAAAGTATTATACGATATTAAAGAACGTATGGATGCTTTATATGCTAAACCAGATTTTTCTGAAGAAGATGGTATCAAAGCAGGAGAATTAGGTGTCGTTTATGAAGAAATGAACGGATGGAATGCAGAATCTGATGCTGCTACATTATTATCGAATGTAGGAATTGATTCGGATATGCATTATACATTAATGGGAGATTTAGATAATAAAGCGAAAGTTCGTATTTTGATTGCTCAAGCTTTATTTGGAAATCCTGACGTGTTAATCTTAGATGAGCCTACCAACGAATTGGACGTTAATACAATTCAATGGTTAGAGGATTTCTTAGGTAATTTCGAGAATACTGTAATCGTTGTATCGCACGACCGTCACTTCTTAGACGCAGTTTGTACGCATATTTGTGATTTAGATTTCTCTAAATTAAACCTATATTCTGGTAACTATACATTCTGGTACGAGTCTTCTCAGTTAGCTGCAAAACAACGTGCGCAACAAAACAAAAAAGCAGAAGAAAAGAAAAAGGAATTACAAGATTTCATTGCTCGTTTCTCTTCTAACGTTGCTAAAGCAAAACAAACGACTTCTCGTAAAAAAATGATCGAGAAATTAAATATCGAAGATATCAAACCTTCTTCTCGTCGATATCCAGCACTTATCTGGGAACAATCGCGTGAGGCTGGTGATCAAATCTTAGAAGTAAACAATTTATCTGCTTCTGTAGATGGAGAAGTTTTATTTAAAGATGCGAACATCAACTTGAAAAAAGGTGATAAAATTGGTATTTTCTCTCGTAACTCGAAAGCAGTTTCTCAATTTTTCGAAATTCTTTCAGGAAAAGCTCAGCCAGATTCTGGAGATTTTACTTGGGGAATTACAACAACACAAGCGTATTTACCTTTAGATAATACAGATTTCTTCAAAGAAGATATCAACTTGGTTGATTGGTTACGTCAATATACAGAATCAGACGATGAACGTCACGAAGAATTTATGCGTGGTTTCTTAGGGAAAATGTTATTCTCTGGAGACGAAGCTCTTAAAAAATCTTCTGTTTTATCAGGAGGTGAAAAAATGCGTTGTATGTTCTCTCGCATGATGTTATTACGTGCAAACGTATTATTGTTAGACGAGCCAACAGGTCACTTAGACTTAGAATCGATTACAGCATTGAATAATTCTTTGGTTAATTTCAAAGGAACAATTTTAATGGGTTCTCATGACCACGAATTGATTCAAACAACTTGTAACCGTATTATCGAGTTAACTCCAAACGGAATCATCGATCGTTATATGACGTATGATGAATTCTTAGATGATCCAAAAGTAAAAGAATTAAAAGCAAAATATTACGCTTAATAATTTCTTTCACCATATTTCTAAAAATCCAGAAGGTTCTACTTTCTGGATTTTTTTATTCATAAATTATTCTATCTTTGAGTTAGAATTTTTCGCATGATTCAACTTCCTACCATATTACTTTATCTCGTTATTGCATTGATTATTTTTCTAATCATTATGATTACATATTTAATCCATTCATTAAAATCTGAGAAAAAAATAAGTCATGAGCAAACGCAACGTTTAGACAATTTATCTACAAAAGTTGATGAGTTAAAATTGGAGTCATACGAAGCAAAATTGAATCCACATTTGTTCAAAATATTCTCAATTCGATTCAATCCAATGCGTACCAAACCTATTATACGATTGATAAATTAGCTAATGTATTGGATTATATTTTGTACGAAAGCAAAGACAATTTTGTGACGATAAAAGATGAAATAGATTTCACTAAAAACTTTATTGAAATTAATAAAGTAAAAGTTTCGCCTTTGTTTGATTTTCAAGTTAAAACGAAAATTGATGAAACTTCACCTTACTATCAAGAAAAAATTATTTTACCTTTATTAAGTATTGATTTTATTGAAAATGCTTTCAAACATACCGATTTTCAACAAGCCAATTCATTTATAAAAATTATGCTTGAACTGAATAATAAATCATTTCAAATTCAGGTAATGAATAAAATTTCTCCAAAAAATAGTTTGAAAAAAGAAACTGGCGGACATGGAAGTCAATCATTAGAACACCGCTTGAAAATGGTTTACGACGACGATTTCTTACTTTCTAAAACTATTGAACAGGATATTTTTGTAGCCAACTTAAAAATAAATTTACATGAGTTTTACACTAAAATGCATACTAATTGACGACGAAATTCTTGGGTTAAAGTACCTGAAAATGTTGTGTGAACAAATGGAAGACATCGAAGTTGTGAAAGCTTATGTTGATCCTGAATTATTCATTAACGAAATCGAAAATCTTGATTTTGACTTTTGTATTTTAGATATCGAAATGCCTAAAATAAATGGTTTACAAATCGCTAATTTATTAAAAGAAAAACCGTTTATTTTTTCCACTGCTTATAAGGAATATGCTGTTGATGCTTTTGATTTAGACGCGACAGATTATATTCAAAAACCAATCAAAAAAGAGCGTTTACAACAAGCTGTTGACAAAGTAAAAAAACGTTTACAAAATAATTTTTCGACACCAAATAATTTTGTACAATTAAATTCAGACAAAGGAAAAATTTTGTTGCAGTTTAATCAAATTTTGTACATTACAACTTCTAGTGTTGACAGCCGTGATAAAGTGGTTTATTATCAAGATTTATCGTTCTTAATTTTGAAAAATATCACACTCGATGCATTATCAGAAATGTTACCCGAAAAAGATTTTGTCCGCATCAATAAACGAGAAATAATTAGCTTGCATCATATTAAATATTTTCACTCAGACAATGTTACTTTAGATGTTTTATCAAAAGAAAATAAAGAAATTAATTTGGTGTTAAGTGAAGTTTACAAAGCTAATTTTATTGCTCAAATTTCAATTTGATTACAAAAAAAATCCATTTCATTACATTTTACTCAAGTTTAAAAAATATTGATATTTTTCTGTAAATTAATTTCTGACTTTTGTTAAAAATTAACGCCATGAAAAAATCGACAAGAAATTCTATTTTTTATATAATAACCATTCTACTTTGTTCAATCATGATGTATTTTATTGTGATTAAAGCAGAAGAAATGGAAGCTGGGAAACATGTTGTTCATGCTGCAAATGGAAGCAATTACTTCAATGATTTCATCAACAGTATTACACATAATATTGGACACCCTCTTGCTATTTTATTAGCACAAATTGTGACCATTATATTTACCGCAAGAGTTTTTGGATGGATATTTAATAAAATTGGACAACCAACTGTAATTGGAGAAATTATTGCAGGTATTTTCCTTGGTCCTTCTTTCATTGGAATGCATTTCCCAGAATTTTTCGGAGATCTTTTCCCAAAAGAATCATTAGGAAACTTAGAATTTATCAGTCAAATCGGTTTGATTCTATTCATGTATGTCATCGGAATGGAATTAGACCTTAAAGTGCTAAAGAAAAATGCACAAGACGCCATAGTTATTAGTCACGCGAGTATCATTATTCCATTTACACTTGGTTTAGCTCTAGCTGGATTAATTTATATGGAATTTGCTCCAGAAGGAATTAACTTTCTATCATTTGCCCTTTTTATCGGAATTTCGATGAGTATTACAGCCTTTCCCGTTCTGGCTCGTATTGTACAAGAACGCGGGATTAGCAAAACTCGTTTAGGTTCTATTGTAATTACTTGCGCTGCTGCCGACGATATCACGGCTTGGTGTTTATTAGCCGCGGTTATCGCAATTGTAAAAGCTGGCTCATTCATCAGTTCATTGTATGTTATTTTACTAGCAATTGTTTACGTTATCGCGATGGTTCGTTTCGTTCGTCCTTTCCTAAAGAGAATTGCAGACGTACATTCGAGCAAAACAACGCTTACAAAACCTATCATTGGAATCTTTTTCTTGGTCTTAATTATTTCTTCATACTTAAGTGAAATCATAGGAATTCATGCATTATTTGGAGCTTTTTTAGCTGGAACAATTATGCCTGAAAATGTGAAATTTAGAAATTTATTCATCGAAAAAATAGAAGATGTTTCATTGGTTTTATTACTTCCGCTGTTCTTTGTTTTTACAGGTTTAAGAACACAAATTGGATTATTAGATAGTCCACATTTATGGCAAACTGCGGGAATGATTATTTTGGTAGCTGTAACAGGAAAATTTGTTGGAAGTGCAGTAGCCGCTAAATTTGTTGGGCAAAACTGGAGAGACAGTTTGACCATTGGTGCCTTAATGAATACACGAGGTTTGATGGAATTAGTCGTGTTAAACATTGGATATGATTTAGGTGTCTTAACACCAGAAGTTTTCGCTATGATGGTGATAATGGCTTTGGTCACAACTTTTATGACAGGTCCAGCTTTAGATTTAATCAATTGGATTTTTCGAAAACAAAAGACAGAAAATGAACTTTCTGAAATTAGTCAAAGTCAGAAATATAAAATATTAATTGATTTTCAAACACCTGAAAAAGGTGCTGAATTGTTACGAATAGCTAATAGCTTTATCAAAAAACAAGACGAAAACTCACTTGTTTCCGCAATTCATGTGATGAAAAGTAGCGAAGTGCAACATTTCAATCTTGAAGATAGAGAAGCAGAAATTTTTGAACCGATTATTGAGGTTTCCGAAGAATTACATCAAGATGTAACAACCATGTTCAAAGTTTCTACAGATATGGTTTTTGAGACAATTGATATTGCACAAAAAGGTGATTACGATTTGATGTTGATGGGTGTTAGAAATTCTATTTATTCAGGTTCGTTATTAGGAAATATTTTAGGATTTACGACAAAAATTATCGATCCAGATATTTTGATTGGTCAAGTTACTGGAAAAGAAAACATGTTTGATCATTCAATTTTCAACGAAAGAACGAAACAATTATTGAACAAATCAACAGTTCCTGTTGGTGTTGTTTTGGATAAAAATTTCACAAAAGCTGAAAAAGTTTTTCTTCCTCTTTTCGGAAATAAAGATGCCGATTTACTGAAATATGCACAACGTTTAATCTCGAATAGCGAATCTCAAATTATTATTGTAGACGTGAGCGGTTACACAAAACGTCATTCAGAAGTAAAAGAAATTATTCGTAGTATCGAAAATATTGCTCCAAATCATATTAGTCTTTCGTACAAACAACAACTGGATAAAGAGTTTTTAGATGAAATGGATTTGATGATGATTAGTATGAAAAGTTGGAAAAACTTAATCGAAACAAAAAGTATTTGGATTTCCAATGTACCAACAACATTGATTATTTCGGAGTAAATCTTCTTCATTCAAGATTTATATATTCAATTACAAAAAATAAATCCAGCTTAAAAGCTGGATTTATTACTTTATATTATTCAAATCGATTAAACATCAATTTTTGCATAGTGTGCATTTTTCTCGATAAACTCACGACGAGGCGGTACATCATCACCCATCAACATAGAGAACACGCGATCTGCTTCTGTTGCATTGTCAATCGTTACTTTACGCAACGTTCTGTGCTCTGGATTAAGAGTTGTATCCCATAATTGCTCTGCGTTCATTTCCCCAAGACCTTTGTATCGTTGAATTGTAACTCCTTTACCAGAACCATCTGTAGAAAATTCTGCAGTTAAACGTTCACGATCTTTTTCATCCCAAGCATATTCTGCTTTCGCTCCTTTTTTGATTAAATATAAAGGTGGCGTTGCAATGTAAATATGTCCTTGCTCAATCAATTCTTTCATGTAACGGAAGAAGAATGTCAAAATTAATGTCGCGATGTGAGAACCGTCGACATCGGCATCGGTCATAATTACAACCTTGTGGTAACGTAATTTTGAAATATTAAGTGCTTTCGAATCTTCTTCAGTTCCGATTGTTACACCTAAAGCTGTATAAATATTTTTAATCTCTTCGTTATCCAAAACTTTGTGCGCCATCGCTTTCTCTACATTCAAAATCTTACCACGCAATGGTAAAATTGCTTGAAAATGACGATCACGACCTTGTTTTGCCGTTCCTCCGGCAGAATCTCCCTCGACTAAGAATAACTCAGATTCTTCTGGCTTACGAGAAGAACAATCCGCTAATTTCCCTGGCAATCCGCTTCCTCCCATAGGATTTTTGCGTTGTACCATTTCACGAGCTTTCTTCGCTGCCTGACGAGCTTTTGCTGCTAAAATTACTTTATCAACAATTTGTTTTGCTTCTGTTGGATTCTCTTCTAAGAAATTCGTTAACATTTCTGCCACGATTTTATCAACCGCAGGAGAAACCTCAGAGTTTCCTAATTTCGTTTTCGTTTGACCTTCGAATTGAGGCTCCATTACTTTTACCGAAATCACTGCTGTTAATCCTTCACGGAAGTCATCTCCAACGATTTCAACTTTTTCTTTTGCAAGATTAAAGTTTTCTTCAGCATATTTTTTCAATGTACGTGTCAATGCACGACGGAAACCAGATAAATGTGTTCCACCTTCGTGTGTATTGATGTTATTTACATACGAATGTACATTTTCGTTATACGATGTATTGTATCGCATTGCAACCTCAACTGGAATTCCATCGCGTTCACCTTCCATGAAGATTACTTTGTCCATAATAGATTCGCGGCTACCGTCGATAAACTCAACAAATTCTTTTAATCCTTCTTCAGAATGAAAAGTTTCTGTTACAGGATTTCCATCAGCATCTTTTTCGCGTTCATCAACCAATACAATATTGATTCCTTTGTTCAAGAAAGCTAACTCACGCAAACGATTTGCTAAAGTAGAATAGTTATATGTTTGTACTTCTTGGAAAATTGTATCATCTGGCGTAAAAGTTACTGTTGTACCACTTTTATCAGTCGTTCCAACTTCTTTTACATCGTACAAAGGTTTCCCTTTCGAATATTCCTGAATATATTGTTTTCCGTTCTTGAAAACTTCTGCCGATAAATGGTTAGAAAGTGCATTAACACACGAAACTCCAACACCGTGCAAACCTCCAGAAACTTTGTACGTATCTTTATCAAACTTACCACCTGCACCAATTTTCGTCATTACAACTTCTAATGCAGATTTTCCTTCTTTTTTATGTAAGTCGACAGGAATACCACGTCCGTTATCTTCGACACGAATCGAGTTTCCTTCTAAAATTGTTACCTTGATTGTATCACAGTATCCTGCTAAAGCTTCATCAATAGAGTTATCAACAACCTCGTAAACTAAGTGGTGTAATCCTCTAACTCCGACGTCTCCAATGTACATCGATGGACGAAGACGTACGTGCTCCATTCCTTCTAACGCTTGGATATTATCCGCCGTATATGTGTTATTACTCATAATATGTCTCTAACTTTTTAAAACAAACAAATATAGTGAATTTTGACGAGAAAACCTCTTAAAAAGAACTTAAAGTATTGGATAAAATAACGTTTTAAAATTTAATTTTTGGATTAATTCAATAATTATTGTGTTTAAACTTTTTTACTAAGCAAAACGTGATATAACTCTTTAATCTCTTTTTATTTTCATTTTTTTCTTGATAAAAAAACGAAACAAAAAAATCAAGGTTATAAATCTTTGACTAAAAATTATCAACACTTCGATAATGATTTAAAAATTCACATACGTTCATTAAATCATTTATAACCTACGCTTATTCAATTTTATTAACGTCAAAGCTTTAAATACCATTATTTTTAAACCTTAAAAAAAAGAAAAATAGCTGAATAATTAAAAATCACTATTTGAAAGTTTAAACAAGATTATTGTTAAAATAAAAAACCGAAATCAAATTGATTTCGGTTTTCAAGTATATAATTTCTATAAATTAAATATCTTTCTTTTCTAAATAAACGACTTTCTTCGTTTCGAAGAAATCTTCGTCAAAAAAGTTTTGAATATCAAACAAAACAGCATTTGGAAAACCTGCTAATTCTTCTGTCAAATCACCTCCTTTTAGATATAATAAGCCATTAGGAAAAGGATTAATCGCTTCTTTTTTAAATTTTCCTCGAATCCATTCTGCGAATCTTGGCATTGCTGTCACCGCACGAGAAACCACAAAATCGTATTTATCTGTTAATTCTTCGGCACGTTTTTGTTCTGCTTTTACGTTCGTCAAACCTAAACCGTCAGCCACACCTTTTACAACCTTGATTTTTTTTCCGATAGAATCTACCAAATGAAACTGAACATTCGGAAACAAAATTGCCAACGGAATTCCTGGTAAACCACCTCCAGTTCCTACATCCAGAACAGAAGAACCATCTGCAAATTCCATCACTTTTGCAATCGCTAAAGAATGTAAAATATGGTTCGTATAAATTTCATCAATATCTTTTCGAGAAACAACATTGATTTGATCGTTCCATTCTTTGTACAAATCACCAACTTTCGAAAATTGTTCGATTTGTTTTTCCGTTAAATCAGGAAAATATTTTAAAATTAAATCAATCATTGCTTAAATAATTTCTGAAACTCGCTGACAAACGTAATCTAACAACTTTGTATCGTCTTCTGTAAACGGATTAATTTTATGCGAATCGATATCAATTTGACCAATATTTTCTCCATTTTTGAAAATTGGAACAACAATTTCAGCTTTCGTTTCTATTGAACAAGCCAAATAATTATCTTGTGCATAAACGTCTGGCACAACAAAAGTTTCGTTAGATTCTGCCACTTGCCCACAAATTCCTTTACCATAAGGAATTATTGTATGATCGGTAGCTGCACCAACATAAGGTCCAAGTTTTAGTTCATTTTTATCTCCATTCTTGAAATAAAATCCCACCCAATTATAGTATTCAACTTCGTCACTCAACAATTGACAAATCTTTTGTAATCTATCTTCCGTAGAAATTGCGCTATCAATTATGACATCCACGCGTTTATGTAAATCTTGCATTTTGTTACTTCTAAAAAAGCAAATTTATTGATTAATCATAACTTAATCAAAAGTTGACGTTTTTCATTTATATTTGTTCAAGATTTTTTAACCAAATGAAAGAATTTAAACCTTTATTGTTATTCCTTGCACGTTTTTTAGGAACTTACATTATTTTAAGTTTAGCTTATAAATTGTATTTGGATCAATATTTACCGCACAATAACCCTGATCCGTTTACAAAATTAACGTCAGATGTAACAGCTTTTGGCTTGAACAAATGTGGTTTTTTTACTTTTTCTAATATTGCAGAAAATCAGCCTTGGATGCGTTTGGTAATGGACGGACAAGTGGCGTCTATTGTAAATGAAGGTTGTAATGCGATTTCTATTTTGATAATTTTCATAGCGTTTATCGTTGCTTTTTACACGAATTTCAAACAAACTTTTTTGTTTATTTTGTCTGGTTTAGCAATTCTTTTTGTGATGAATATTTCGAGAATTATGTTGTTAAATTATATTTTTAGATACCACGCAGAATATGGTAAAATGGCGCACGATTATCTATTCCCTGCAATTATTTATGGTTCAATCGTGATTCTTTGGATTGTTTGGATCAAATTTTTTGTAACAAAATACAATAAGCAAAATGCTAAATAAATATTTACGTTATGCAATTGCAGTTTTACTTGTTTTTGGATTAATATTAGTCCGAAAATTTGAAGATATTTTATTTTATGATCCTTTCTTAGAATACTTTCATTTTGTTGGACATTCAAAATTTCCTGAAATTGATTTACCAAAATTAAACGCAAGTCTGATGGTTCGCTATCTAATTAATACATTATTAACGGTATTAATTGTTTGGTTTATTTTCTGGAAAAAAAGTTACGTTAAATTCTCTATCATTATTATGATTATCGGATTAATCGTTCTTTTACCAATCTATAATTATTTGATTTCAACACATTTTTCATCAGGCGAAATGGTTTTATTTTATGTGAGAAGATTTCTCATTCAGCCCATGTTTTTATTAATTTTAGTTCCTTGTTTTTATTACCAAGAAATACAACATAAAAAAACGGTCGAAAATTAATTTTCGACCGTTTTTTATTTTTTATTTTGACTTTGAAAAATATCTTCCAAAAATTTTATTTTTTCTTCTTCAGACATCGGTTTTTCTCCATTATCATTTAAAGTAATCCCTGTTAATTTATTATTACGAACCGAAAATAATAAATATGAATTTAAATCTATATTTCCTTTTACTTTCTCCTTAAATATTCTCCAAATTATATAATTAGAGTTTCTCTTTAATTCTGATACTAATACTTTTTCTCCGGTTTTCCAATAATCAGTCTCCCATTTATAATATTTCTCTAAAAGTTCACTTTCAGACAAACCTGTTTCATAAAATTCATATTTTTCTGGTTTCGCTACGACAATCATTAAGCTAACATCGGTTTTCTTATTAACAAAATGATATTGACTTGAACTTTTAAGTTGTCCTTTATGTTCCCATTTTCCAGGGAATTCAAAATATTCTTCATTAATGATATAATGAGAAACTTTTTGAGCATTAACAAAATTTGAAAAAAATAATATTACAAAAAGAAATGTAATTTTTAAAAAACTATTTGCTTTCATAATTACAATCCCGATTCTTCTTTTTCTTGTTGCGCATCTAACTTTGCTTGCTCTTTTGCAGCTGCTTCTTGTGCTTTTTGTTCTGCAACTTTACGTTTTTCTTCGTTTGCAATTTCTGCATTCGCTTTGTTCACTGCTTTGTATTTGTACAACCAACCTAAGAATCCACCAAGTATAAATCCAACTCCAGCACCTCCTGTTATTCCGACTAAAAATTCTTTGTCCGCAAATAATCTTGAGATATCTAAATTTGTAAAATAGTACATTGCAACGCTAATCGCAATCAACAAAAATCCAATAAAAGTAGAATAGGTCATCGTTATATGTTTTTAAAATAAATCTTGTAACATTCTTTGGCGAACAGCTTCGTACAAAATCGCTCCAGCCGCAACCGAAACATTCAGTGAAGCAGTTTGTCCAGCCATAGGCAATTTAATAATTTTATCCGAAATTTTAATAATAGAATCCGAAACTCCATCTTCCTCACTTCCCATCACAATAGCTGCAGGAACAGAGAAATCTGCATCATAAATAAATTCTGCTGATTTTTCAGAAGCACTAAAAATTGAGATTCCAGCCGATTGTAAATATTTAATAACATTCACTAAATTTCCTTCTTTACAAACCGGAATATTGTACAACGCTCCTGTCGAAGTTTTGATCGCATCTGCATTTACAGAAGCCGAACCTTTTGCTGGAATAATAATTGCATCAACACCAACACATTCTGCTGTACGAGCGATTGCACCAAAATTACGAACATCAGAAACACGATCTAAAATCAAGATAAAAGGTGTTTTTCCTTGTTCCCAAATTTGAGGTAATACATTTTCGATTGAATCAAATTCGATTGGCGAAATAAATGCATAGACTCCTTGGTGATTTTTTCCTGTAAAACGATTTAGTTTTTCTACAGGTACATAACTTACAGGAATTTCATATTCAGTGATTAATTTTCTCAATTCAGAAAAAATTTCACCTTGTAAACCTTTTTGAATAAAAATTTTGTCGATTGTTTTCCCTGCTTCAATCGCTTCTATTACTGGTCTTAAACCAAAAATTCCCGCTTCGTTTTTCATAAGTGCAAAGATAAAAAATTATACGTAACTATTTACCTATCCTTCTCTTCAATTGTTGTAAATAATTTGGAAAGCTCATATACAACATGCAACCAATAACAATTAGCGAAATCATTGAGATTAAATTTAGTTTGATATGAACAATTTTTGACACAAAAACAACCACCAAAACAACATTAAATAAAGTTTGGAAATAAAAATGTTGCGCAATTTTTCGTCCAAAATCTGATTTGCTATACGAAGCAAAAAACATAAAAAGCACTAAAATTGTAAAAATTAAACTAATTTTCATTCTAAAAAAAATCACTAAATTTGAAAGGTTAAATATACTCAAAATGCAACAATATCACGATTTATGTAAAAAGGTTTTAGCAGAAGGCGCTTTTAAAGAAGACAGAACGGGAACAGGAACTAAAAGTATTTTTGGTTACCAAATGCGTTTCGATTTGTCGAAAGGTTTCCCTTTGGTGACGACTAAAAAATTACATTTAAAATCGATTATCTACGAATTGTTGTGGTTTTTGAAAGGTGATACGAATATCAAATATTTAACAGATAATGGTGTAAGAATATGGAACGAATGGGCTGACGAAAATGGTGATTTAGGTCCTATTTATGGTCATCAATGGCGTTCATGGGGGAAACCAAATGGAGAAGTTGTTGACCAAATTAAAGTTGCGATTGATCAAATAAAAAATAATCCTGATTCACGTAGAATTATAGTTTCTGCTTGGAATGTTGGAGAATTAGATCAAATGGCTTTAGCTCCATGTCATGCATTTTTTCAGTTTTATGTGAATGATGGAAAATTATCGTTGCAATTGTATCAACGTAGTGCAGATATTTTCTTAGGTGTTCCATTCAATATTGCGTCATATGCGTTATTACAAATGATGGTTGCACAAGTTTGTGATTTAGAAGTCGGCGATTTTGTGCATACTTTTGGAGATGCACATATTTACAAAAATCATTTTGAACAAGTTGAACTACAATTAACACGCGAACCTTTTCCTCTTCCAACAATGAAAATCAATCCGAATGTAAAGGATATTTTTGATTTTACATACGAAGATTTCGAATTAGAAAATTATCAAGCTCATCCTCACATCAAAGGAATTGTAGCAGTTTAATCATAAAAAAACACTTAAAGTCTCCAAATTGGAGGCTTTTTTTGTAACTTTTCGAGAAAATTATCAACCAATAGAAATAAATTTTTACGATGAAAAAACGAATCCTTTGGCTTTCATCAGCCTTTATTATATCAAGTCTTACTTATGCGCAAGTAATGACGCCACCGCCGAGTTATAACGAAAACCAAACGAACAAATTAGATATTTATCGTGCAGAAGCAGAACGAATTAATAATCTTGTTCATACCAAATTGGATCTTAAATTTGATTATGCAAAAGAGCACGTTTTAGGTGAAGCTTGGGTAACATTGAAACCACATTTCTATGCTACAAACAAAGTTACATTAGACGCAAAAGCAATGTTGATTAGCGAAGTCGCTTTGGTAAATGGTGCTACAAAAAAAAAATTAAATTATAAATACGATGATTTACAATTAGTCATCGATTTGGATAAAGAATACAAAAAAGATCAAGAATATACACTTTACATCAAGTATACAGCGCGTCCAAACGAAGTAAAACAAGAAGGAAGTGCGGCCATAAACGATGCAAAAGGTGTTTATTTTATCAATGCAAAAGGTGAACGACCAAATTATCCAACTCAAATTTGGACACAAGGCGAAACTGAATCTTCTTCTTGTTGGTTCCCGACAATTGATAAAACGAATCAAAAAACTTCACAAGAAATCACGTTAACATATCCTGATAAATATGTTTCATTATCAAATGGAACAATGAAATCTTCGAAGAAAAATTCGGACGGAACAAAAACTGATTATTGGAAATTTGATAAAAAACATGCGCCATATTTATTCTTTTTCGGGATTGGAGATTACGCAGTCATCAATGATAAATGGAAAAATATCAATGTTGATTATTACGTAGAACCAGAATATAAAGATGTTGCAAAGCAAATTTTTGGTAATACACCAGAAATGATTCAGTTCTTTTCTGATAGATTAAACTATCCTTATCCTTGGGATAAATATGCACAAATGACGGCTCGCGAATATGTTTCTGGAGCTATGGAAAATACAACAGCTTCTTTATTTCATGATGGTGTTCAGCAAAAAGCTGGTCAATTAGTCGATGAAAACACTGCTGAATATGTTATTGCGCACGAATTATTTCACCATTGGTTTGGAGATTTAGTTACGGCTGAAAGTTGGGGAAATTTAACAGTGAATGAATCGTTTGCTAATTATTCTGAATATTTATGGTTTGAATATAAATACGGAAAAGAGAAAGCGGATGAGCATCGTTACAACGAAATGTTTGGTTATAAACAAGGCGATGGACCAACGAAAAATTTGGTTCGAGTTCATTACAATTCTCGCGAAGACATGTTTGATGGTGTTTCGTACAACAAAGGTGGAATTATCTTACATATGTTGAGAAACTTCTTAGGAGATGATGCTTTCTTCAAAGGTTTGAACAAATATTTGAAAGATAATGAATACGGAAAAGCTGAATCTACTCAATTACGATTGGCTTTGGAAGAAGTTTCTGGTCGTGACTTAAATTGGTTTTTCAATCAATGGTATTACGAAAATGGTCATCCAAAATTAACAGTTGTTTCAGATTATTCTTCAGCAAATAAAAAAATAAAAGTTGTTGTTCGTCAAGATGCTTCAAAATTATTTGAATTTCCTTTTGCGATTGATATTGTCGAAAATGGAAAAACAACGCGTCAACAAGTTTGGGTTCCAAAACAAGCCGAAACTGTTTTCGAATTTGCAGCAAACCAAAAACCTGATGTCGTTATTCCAAATGCGGATCAAGTTTTATTAGCAGATATCGACGATAAAAAACCTGTTGAAGATTTTATTGCGCAATACAAAGCTGGAAAAGGAAATTACACGACACGTTTATTAGCGATTGAAGCAATGGCAAATGCGCAAGCAACTAATCCAAAAGCGGCTGATGCCTTGGTTAATGCTTTAGATGATTCATTTGATGGATTAAGAATTTATGCGATTCATAAATTGGACACAAAATCAAAAACGATTGTTGATAAAGCTTCATCAAAATTAAAACAATTGGCTTCTAATGATCCTAAAATATTGGTTCAAGCGGCTGCTTTAAGTGCTTTGAATGATGCCAATATTTATGATGTAGCAATTTTCGAGAAAGCTTCAAAAAGCCCTTCATTTAGTGTTCAAGGAGCCTCGTTAACTGGAATCTTAAAAAATAATCCTTCAAAAATTAATGATTTAACAACTAATCTTGATAATGAAGTGATTAAAGGTTCACCAGATTTAGCAATGGCATTAGTTCCGACTTGGATCAAAAATAATCAATTGGATAAAGCTGCTTTAATTTCGGAATCTGCTGCGATGTATGAATTCGTAAAATTCCAAGATCCAGAAAAAGGAAAAATTGCTGAACAAGCTTTCAATTGGATTATGAACAATGACACACCAGATGCAACGGCTGAAATTGCTAAAACATATTCGCGTTATTATCCATATTTGAAAGAACAAAATCCACAAGCAGGACAAGCTGTGAAAATGATGGCTGAAAAAGCATTGCAAGTAAAAACGAATGCTGCAAAAACAATTAAATCAGCAACTATTGCAAAACAAGTGGAGCAATTACAAGATGCTATAAATAAAATGAAATAATTCACTAAAATTATTATATTTGTTAAGCTATCCTTGCAAGAGGATAGCTTTTTTTACCTTATAACTTATGATAAACATTGTAGTAGCAAAAGCAAGCAACAACGTAATTGGTGCAAAAAATGATTTGATTTGGCATTTACCAAATGATCTGAAACATTTCAAAAGTATAACTTCTGGGCATCCTATTATTATGGGACGAAAAACGTTCGAATCATTGGGTAGACCTTTACCAAATCGTACCAATATTGTTGTGACAAGAGATCAGAATTGGAATACAGAAGGTATCGAAATTGCGTCTTCTTTACCAAAAGCAATAGAAGTTGCGAAAAAAATTGACGATGATATTTACATTATCGGTGGTGGAAATATTTACAAACAAGCGATGGAATTTACTGATATTTTGTACATCACAGAAGTTCATCACGAATTTGATGGAGACACTTATTTCCCAGAAATAGACTTGGACGAATGGGAAGAAGTAGAACGAGAAGATTTCAAAAAAGATGAAAAACATCCATATGCTTACTCGTTTGTGACGTATAAAAGAATAGATTAGAAACTTTCGTGCATAAAAAAAGCAAGAATTTTGATTCTTGCTTTTATATTTTTTACACCTTAATGTTTTACATCTTGTACTTCGTCTGGATTGTGTTTGTATTTGAACACAATTGCGAACAATACCGTAACAACTAATGCGTAGCCTGCGAAAATAAACCAAGAATGTCTCCATCCTTCTAGCTGCAATGTCAAATCAGTTTGACTATACACTAAATGATTCACGATGTATTGTGCAATTAACATTCCGATTGTTGCTCCAAAACCATTGGTCATCATCATAAAAACTCCTTGTGCAGAAGAACGAATTTCTTCGTTTGTTTCTTTGTCTACATACAACGAACCTGATACATTGAAAAAATCGAAAGCGATTCCGTAAACAATCATTGATAAGATAAACATCCAAACGCCAGATCCTGGATCTCCTAATCCAAATAATCCGAAACGTAAGACCCAACCTACCATTGCCATCAACATCACGATTTTGATTCCGAATCGTTTTAGCACGAAAGGAATTAATAAAATACACAATGTTTCAGAAACTTGAGACAACGAAATTAAAGCATTTGCATTACTTGCTCCCCACGTATTGGCATAATCTGGAATATCCTTAAACGTTGTGATAAATGGATTTGCATATCCATTTGTAATTTGCAAAGAAACGCCTAAAAGCATTGAAAAGATAAAGAAAATTGCCATTTTTCTATCTTTAAATAATGCAAAAGCTTTTAAACCAAATGCATCAGAAATAGATTGTTTTTCAGAACTTTTGTTAACTGGGCAATTAGGTAATAAGAAACTGTATAAAAACAATATAACTCCTAAAAATCCAGATACAAAGAACTGATAATAATTGGATTGAAAACTTACGAATGTTGGATCACTTGAAAAGTTAAATCCAAAAACACCATCTTTAAATCCAGAGAAATTAACAAATAACATCGCTACAATAAAACCAACTGTTCCAAACGTTCTGATTGGAGGAAAGGATTTGATTGTGTCTAAATTATTTTGTTTTAAAATTGTGTAGGCTGTTGAGTTAGAAAGGGCGATTGTTGGCATAAAGAACGCCACACTAACCGAATAAAGTGCGAAGATTGTTGTAAAATCTACATCGTTTCCAGCTGTCATTCCGTAATAACCTGCTGCAAACATAAAAATCGCAGCTAATAAATGATTCAATCCCAACAAACGTTGTACAGGAATCCATCTATCCGCTACAATACCCATTATTGCGGGCATAAAAATCGACACAATACCTTGCATCGCGTAAAAAAGACCAATTTTTGGACCTAAGCCAACTGATCCTAAGTAATTTCCCATAGAGGTTAGGTATGCTCCCCATACCGCAAACTCAAGGAAACTCATGATTGTAAGTCTAAGCTTTACAGACATAATTATTTGAAATAGTTATTAGTTTCCCATGTTATCGATTTGATCACGAAGGCGAGCTGCCAATTCATAATCTTCATTCTTCACAGCTTTTTCCATCTCAGTTTCAAGTTCAGATTTTGTCCAACCTTCATATTCGTTGATATCAGACAAATCATTTTCCAAACCAGCCAAGATATCCAAATCATCTTCGAAGTTATTTGCTGCGCGACGTATATTTTCTTCTTCTTCAATAACGTCCAAATGAATTCCAGCTTTTTCTACAACATTATCATAGGCATAGATAGGTGCATTGAAACGAACAGCCAATGCAATTGCATCAGAAGTTCTCGAATCAATCTCGGCACGTTGTCCATCATCATTCACAAAAACAATATTCGAATAAAAAACACCATCTTCTAATTTATAAATATAAATAGAATCAACATTCAATTGAAATTCTTTTCCTAATGAAATAAACAAATCGTGTGTTAATGGACGAGGTGGATTAATATCTTTCTCTAAAGCTAATGCGATTGATTGTGCCTCAAAGCTCCCAATAATAATTGGCAACTTTCTTCCTCCTACATTTTCCTCTAGAATCAACGCATATGCGCCAGTCTGAGTTTGACTGTAAGATATTCCTTTAATATTTAATCTAATTAAATTGTCCATTTGGGCGTAAATCTATGAAAAACTGATGAATATTTAATCTTTTTTTAATGAATAAAAAAAATCCGAACCACCTAAATGATTCGGATTGAATTTATAATCTTAAAATGATTAAGCTTGACCTTTATATTTTTTTAACTCTTCAGTTAATTTAGGAACAATCTCAAAAGCATCTCCTACGATTCCGTAATCAGCCGCTTTAAAGAAAGGCGCTTCTGGATCATTGTTGATGACAACAATTGTTTTAGATCCATTAACTCCAGCTAAGTGCTGAATAGCTCCTGAAATACCAACTGCGATATATAAATTTGGCGCAATTGCTTTTCCTGTTTGTCCTACGTGCTCAGCATGCGGTCTCCAACCAATATCAGCAACTGGTTTAGATGATGCTGTAGCAGCTCCTAAAACTTTTGCTAAATCTTCGATCATTCCCCAGTTTTCAGGACCTTTCATTCCACGACCTGCAGAAACAACAATATCCGCTTCTTTCAAATCGATTTTATCAGAAGAAGCCATTTCTGTTGAAACAACTTTTACTTTTGCATCTGCATCAGAAACTGATACTGAAGCTGATTCTTCTGAACCTGAAACTGCATTTTCTTTTGCTCCGAATGCGTTTTGTAGAACTGTAACTACAACTTTTCCTGAAACTGCAACAGTTTCTACTCCTTTTCCAGAGAATGCTTTACGTGCAACTGTGAATGGAGAAACTGCTGTTGGAGATTTTTCTACATTTGTTACTAAAGATGCTCCTGTTTTGTATGCTAAAACTGGTGCTATAGTCGCTCCTTCGTTTGTTGATGGTAAAACCACAACATCTCCTTGAGCAACTTCAGCCAAAGCTTTTGCGTAAGAATTTGCATCAAATTTTGCTAAAGCTGCATTATCAACTTTAACTACTTTAGATGCTCCATATTTATATAATTCGTCAGCAGTAGCATTTCCAAAAACGATTGCTGTAACAGTATCTCCAGCAACATCAGCTGTAGCTTTTGCGTAAGAAACTGCTTCTAATCCTGCTTTTTTATATTTTCCGTCGTGTGACTCTGCGTATACAAAAATTGCCATTTTTTAATTTCTTTTTAGGTGAATAATTAGATTACTTTAGCTTCTTCGTGTAATAATCTTACCAATTCTGCTACATTGTCTTTGTCGATTAATGTTACATTACCTCTTTCAGCAGGTTTTACATAACCAACAACTTCAACTTTAGTTTCTGTCGCTTCTGGTGCAACAACTGCGATTTGTTTTGTACGCGCTTGCATAATTCCACGCATATTAGGAATTCTTAATGCAGCCTCGTCAACCAATCCTTTTTGTCCTGCGATAACAGCTGGTAAAGTAACTTCTACAGTTTCTTTTCCTCCGTCAATTTCACGAACAGCTTTTGCAGAAGAACCTTCTACATCAAGACCGATACATCCGTTTACAAAACCATAATCTAACATTGCAGCAACTAATCCTGGTACAGAACCTCCATTATAATCAATTGATTCTTTTCCTGTCAATACTAAATCAAAACCACCATCTTTAGCAGCTTTTGCGATTTGTGTAGCAACAAAGAAATCATCGCGAGCATCAGCATCAATACGAATTCCATCATTCGCACCAATCGCTAAAGCTTTACGCATAACTGGATCTACAGTTGCATCTCCAACAGTTAAAATTGTAACAGTAGCTCCTTGTTTTTCTTGTAACTCTACTGCTTTATTTAAACTAAATTCGTCGTGCGGGTTAATAACGAACTGAACACCATTTTTATCAAATGATTTTCCGTCAGCTGTGAAGTTGATTTTTGCTGTAGTATCTGGTACACTACTAATACAAACTAATATCTTCATAATTTTGTGTTTACTTTTTCTTTTATGTAAAAATAACTAATTTATTTTATTATGCAAGCATAACATTGTTAATTCTTTACTAAGTCGTTACTTTTCGCTTTCAATTGTTTTTTATAAACTGAATTTGAAACCAATACACTTAGTTCGTACAATAACCAAAGAGGAATTGTAACTAAAATCATACTGTACACATCGTTTGGTGTAATTGCAGCTGCAATCACTAATACAACAATAAATGCGTGTTTACGGTATTCTTTCAAAAATTTTGGTGTTAAGATTCCAATACTCGTTAAGAAGTAAACGAAAACAGGCATCAAAAACATAACTCCCATCGATAATAATAATTGAACAAATAAATCGATATAACTTGGCAACGTCCATGTATTTCCTACACCAAAAGGATCGTAAGTGAATAAAAATTGTGTACACAATGGTAGCAACATATAGTAACTAAATAAGACTCCTGTTACAAAGAAAAACGAAACAGCGAAAATGGTAAATCCTGCATATTTTCGTTCAGCTTCTTTTAATGCTGGTTTTACAAATCGCCAAATTTCAAAAATAATATAAGGAATTGCGATAATTACACCACACACAATTACTGCAAAAAATTGTGAAGTGATCTGTCCTGATGGATTAAGATTGGTCAATTCTTTCGAAATATCAAATGATTCGGTATAAATTTTTCCGAAACCTGTTAATTCACCAAATTGATTAAAAATCTCAAACGTTGGAAAAGTTGATTTTAATGGAGCCATAATCACATGTTCCACCAATTCGTCCCAATAAATAGCGACTGCAATAGATGTAATCACAATTGATAAAATAGAACGAACCAAATGTCCTCTCAACTCACCAATATGAGCCAAAAATGACATACTCGATTTTGTATTATCTGCCATACGCTTATTCGATTCCTTCGTTTAAAATTGAGTGAATATCCAAAATTCCATAATAATGATTTTCTTCATCAACCACCACCAATTGTCCAATACTGTTGTGACGAAGAATCGCTAAAGCTTCTCTTGCTTTTTCAGCTTTTTTGATTGTTTTCGGATTCATTGAAGCAATATCTTTCGCAGTTAAATGTGCAAAAGTTTCATTATTTAATAACATTCGGCGCAAATCTCCATCTGTTATCACACCAACAATTTTATCATTATCAATCACAACTGTAATTCCATGACGACCTGATGTTAATGAATTAATGACTTCTGTAATCGAAGAATCTGGATGCACAGAAGGTTTTCTTTCTGGATCAACAATATTTTCTACTGTCCACAATAATCGTTTTCCTAAAGCTCCACCTGGATGATATTTTGCAAAATCGTTTTGTGTAAACGCTCTCAATTTCATCAAAGCTACCGCCAATGCATCACCCATTACCAATTGAGCCGTTGTAGAAGTTGTTGGTGCCAAATTTACGGGACAAGCTTCTTTATCAATATTAACATCCAAAACAATGTCTGAATTTTTTGCTAATTCTGATTTCAAATTTGATGTTAAACCAATCAAAACTGATGCATATTGTTTAAGAATCGGAGCCAAATATGTAATCTCTGGCGTATTTCCACTTTTCGAAATACAAATCACCACATCTTCTGGTCGTACAAGACCCAAATCGCCATGAATAGCTTCCGTCGCATGTAAAAATTGACTTGGAGTTCCGGTAGAATTTAAGGTTGCTACAATTTTATTTGCAATGTGTGCACTCTTTCCTACTCCAACAACTACCAACTTTCCTTTCGTGTTATATATCGCATTTACCGCATCAACAAAAGACTCGCTAATACGAGAAGCTATTGCTTCCAGCGCTTGAATTTCTTCTCGAAATACCCCTTGCGCTATTTGTATTAATTCTGAATTTTCCACAATAAAATTTCTATTGTCTATTTTTAAAATTTTTCGTACTTTTACTCTCCTTTTTTATTTACACTCAATTATATATAAATCATATAAAATTTATGTGTATATTTAAGAGTTATCAAATATAGGAACTATTTAATTTATAATATTAATTTTAGTCTTTTGTGTAGATGGAAGCCACTTCGAAAAACTTAACATCTTACCTAAAAAAATATTTTGGTTTCGACCAATTTAAAGGACAGCAGCACGAAATCATTACAAGCTTACTAAATAAAGAAGATGTATTTGTTTTGATGCCAACTGGAGGGGGTAAGTCTTTATGTTATCAATTACCGGCATTAATGTCAGATGGAGTCGCGATTATTGTGTCCCCTTTAATCGCGCTGATGAAGAATCAAGTAGACGCTATACGTGGAATTTCTGAAAATGATGGAATTGCCCACGTATTAAACTCATCTTTAAACAAGTCAGAAACGAAAACAGTTATGACAGATATTAAAGATGGAGTAACTAAAATGTTGTACGTTGCACCCGAATCTTTGACAAAAGAAGAATACATCGATTTCTTTAAATCGGTAAAAATTTCTTTTTTTGCTATTGATGAAGCGCACTGTATTTCTGAATGGGGACACGATTTTCGACCAGAATATCGTAATCTAAAAGCGATTATCAACAAAATTGGTGATGCGCCAATTATTGCTTTAACTGCAACAGCAACACCAAAAGTACAAGAAGATATTCAGAAAACTTTGGGAATGCAAAGCGCTAAAGTTTTTAAAGATTCTTTTAATCGTACGAATTTATTTTACGAAATCCGCCCAAAGGTTGATCAAGACAAACAAATCATCAAATTTATCAAACAAAACGATGGTAAATCTGGTGTCATTTATTGCTTGAGTCGTAAAAAAGTTGAAGAAATTACGCAACTTTTACAAGTAAACGGAATCAATGCCATTCCTTACCATGCAGGTTTAGACGCCAAAACACGTAGCAAACATCAAGATATGTTTTTGATGGAAGATGCAAGTGTCGTTGTCGCTACAATTGCTTTCGGAATGGGAATTGACAAGCCAGATGTACGTTTTGTGATGCATTACGATATGCCAAAATCGTTAGAAAGTTATTACCAAGAAACTGGTCGTGCAGGTCGCGATGGTGGTGAAGGTGTTTGTATTGCTTTCTATGATTATAAAGATATCGAAAAGTTAGAAAAATTCTTAGCAAGTAAACCTGTTGCAGAACGCGAAGTTGGAATGCAATTACTTTCTGAGGTTGTAGCATATGCCGAAACTTCGATGTCGCGTCGTAAATTTTTGTTACATTATTTTGGAGAAGAATTCGACGACAAAAACGGCGAAGGGGCAAATATGGACGACAATATGCGCAATCCTAAAAAAATGATTGAAGCAAAAGATGATGCAGTAATTGCATTAGATGTTGTTCAGAAAACAAATCAAAAATTAAAATTAAATGATGTTGTAAATGTTATAGTTGGTAAAGAAACTTCTATTACAAAATCATATAATTTGAGCTCTGAAGATTTCTTCGGAATTGGAAAAGCAAAAGAAGATTATTATTGGAAATCTATTTTACGCCAATTAATTGTACGTAATTTATTAGAGAAAGAAATCGAATCATATGGTATTTTAAAAATTACCAAATCTGGAAAAGATTTCATTAGTAAGCCAACTTCTTTTGAAATTGCCGAAGATATTGATTTCAAAAAATTATTATCAGAAGGTAGCTTTGAAAAAGAAGAAACATCTTCTGCACCTATTGCTTTTGATGATGTTTTATTGAAACAATTGAAAGATTTACGTAAAAAAATCTCTAAAAAACATCAAATTCCACCTTTTGCAGTTTTCCAAGATTCGAGTTTAGATGATATGACAATGCAATATCCAACAACAGTTAAGGAGTTAACAAATGTGTTTGGTGTTGGAGAAGGGAAAGCTCAGAAATTCGGAAAAGAATTTGTAGATTTTATTGCGCAATATGTTAAAGACAACGACGTTATTCGACCTGAAGATATGGTGATTAAACAAGTTGCTGACAAATCGAGTCACAAAGTTTATATCATTCAATCGACAGACAGAAAGTTAAATCTTGAAGATGTTGCGGAAGCAAAAAATATGACGATGAGCGATTTACTTTCAGAAATGGAAAGTATCGTTTATCAAGGAACAAAATTAAATATCAATTATTATATTGACGAAGTTTTGGACGAAGATCAACAAGAGGAAATTTATGAATTCTTGATGGACGCAGATTCTGACTCAATGTCATCATTATTAGATGAATTTGGTGACGATTATGATGAAGAAGAATTACGTTTAATGCGTATCAAATTCATCAGTGAAGTCGCAAATTAAACCATACAAAAAATAAACTTTCAGCCCAAGGAATGCTTATCTTTGGGCTTAATTATTACAAGAAAAATGAACAATAAAGCAATATTAATGATTTTGGACGGATGGGGAATTGGACCAAACCCTGCTGTTTCTGCAATCGCGCAAGCAAATACACCTTTTGTAGATAGCTGTTTCGAGAAATTTCCACATTCTACGTTGGATACGTTTGGTTTAGCCGTTGGTTTACCAGAAGGACAAATGGGGAATTCGGAAGTTGGACATATGAATTTGGGTGCTGGACGCGTAGTTTTCCAAAACTTAGTTCGAATCAATATGGCGGTTGAAAACGGAACGTTACAAAACGAACCTATCTTAAAAGATGCTTTTCAATATGCTTTAGAGAATAACAAAAAAGTACATTTCATTGGTTTAGTTTCTGATGGTGGTGTACACTCACATATCAATCATTTGAAAGGTTTGTTAGATGCAGCAAATCAATCAGGTTTACAACAAAATGTTTTTGTACATGCTTTCACAGATGGTCGTGACACCGATCCAAAATCTGGCGAAGGATTTATCACAGAATTGATGAATCACATGACAAAATCAACAGGAGAAATCGCTTCGATTACTGGTCGTTATTATGCAATGGATCGTGATAAACGTTGGGAACGTGTGAAATTAGCATTCGATGCAATGGTAAATACAGTTGGTAAAACAACAACAAATCCATTAGAAGCAATTCGTGCATCTTATAATGAAGGCGTAACAGATGAATTCATCAAACCGATTATTGTAACGGATGGAAATGGTCAACCAAAAGCTAAAATCGAGAATGATGATGTAGTGATTTGTTTCAATTTTAGAACTGATCGTGGACGTGAAATCACAGAAGTTTTAACGCAACATGATTTTCCAGAATTTGGAATGCATAAATTAAATCTAAAATATATCACTCTTACAGAATATGATGCTACATATACTGGAGTTGCGGTAATTTTTGATGAGAAAAATATTGTAAATACGTTAGGAGAAGTTATTTCTAATGCTGGTCGTAAGCAAATTCGTATTGCTGAAACTGAAAAATATCCACACGTAACATTTTTCTTCAATGGTGGTCGCGAAGAACCTTTCGTTGGTGAATCTCGTGTTTTATGTGCTTCGCCAAGAGATGTTGCTACTTACGATTTGAAACCAGAAATGGCTGCATATGATATTACAAATGCAATTGTACCAGAAATCGAAAAAGAATCAGCGGATTTCATTTGTCTTAACTTCGCTAATACAGATATGGTTGGACATACAGGTGTTATGTCTGCGGCAATAAAAGCTGCTGAAGTAGTAGATTCTTGTGCGGAGAAAATTGTAAATGCAGCTTTAGAACATGGTTACAATGTGGTGATTTTGGCTGATCACGGAAATTCAGATTTTATGATGAACGAAGATGGATCACCGAATACGCAACATACAACGAATCCTGTTCCATTTATTTTGGCTCAGAAAAATATCGAATGGAATGTTGAGCATGGTAAACTTGGAGATATTGCACCAACTATCTTAACTTTGATGGGAATTGAAATTCCAACTGAAATGACTGGAAACATTATTGTTCAAAAAAAATAACCTAAATAACTTTAAATACTTACAAACATGATTAATAAAATTATTGCTGTTGACTTTGATGGAACTGTGGTAGATGATAAATATCCAGAAATTGGAAAAGCTAAAATCTTCGCTTTCGAAACATTGAAACAATTACAAAACGACGGATATCGCCTTACTTTATGGACTTATCGTAGTGGTAAATATTTAGACGAAGCTGTTGAGTTTTGCAAACAAAATGGTATAGAGTTTTATGCCATCAACAATAGTTTTGACGGAGAGGATTTTGATAAAAATACGCAAAGTCGAAAAATAAATGCCGATATCTTTATCGACGATAGAAATTTAGGAGGTTTCCCAGGTTGGAGTGACGTTTATCAAATCATTACAAAAAAGATTGAATTAAGTGTTCACGCAAACGGGCAAAAAGCTCCTGAGAAGAAAAAGAAAAGAGGATTTTTCGGATTATGATACATTTAAAAAGTAAAGAAGAATTAGAACTAATGTACCTAAGCGCTCAATTGGTTTCAAAAACCTTGGGTATGTTAGCCAAAGAAGTAGTGCCTGGTGTTACAACCAATCATTTAGATAAATTAGGAGGCGAATTTATTCGCGACAATGGTGGATATCCTGCATTTTTAGGAATGTACGATTTCCCTAAAAACCTTTGTATTTCTCCAAATCAACAAGTTGTTCATGGAATTCCAAACGATGAACCACTTAACGAAGGAGATATTGTTTCGGTAGATTGTGGTGTTTATATGAATGATTTTTACGGAGATCACGCTTATACATTTGCAGTTGGTGAAGTAGATGCTGAAACTGAAAAATTATTACGCATTACAAAAGAATCTATGTTCAAAGGAATAGAACAAATGAAAAAAGGTAATCGCGTAGGTGATATCGGTTTTGCAATTCAACAATATTGTGAAAAAGAAGGTTACGGAATCGTTCGTGAATTAGTTGGACACGGATTAGGTCGTAAAATGCACGAAGAACCACAAGTTCCGAATTATGGACGTCGTGGATCTGGTAAAAAAATTGAAGAAGGAATGGTGTTAGCCATCGAACCAATGGTAAATATGGGAACTGAAAAAGTCTTCTTTCATCCAGATGGTTGGACGGTTACAACGCGCGATGATAAATATTCGGCTCACTTCGAACACGATGTTTGTGTAGTGGATGGCGAACCAAAATTATTGTCAACTTATCAGTTTATTTACGATGCTTTAGGAATCGTATCTGACGAAGAAAAACCATTTTTATTCAAACCTTAAGAAAACTTTTGTGAAAAAGCTTTTAAAAAAAATCATGAATATTCTACCTCGTCCTTTATTAATACAAGGTAGTTATATTATTCGTCCTGTTTTAGTTTGGTTTATGAAAGGAAATCGCTTCGTAGACCCAATTGATGGACAAGGTTATTATAGTTTGTTGCCTTATGGTTACGAAAAACAGCGTGATAATGTACTTTCACCCGGAACTTTTTCATTAGAAAGACATCGCTTGATGTGGTTGTACCTAAAAAATGAAACGTCTTTCTTTACTGAAAAAGCTAAAGTTTTGCACATTGCTCCAGAGCAATCTTTTATCAAGCGTTTTCGTGCGATGAAGAATTTAGAATACATCACAAGTGATATAGAATCGCCTTTGGCAGATGTAAAAGCAGATATCTGCGATTTACCTTTTGGTGATGATACATTTGATATCATTTTTTGTAATCACGTTTTGGAACATATTCCTGACGATCACAAAGCGATGAGCGAATTATTTCGTGTCATGAAACCAGGAGGTTGGGGAATTCTGCAAGTTCCAATTTCGTATCAACGTGATGTAACGTACGAAGATCCAACGGTTACAACAAAAGAAGAACGTAAAGAAAAATTTGGACAATATGATCACGTTCGTGTTTATGGTTTAGATTATTACAAACGTTTGGAAGATGTAGGATTTATTGTAGAAAAAGCAGATTACACCAAACAAATTCCTTCGGAAGATGTACTAAAATATTGTTTAGAAAAAGGTGAAATTTTACCAGTTGTTCGCAAACCAGCGGTATAATTCATTTAAAAATAGTCAAAATAAAAGCGTTACTTTTTTGAGTAACGCTTTTATTTTGACTATTTTTCAACTCCTTCATTCGATGTTTACGATGCATTCATATCGTTTTGCATTTCTCTTAACGTCATTACTTTTCCTCTTGTAGGTAAATTAATTTTAAGATTTTCTTTCAAAATTTCAAGTTGATTAATCTTAAAAATCACTGTAAAATAAGGCGAAATAATTTCTGCTTGTAAAATCAACCCCGGTAAATTCGAAAAATAATAAGGTCCATCTTTATATCTTATTTCAGGCGAATACCAAGCCGTAAATTCATTTCCATCTCGATCTTGATCAATCGCTTTTACGACATTATAACCATTAATCACAGCTTTTTCTTTCGTTAATTTCCAATTAAAATTAGGTATATTTTCTTTAACCAAATACGTTTTTACATTAATATCAAACTGTTTATAATATTCATTTTTAGAAAAATCTTTATACAAAGGATTTTGTTCCGATTTCAAAATCTCTTGTACAACCATATCCGCTTCATGTTGTGCGTTATTCACTTTTGTATCTGCTCGAAAAACAGATAAATTTTTATTACTTTCTAATATAAAATCGACAAAAACTCCTCTATCTATAGCCATTTTGAAAGCTGGTTGCAAATTCTTTGAAAACATATCCTTCGATTGTTCATAATCAAAAATAAATTCGGCTTTGTAAGTTGCTCGTATGCTTTCTTTTTGCGTTTGTGCTGACAGATTAATTCCTAAAAACGAGGTAATTGCGACAATTATATTTTTATTTATTGGGTTTTTATTTTATTTAAAACTTTTTCTAATATCCATCTTTTCGTTCACCGATTTGTTGAACTCTGAAAAAGATTGCGTGTTATAATCATTTACGATTATACTAAAATTCATATCTAAATCTGTTTTTTCATCATCTTTTTCATAAGTAGTGTTCCAAATTGCAGACGTTTCTTTCAACACCCAATTCCCGTTATGAGGACGATATTTATAAACAACTTTTGCTTCTCTTAAAAATTCATTTTCTGAATATTTAGTTTCCGGAATAGTCGTTTCCCAATAAAACTCAACAACAGCAAATGTATCTTTATCAATTGTCAGAAATACATCTCTTGATTTTGTTTTTATTGTAACTTCATAAACAAAACTATCTCCATATTTTGTTAATGATAAATTAGATTCTTCATATTTCTTTTCCTTTAATAAGTATACAAATTGCTTAATATATTTTTCTTTCAAATAAATACTCTCCAAATAATAAATCAAACGAATATTTGAATTTGGTTCTCGTCCACTTTTTATTTCGTTGTTTACAATTCCTTTTGATTTAATTTTCAAATCTCCTCGTTTAAATTTAAACTGTAAATCTGCATCAATAAAATCCCGTTCATTATTATTAAATAACAAATCTTGTTGAAAATTAACTAAGAAATAATATTGTTCAATATTAAAGTTTTTATCATAATTATCATAAACTTTCTGTAGAACATCTTCGGCTTTCAAGTTTGTTACAAAAGCTTCTTTTAACTCGATTTCGGATACTCTTTCGAGTTTGATTATCATTTCAGATTTTAATTCCGATACGTTGATTATTGCATCTTGATAATCTTTTTTCGAAACGATTAACTCATCTGTTTGCGAAACATTGTTTAAATCAACCACAACTTTTCCTTTCATGTCTGATACAAAATTCTTAGTCGAATTTTTGAAATATACATCTGCATCATAAAGTGGTAAATTATCCGAAAGGTCTAATATTTTTAGATTTATAATTTGAGCATTTAAACAAATCGTAAACAATGTAAATAAGTAAAATAGTTTTTTCATATAATTTAAAATCAATAATGAATTAAAGATATATTTTAATCTCGTTAAGAATTTGTTAATCAGAATATTTTGTAGATATTTTAACAAAAAAAAACGCTACTAAAAAGTAACGCTTTGTAATTATTGTAAATAATATTTTTCTAATGAGCTTCTAACCAATTCGCTCCTACTCCGACTTCTGCAATCAACGGAACATCCATTTGCATTGCAGCTTCCATAGTCGATTTGATTAATTCAGAAACTTTTTCAAACTCATCTTTGGGTGCATCAAAAATTAACTCATCATGCACTTGTAAAATCATTTTGGTTTTATAATTTTTCTTCAATTCTTTCTGAATTTGAATCATTGCCATTTTCACGATATCCGCCGCAGTACCCTGTATTGGCGCATTTACAGCATTTCGCTCAGCATGCGAACGCACCACAGCATTTCTCGAATTGATATCTTTCAAATAACGGCGACGACCCATTAACGTTTCTACAAAACCTTGGTCACGAGCTACCTCAACTTGTTTTTCGATATACGCTTTCAACGTTGGATAAGTTTCATAATACGCATCAATCAATGCTTTGGCTTCTTTACGAGAAATATTTGCTTGATCTGCTAAACCAAAAGCCGAAACACCATAAATAATTCCGAAGTTTACCGTTTTCGCTTGACTACGTTGTTCACGCGTCACCTCATCTAAATCTACATTGAAAACTTTTGCGGCAGTAGAAGCGTGAATATCTTCTCCATGTTTGAAAGCTTCTACCATTGCAGGATCTTGTGACATTTGTGCAATCAAACGCAATTCAATTTGCGAATAATCGGCAGAAATAATCACATGATTTTCATCTCGCGCAACAAAGGCTTTACGAATTTGCTGACCTTCTTCTGAACGAATCGGAATGTTTTGTAAATTCGGATTTACAGAAGACAAACGTCCCGTTGCAGCAACCGTTTGCGCGTATGTTGTATGCACGCGACCAGTTTTTGGATTCACCAATTCTGGCAACGCATCAATATAAGTCGATTTTAATTTTTGTAATTGACGGTACTCTAAAATATCATTGATAATTGGATGCTTATCTTTCAGTTTTGATAAAATTTCTTCTCCTGTTGCATACTGACCAGTTTTAGTTTTCTTCGCTTTTGGATCTAATTGTAATTTATCAAACAAGATTTCTCCCAATTGTTTTGGCGAATTAAGATTGAATTCTTCTCCAGCATCTTCCTGAATTTTTGCTTCTAATTCTCTTAATTTCGCTTCGTGTTTTACCGAAAGTTCTTTCAAGAACGGAACATCCAAATTAACACCTTCCAATTCCATATCAGCCAAAACTTGCATCAATGGCATTTCAAGATCAGTGAATAATTTGTGTGTATTTGATTTGATTAATTCTGGTTCGAAAAGATTTTTCAACTGATTTGTAATATCAGAATCTTCTACTCCATATTCGGTTTGCTCCATCAACGGAACATCACGGAAATTCTTTTGATTCTTTCCTTTTTTTCCAATCAAACTTTCGAGTGAAACTGGTTGATAACTCAAATATGTTTCTGACAACACTTCCATATTGTGATGCATATCTGGATTAATCAAATAATGCGCAATCATCGTATCAAAATTTTGACCTAAAACAACAATGTCATATTTGTTTAAAACTTTAATATCATATTTTAGATTTTGACCAATTTTCGAAATTGATTCATCTTCAAAAAATGGTTTAAATTCGTTGATAATTGCTTTTGTTTCTTCAAAATCTGTTGAAAAAGGCACATAATAACCTTTTCCTTTTTCCCAAGAAAACGAAATCCCGACCAATTCTGCTTCTAACGCATCCAAAGAAGTTGTTTCTGTATCGAAAGTCACTTCTTTTTGTTTCAGAATATTTCTCAACAATAATTCTCTTCCTTTTTTCGTATCGATTAATTGATACAAATGATTGGTTGTTGAAATATCTGTAAAAGCTGAATTTTGTGGAACGATTTCTTCATCAGACGTAAAATCGAACAATGATTGTTGAGCCATTTGCACTTGATTCGAAGAAATCTGACTTGCCGCAGAAATTTCTTCTTGCGCTTCTTTGATAATTCCCGAAACATCCAAACCATAAATTCTGTAAACCGTTTCTAACATACGACGGAATTCTAACTCCGTGAAAAGTTCAGTAACTTTTTCTATATCTGGCGGGCAAACCGTTAAATCTTCTTCATCAAATTCTACAGGAACATCTGTAATAATCGTTGCTAATTTCTTCGAAAGAATTCCAAGCTCTTTATTCTCTTCAATCTTTTCTTTAGCTTTCCCTTTCAGCTTATCTGTATTCGCTAAAAGGTTTTCCAATGATCCAAATTCTTTCAAATATTTACTTGCCGTTTTTGCTCCAACACCTGGTAAACCTGGAATATTATCCACAGCATCACCCATCATTCCAAGGTAATCGATAACTTGAATTGGATCGTCGATTTCAAATTTTTCTTTTACTTCTTCAATTCCCCAAATCTCAACACCTTTTCCATTTGCAGCAGGACGATACATTTTAATTTTTTCCGTTACCAATTGCGCAAAATCCTTATCGGGTGTCACCATATAAGTTGTATAACCAGCTTTCTCTGCTTTCTGTGCTAATGTTCCGATCACATCATCTGCTTCGTAACCTTCGGCGAAAAGTACTGGAATTTTTAACGCTCGTAAAATATCTTGAATATACGGAACGCCTTGACGAATGGCTTCTGGCGTTTCATCACGATTTGCTTTATATTCAGGATAATCTACCGTACGAACTGTTGCTTGACCAACATCAAAAACAACCGCCAAATGCGTTGGTTGTTCACGTCGAATGACATCGAACAAGGAATTCGTAAATCCCATAATTGCCGATGTATTGAAACCTTTTGAGTTGATTCGTGGATTTTTGATAAATGCATAATACCCTCTAAAAATTAAGGCATAAGCATCTAACAAAAAAAGTCTTTTATCTAATTGATTCATTTAATAAGTTTTAAGTATTACGCCAAACGTTTTACGCTAAACGATAATAACAAAATTGTAACGTAGAACTTATAACGTACCACGTAAAACTAAAATTTAATATTCTGGTGCTAATTCAACAACTAATCCATCCATTTCATTCGAAAGATGTAACTGACAACCTAAACGTGAATTATCTTTCACATTAAATGCCTCTGCTAACATTGCATCTTCATCAGGCGTCATTTCTGGTAATTGAATTTCTGGTGTTAAGACATAACATTGACAAGAAGCACACATCGCCATTCCACCACAAATACCAATGGTTCCTTCTGGTGCTAATTCGTAGGCGCGCACAAGCTCCATGATATTCATATTCATATCAGTAGGCGCGTCAACTTCGTGCGAAACACCTTCTCTATCTATAATTGTAATTTTAATATCTGCCATAATACTTTTTCAAGTTAAACAAAAATACGGATTGTTTACTTTCAAAAAAAGAATATACCTCATTGGTTCATATTTAATACTAATTTTAAATAAGAACTGTTACGAATTACGAATTTTGTCGACTAATTAGTAAAATTAAAAAAATGAATTCACACGAAATAGATTATAAAATTTACGGTGAAGAAATGCAATTTGTCGAAATTGAATTAGATCCACAAGAAACTGTTGTAGCAGAAGCAGGTAGTTTTATGATGATGGATGATGGCGTAAAAATGGAAACAATTTTTGGGGACGGATCACAACAAACAGGAGGATTTTTCGGAAAATTATTAAATGCCGGAAAACGCATGTTGACTGGTGAAGGTTTGTTTATGACTTCGTACACAAATTACGGACAAGGAAAAAAGAAAGCGTCTTTTGCTGCGCCATATCCAGGAAAAATTGTTCCGATTGATTTACCAGAAGTGAACGGAAAATTTATTTGTCAGAAAGATGCTTTTCTTTGCGCTGCAAAAGGTGTTTCAGTTGGAATTGAATTTAATCGAAAATTAGGAACTGGACTTTTTGGAGGTGAAGGCTTCATTATGCAAAAATTAGAAGGTGACGGAATGGCTTTCATTCATGCTGGCGGAACATTACATCGTCGTGTTTTACAAGCTGGCGAAGTTCTGAAAGTTGATACAGGTTGCATTGTTGGTTTCGAACAATCTGTTCATTACGATATCGAATTTATAGGCGGAATTAAAAATACATTTTTCGGAGGAGAAGGTGTTTTCTTTGCTACATTAAGAGGTCCTGGTGTTGTATATATACAATCTTTACCATTTAGCCGATTAGCTGATCGTATTATTGCACATGCACCTTCTGCGGGTGGTTCTTCTCAAGGTGAAGGATCTATTTTAGGAGGCTTAGGAAGATTAATTGATGGTGATTAAAATTTAATTTTATAAAGAAGGGTTTCAAATTGAAACTCTTTTTTTTGAGCTGTACGTAAAACCGTAATTTATTTCAATTGATTTTTCTTATTTTTAATAAAAATTTCATCATTTGAAAAAACTTCTATTAACCGTTATTTTTTGTTCTGGATTTACGTTTGGACAAAATATATTATCATTTAGTAATGATCAATATAGCGGGATTAACGGTAGTGTTTTTTCTCCGACAACTTCATATTTTAATCCGAATAAATGGGATGTTAATATTATTTCTGAGGATATTTTATTCAGAAATGATTACGCTTACATATCCGATCAAAATGTTTTGGGATTGATAAAAGGCGAAACAAAATCAGCAAATATAAAAGCTGGAATAAGAGGAGAAACACATTCTAATATTTTAGATTTCACAACTAAAAATACGATTTCTTATCATTTGGAAAATGATCTTATGGGACCTTCGGTTTCTTTTAAAAAGAAAATTAACAATCAAACTTATCGTGTTGGAGTTTTTACCCGACTTCGTACACAAGGTTCTATTAAAGATTTAGATAATTATTTTCGTTTTAGTAATCAGAATGAAATAGAACCAAAAAATTATGAGTTTGAACCTACAAAGACAAATTCAATGAATTGGGCTGAATTAGGCTTAAATATTGCAACAAATTTGTACACAACTAATACTTCTGAAGTTATTATTGGAGCTAATATTAAATATCTTTTAGGTTTAGACGGCGCGTATATCAAAAGTAAAAATGCAATAAAACTAGAAGCAGAACCAACTATAACAAGTACAATTGACAATCCTGATGCAAATATTTATGCGTCAAATTATGATATAGAAGCAGGATATTCTACCAATTATGATTTTGATCGAGATAAATATGTTTTACGAAATAGAGGAAACGGAGTTGGAATTGATTTAGGAATTTCTTTTGTGAATAGAAGGCTGAATGATGAATTATATGATTTCAAATTTTCGGCAAATTTATTAGATGTTGGTTTGGTAAAATTTCGCGGAGATAACCATCATTTCTACAATCCTTCGCAAAGAGTTCAACTTCGTAATAATCCAAATTTAGATGGAGTTAAATTTGAAAGCGTTGATCAATATTTAAGACTTTTGAGCAAAGAAGTTTATGGTGATGAAACTAAATCGAAAACAAATAACAATTTTTCAATCGGTTTACCAACGAGTTTACATCTTAATCTAAGTAAAAAAATTATCGAAAATCATTATTTAAATTTCAATTGGATACAACGAATTCCAGTTTTCGAGAATAGTTTGAAACGTATCAATGTGCTCCAAACTTCTTATACTATCCAAAAAGATGGATTTGGAATTGGGCCTTCACTTTCTATCTATGATTATGAAAATGTAACGTTTGGAGGTTATGTAAGAATTGGCCCTCTGATTTTGGGCAGTGATAATGCAATCCCAATCGTTTTTAACCAGAAAAAATTAACTTCTGCTAACTTTTATTTTGGATTAAAATTTTATCCTTTTTGGGATAATGAAGCCAAAAGACGAAGTAGAGAACCTTGTGAATGTGAATAAAAAAAACCTTTTACTCAAAACGTAAAAGGTTTAAAAAATATTTCTATTTATTTTGTTAAAATTAGTCAATAGCTTTGACAACCGCTTTTTCGGCTTCTTTTCTTGTCCCGTCGAAACCATCAACACCAGAAACTGTTGTGTATTTCAAGACAAATTTTTTCCCAGGATTCATTCTATTGTAAACAGACTGGCACATTAATGTTGCTTCATGGAAACCACATAAAATCAATTTCAATTTTCCTGGATAAGTATTTACGTCTCCAATCGCGTAAATTCCTTCGATATTTGTTTGATAATCTAACGCATTATTTACCTTGATTGCATTTTTCTCAATCTCCAATCCCCAATTTGCAATAGGACCTAGTTTTGGAGAAAGACCAAACAATGGAATAAAATAATCTGTTTCAAGTTCAAAAGTTTCACCTTCTTTTTCAATTACCAAACTTTCCACTTTTCCTTCACCTTTGATTCCAGTAATTTCAGCTGGAGTAACCAAATTAATTTTTCCAGCTTTTTTCAATTCAATTACTTTATCAACAGAATCTAACGCTCCACGGAACTCATTTCTTCTGTGTACCAACGTAACTTCCGCAGCCACATCAGCCAAGAAAATCGACCAATCCAAAGCAGAATCTCCACCACCAGCAATTACGATTTTTTTATCACGGAACAGTTCAGGATTTTTTACAAAATACTCCACTCCGTTTTCTTCATACGCTTCGATGTTTTCGATAATTGGCTTACGAGGCTCAAAAGATCCAAGACCACCTGCAATCGCAACCGCTTTTCCTTGCACTTGCGTTCCTTTATTTGTTGTTACAATAAAAGTTCCGTCTTCTTGCTTATCGATTGTTGCAGCTTGTTCGTTCAATGTAAAACCTGGCTCAAATTGTTTGATTTGCTCCATTAAGTTATCAATCAATTCACCTGCACCAACAGAAGGATAACCAGGAATATCAAAAATTGGTTTTTTTGGATACAATTCTGTCAATTGCCCTCCTGGTTGAGGAAGTGCATCAATAATATGACATCTCATTTTTAATAAACCAGCTTCGAAAACGGCAAAAAGACCAGTTGGTCCAGCTCCGATTATAACTATATCTGTTTGAATCATTTTTTTGAATTTTATTTAGAACGTTACTAAATTGAATGCAAATTTAATGAATTTGAAAGGATTAATCGATGATTATCATCAGAAGTCTAATAATATTTATTGATAATAAAAAAGACAAATTCGATAATGAATTTGTCTTTTGAATTTGTAGCGAAGAGCAGAATCGAACTGCCGACCTCAGGGTTATGAATCCTGCGCTCTAACCATCTGAGCTACCTCGCCTTGTTTTTAGTGGTGCAAATATAAGAGGTTATTTTCGATTAAAACAAATCTTTTTTGAAATATTTTCAATAAAAAGTCGCTTAAATAGGCTAATCAATTGAAATTCATTAAAATTAAAATCACATTTTTTTGAAGAAAATATCATCTACAAAAAAATCCTCAAGCAAAACTTGAGGATTTTGATATTTTATCTGCTTTTCTACTTATGCTAAAGCATTTTTGATACGTGTCATTGCTTCTTTCAACTCCTCTACAGACGCCGCATACGAGATACGAATACAATTTTTAGATCCGAAAGCCGAACCAGAAACAACCGCAACTTGAGCATGTTCTAATAAATATAAAGCCAAATCATCTGCATTGTTAATTGTAACACCATTGTACGTATTTCCGAAAGTTGCCGTAACGTCTGGGAATAAATAGAAAGCTCCTTTTGGTTCGTTAACTTTGAGTGTTGGAATTTCTTTCGCCCAACCTAACATCAATTCACGACGTTCTGCAAACGCATCAACCATGTATTGAACTGAGCTTGGATCTGCTTCTAAAGCCGTAATTGCCGCACGTTGAGCGATAGACGTTGCTCCCGAAGTCACTTGTCCTTGTAACGTTTCACATGCTTTTGCTAACCAAGCTGGTGCTCCAATGAAACCAATTCTCCAACCTGTCATTGCGAAAGCTTTTGCTAAACCATTTACAGTTACTGTTTGATTATAAACTTCTGGGAAAGATGCTATCGAAACATTTTTATCTCCATAAACAATGTGCTCATAAATTTCGTCCGAAATAATAATCACATCTGGATATTTTGCTAAAACCTCAGCCAAACCTTTCAATTCTTCTCTTGTGTAAACTGATCCTGACGGATTACAAGGAGATGAATAAATAATAGCACGAGTTTTATCTGTAATTGCAGCTTCTAACTGTGCTGGTGTAATTTTGAAATCAGCTTCTAAAGTTCCTTCCACAAAAACTGGCGTTCCTCCTGATAATTCTACGATATCTGAATAAGAAACCCAATAAGGTGTTGGAATAATTACTTCAGTTCCTTCGTCTACAATTGCTTGTAAAACATTATAAATAGATTGTTTTGCTCCTGTAGAAACAACAACTTGATTTGCTGTATATTCAACATTGTTATCACGTTTAAACTTCTTACAAATCGTTTCCTTCAAATCTGCATACCCTGCAATTGGAGGATATCCTGAATAATTATCGTCGATCGCTTTTTTAGCTGCCTCCTTGATAAAATCTGGTGTATTGAAATCTGGTTCTCCAATACTTAAACTAATCACATCAATTCCCTGTGATTTTAATTCTCTTGCTTTAGCAGACATTGCAATAGTTGCAGATGGTTTCAAATTCTGTAAACGCTTTGAAAGTTGCATAATATTTGTGTGTTATTTGTAATGTAACAATTTATTGTTGCGAAGATACTTTTTTCTCCGTAGAATTTTGTTACTTTTAATCATTAAAAATCTAGAATAAAACAAAAAATTATGGCTGAAATTACATTCAAAGGAAATCCTATTCATACAGGCGGAGATTTACCAACAGTTGGTGAAAAAGCCCCAAGTTTTGCTTTAACAGCAGGCGATTTAAGCGACAAAACATTGGCTGATTATGCTGGAAAAAATGTTGTTTTAAATATTTTCCCAAGTGTTGACACTGGTGTTTGTGCGCAATCTGTACGAACTTTTAACAAAGAAGTCTCTTCTGCTGCAAATACAGTTGTGTTATGTATTTCGAAAGATTTACCTTTCGCTTTATCTCGTTTTTGTGCTGCCGAAGGTTTGGATAATGTAGTGACTTTATCTGATTTCAAAAATGAAGAGTTTGCAAATGCTTATGGTGTAAAAATGGTTGATGGACCGTTAAATGGATTATTTTCTCGCGCAGTTGTGGTAATTAATCCAAATGGAGAGGTTGCTTACACAGAGCAAGTTCCTGAAATTGGTCAAGAGCCTGATTACACACATGCTTTAGCTGCAATTAAGTAATCAAAATAAAAAAAAGCGTTACCCGAAAAGTAACGCTTTTTGTTTTGACTATTTTGTGTAAGATAAACTACTTCGCAAACTGAGCAGCTAATTTTTCTGCTTTTTTAGATTCTGAATAATCATAGAATCCTTCTCCAGATTTTACTCCTTTTTTACCAGCAGTTACCATGTTAACTAACAATGGACAAGGTGCATATTTAGGATTTTTGAAACCATCGTACAACACTTCTAAGATTGATAAACAAACGTCTAAACCGATAAAATCTGCTAATTGTAATGGTCCCATTGGATGAGCCATACCTAATTTCATTACTTCGTCAATTTCTTTCACGCCCGCAACTCCTTCATATAAAGAATAAATTGCTTCGTTAATCATTGGCATTAAAATACGATTGGCGATAAAACCTGGATAATCATTCACTTCAACTGGAACTTTTCCTAATTTTTCTGACATTTCCATAATCGCTTTCGTTACTTCGTCTGTTGTATCGTAACCACGAATAATTTCAACCAATTTCATCATCGGAACTGGATTCATGAAATGCATTCCAATCACTTGTTTTGGACGACTTGTAACAGACGCAATTTTTGTAATCGAAATAGAAGAAGTATTAGACGCTAAAATTGCATTTGCTGGCGCAGCTTCATCAATTTGTTTGAAGATTTTCAATTTCAAATCTAAATTTTCTGTTGCAGCTTCTACAACTAAATCCGCATTTTTTACCGCTTCCGCAGTATCTGTAAATGTTGTAATATTATTTAAAGTTGCTGTTTTGTCAGCTTCCGTAATTTTTTCTTTGGCGATCATACGCTCCAAATTTCCAGCGATTGTTTTCAATCCACGCTCCAAACTATCTTGAGAAACGTCAACCAAATTCACTGCAAATCCTGATTGTGCGAAAACGTGAGCAATTCCATTCCCCATCGTTCCAGCTCCAATAACTGTAATGTTTTTCATCTTTTTGTATGTTTGTTTTTATTATTTATTTTTTTTCGAGATTCGAAGTTCGAAATGAGTTTTGCGAAATTTGATTTTTCAGAATGAGAAGCTGAAATGAATTCAGCTTGACAAATTTTCGTCATTCTGAACTTGTTTCAAAATCACATCATATTCATGCGTTTAGCGAAATTCGAACTTCTAAAATCTAACATCGATTTATTCTTTCTCGATTGTTTGATTTTTGATGACTTGCTGTTCTTTTTCAAAATAAGCAATAATCTCCAATGCAACTTTCAATGCATTTCGTCCATCTTGTAACGAAACTTTAATTGGTGAATTATTCACAATAGAATCTGCAAAGCTTTCTAATTCATCCAAAATTGCATTATTTGGTAAAATTTCTGGATGTTCAAAACAAATTTCTCTACGATCTCCTTTATCGTTTTCCAAAATCATCGCAAATTCACTTGGATTTTCTGGCGCTTTGTGCATTTTAATAATTTCAGTCTTTTTCGTCAAGAAATCAATTGAAATATACGCATTTCGTTGAAAAACACGCATTTTTCGCATATTTTTCATTGACATTCTACTTGTCGAAACATTCACCACACAACCATTTTCAAACTCAATTCGAGCATTTGCAATATCAGGTGTATCACTAATTACCGAAACTCCAGACGAATGAATTGATTTAATTTCTGATTTTACAATCGATAAAATCACATCTAAATCATGAATCATCAAATCTAAAACTACAGGAACATCTGTACCGCGCGGATTAAATTCTGCCAAACGATGCGTTTCAATAAACAATGGTTCTTCGATAAAAGGTGCAGCCGCTGTAAATGCAGGATTAAAACGCTCTACGTGTCCAACTTGCGCTTTCAAACCTTTTTCATTTGTCAATTTCAACAAATGATCTGCCTCTTCTAAGGTATGCGTAACTGGTTTTTCGATGAAAAAATGTTTATTTTTTTCGATCACTTTCAATGCCACTTCATAATGTGATAACGTTGGTGTCACAATATCGACAACATCAACAGCATCAATCAATTCGTCCATCGAACTAAAATATTTATACCCAAATTCAGCTTCAACTTTTTTTCCATTTTCTTCAAAAGAATCAAAGAAGCCAATTAATTCGTATCTTTCCGATTGATTTAATAACTTTAAATGGATTTTTCCAAGGTGCCCAGCACCGATCACTCCTACTTTTAACATTTGGTAGATTTTGCCGTTAAAATTAATGAGAATAAGTTGTATTTAATGCATTTTTGTAAAAATTTTGGAATATGTCTGTAGACGATTTTAAACACAGAGGACGACGCAAAATGTTGGTTGATTTGTTGCGCTCGAAAGGAATTGAAGATGAAAACGTATTGGAAGCTATTAATTTAGTGCCACGACATTTATTTTTAGACAGCGCATTTACGGAATTCGCATATCGCGACGAAGCTTTTCCGATTGCTGCTGGACAAACGATTTCGCATCCGTTTACAGTTGCTTTTCAGACACAATTATTAGACATTCAGCCTAATGAAAAAGTCTTAGAAATCGGAACTGGTTCTGGTTATCAAACTGCTGTTTTGGTTGCTTTGGGTGTTGAAGTTTTTACGATTGAAAGACAAAAAGATTTGTTTGATTTCTCGAAAATCATGTTGAAAAAAATCAATTTCGAGCCACGTTATCAAACGTATGGAGATGGTTACAAAGGTTTACCTTCTTTTGCTCCTTTTGATAAAATTATTGTAACGGCTGGTGCGCCAGAAATTCCAGAAGAATTAAAAAAACAATTGAATATTGGAGGAATAATGGTGATTCCAGTTGGTGAACAATCGCAACGAATGATTGTCATTATGAGATTATCAGAAGATCAATTTGAGCATTACGAATTTGGAGATTTCAAATTTGTACCAATGTTAGAAAGCCGAGATAAATAAAATAAAAAACTCCAACTAAAGTTTAGTTGGAGTTTTTTATTTTATTTATTAATCATCAATTTTCTTAAAATTTCCGTTTTTATCAAATTTTAATTCAAGTCCATTGTTCAATTTCACTTCAATTTCTTTTCGGTCTCTTTCAATTTTTGTTATTGTAGTATTCGGAAAACTTCTTTTCACATAATTCGAAATTTTAGCTGGAATAAATCCTGTTGGAATAGCATTTCGTTTTCCATCGACTTCTTTCCAAGCTCCGTCTCCATCAAATTCTACTTTTGTTCCATTTGCCAAATACACTTTATATTCTTTCGAAAAATAATCGTCGTCCAACATCACAGAACCAACTTGTTTTACACCAAAATATTTGTTGATAAATTGCTGTCCCATTTTTGGAACTTGGTTATATTTTATTGCTTTATCTTGAGCAAAAGAAATCAACGTTGCACTTAACATGATAACACTTAAAAACTTTTTCATTTTGTTTGATTTTATAATTATTAAGACAAAGTTGCAAAGTGAATTAGGAAAGATTTGGGAATAATTTATTTTTTCAAAATAAATTGATGAAAAGGAAACTCATAATTGTAACGTAACGTCAAATTTTGTTGATTTTTGATAATCGTGTCCACAATCGAAAGCCCCAAGCCATTATTTCCATCACTTGTTCCTTGTTTATAAAAACGACTAAAAATAAGATTCGAATCCAATGTTGCGTTTTTCCCTGTATTCGAAATTATAAATTGATTTGAATCACTTTCTATCTTAATAATTTTCTCATCATTATTATGTTTGATCGCATTTCGAATCAAATTTGAAATTAAAATTCGCGCTAAATCGATATTAAAATCAAGAATAAAATCTGCCTTAAAATTCGTTTCTAATTTAATTTCTTCTGCTTCTAAAATTTCTTCATAATCTTCGATCAAATCTTTTGTCAAAGCTGTAAAATTAACTTCAACATTATTTTTGTATTGATTATTCTCGATTCGAGATAACATTAACAACGATTTATTAAGATTCACCATTCGCCAAAGTGTTTGCTTGGTTTCTACCAAACTCATCACCTCTTTTTCTTTTAAATCTGAATTTTCTATTAGCAAATCAAGTTTGTTTAGCGCAATTGTCAAAGGTGTTTGCAATTCGTGGGAAGCATTTTCGATGAACAATTTTTGTGAATTAAAAACCTCATCATTTCGATTAATCATTCGCTCAATTTCTTTTTGCAAATAAGAAAATTCTTTCACATTCGTTTCGACAAGTTTTGGTTTTTCGTTATTTCCTACTTCATATTTTCTTAATTGAGAAATAATTTGCCCAAAAGGTTTGAAGGCTTTTTTCAATCCAAAATGATTAATCAATAAAATACTAATCAAAATAAAAACATACAACGCAATCAAAGAAATCGATAAATCATAAATCAATTCATCTTCTTCGACTGTTGAGGTTCTTATTTCTAATGAATACGGATGATTTTCTTTGTCATAAAAACCAGTTCTCAATATACGATAAGGTTCCATATCATCATCGTATCCCATGTAAACCAACTCATTCGAAAAGTGATTTCTTTCATCATATTTACTTGGATCAACTTTGGAAATTTTGAATTGACTTAATCCAAATTCGGTTGTATTTAATAAATTCGGATCGCGATAAGCTTCTCGAATAATTTCAATTTTTTGATTCTTTAATCCGTCATCTACATTGTCATAAACTTCATCCAAAATCAAGGAATGAAAAAGAAATGCCCAAATCGCAATAACGATAAGCAACCAAAATGTGAGGTAACGAAATGTATAATTTTTTAGTGATATTTTCATGTTAAATCAACTTATAACCAATCCCATAAACCGCTTGTAAATCGGCTTCAGAATTTGCTTCTTTCATTTTTTTTCTTAGATTTTTTATTTGCGAATAAATAAAATCTAAATTATCAGATAGCTCAATATGATCTCCCCAAACACTTTCTGCTAAAGTTGTTTTCTGAAAAACACGTTCGGGTCTCAACATAAAATAATACAGCAAATCATATTCCTTTCTGTTTAATTTCAGTTCAATATTATTTACTTTTACCAAACGATCTTCGGGAAAAATTTGAATATTTTTATAACTCAAAACATCCTCTCCTTTTTGTAGATTTTTGCGCAAAGCAACTTTAATTCGAGCCAATAATTCAGCAAAATGAAATGGTTTCGCTAAATAATCATCCGCGCCAACCAATAATCCTTCTACTTTATCATCAACCGAATCTTTCGCCGACAAAATAATCACCGAAGTTTCTTTATGAAGATTCTTCAATTCCTTCAACAAAGACATTCCATCACCGTCTGGTAACATCATATCCAATAAAATGCAATCATAATCGAACGAAATTATTTTATCCAAAGCTTGCTGATAATTATCTGCTGTTTCGACAATCATCTTTTCCTTTTCTAAAAACTCAACAATTGTTTCTTGCAATTTTATTTCATCTTCTACGACTAAAATCTTCATAACTTCAGTTTAAATAATTGGTAAAAATAGATAGTAAAATAGGAAAGAATTAGGAAAACTCCTACTTTTATTCTCAAAATTTAAGATTTCAATTTTGAAAAAATATAGCTTTAAAAATGATTATAGCGAAGGTGCTCACCCAGCAATTTTGCAACGATTAATCGATACAAATTTAGAACAAACTATTGGTTATGGCGAAGACGAATTTTGCAATGAAGCAAGAGAGTTTATCAAAAAAAGACTGAAAAAAGATTCAGCAATTCATTTTGTTTCTGGTGGAACACAAGCCAATTTAATTGTAATTTCTTCTATTCTAAAACCACACGAATCTGTAGTTGCAGCCGAAAGCGGGCATATTGCCGTTCACGAAACGGGCGCGATAGAAGCAACAGGACATAAAATAAATACCATTGCGACGGATAATGGAAAAATAACTCCTGAGCAAATTTCGATTATTCTTGCCACACATACGGACGAGCATATGGTAAAGCCAAAATTGGTTTATATTTCTAATTCTACGGAAGTTGGAAGTGTTTATTCAAAAAAGGAATTGCAAAAGCTTTATCATTTTTGCCAAGAAAATAATTTATACCTTTTTGTTGATGGCGCACGTTTAGCTTCTGCTTTAACTTCTTCTAAATGTGATTTAAACTTAGAAGATATGGCAAATTTTGCAGATGTTTTTTACATTGGTGGAACTAAAAATGGTGCACTTTTAGGTGAAGCAATTGTGATAAATAATTTAAAATTGGACGAAGATTTTCGTTATCATATTAAGCAAAAAGGCGGAATGTTAGCGAAAGGACGTTTGATAGGAATTCAATTTTCGGAAATGTTTCGAGATGATTTATTTTTCGAGATGGGAAAACACGCCAATCAAATGGGAGAAAAATTAGCAAATGCTATTTCAGCAAAAGGTCACAACTTTTTGACAGAACCATCTTCCAATCAAATTTTCCCTATTTTACCAAATTCAATTATCGAAAAACTACAACAAGATTTTGAGTTTTATATTTGGCAAAAAATTGATGAACAAAATTCTGCAATTAGATTAGTCACTTCTTGGACAACACCAGAGGAACAAGTAGAAAATTTTATCAAATCAATATAAAAAATAAAAGGATCCATAAATTATTGGATCCTTTTATTTTAATAATAATCTTTCACATTTTTCAAACGCTCTTTCGCGCGTTTATATTCTGCTTTTCTGATTTCTTTTTTACGTTTCATCAAATTTTTATCGTGAGAATAATTACGTTCTATTCGCTTGATATCTCTTTCGTATTCGTCTTCTAAACGCTCTAATCGATCATCAATTCGGTCTTTGTAATAATCGTCACGATGAGAATTTGACCATTTATAACGTTGATTATCGTTTAAGATTTTATCAATATCACGTTGTAAATTGTAAGAAATCTCTCTTTTTCTTCTACCTTTTTCGTAACCAGATAAATTACGATCTCTTCCAACTCTTTCGAAATCTTTACTTGCTTGTTTTTTTAAAGCAATTATTTTATTTTTTTGACTACTTGATATTCCGTAATAATCAGATCTTTCAATTAAAACATCGACATTTCTATTATTTCCATCATTTGGTCTATTTTGCGCATAACTTGACATTGTAAACAACGCAAAACCAAAAATTAAAAACTTCTTCATATTCTAAACTTTCGTTTAGAATAAGCAAAGTCCGTGCTGAAATGAATAAATTATTAAAATTTATATTTAATCAACAACTAATTAATTAATTAAACCTTAGTTTTTTCTAACGCTTGCAAAATATCTTCGATAATATCCACTTTATCCTCCAAACCGACCGATAAACGAATAGAACCTGGCCTAATTCCCAAATCTGCACGTTCTGCATCTGATAATTTTGCGTGAGTTGTAGTTGCTGGATGCGTTGCAATCGATCTCGAATCTCCTAAATTAGACGTATATAAAATCATTTCTAATGCATCAATAAATCTGAAAGCACGTTCTTTTCCTCCTTTCACTTCAAATGTTACGATTCCACCCCCGCCTTTCATTTGTTTTTTCGCCAACTCATATTGCGGATGCGATGGTAAAAATGGATATTTCACATCTGCAATTTCAGCATGATTTTCCAAAGCTTCTGCCAACGCCAACGCATTTTCGCAATGACGATCCATACGAAGTGGCAACGTTTCTAAACTTTTAGAAATTGTCCACGCATTAAAAGCCGACATCGCCGGACCTGTATGACGAATAAAAAACATCATTTCATTGATTAATTCTTCTTTTCCTACAACTACTCCACCCAAAACTCGACCTTGTCCGTCCATATATTTTGTTGCAGAATGAATAGATAAATCAAATCCAAATTGCAAAGGTTGTTGTAAATATGGCGTTGCGAAACAATTGTCAATTGCAAAAATAACATTCGGATGTTTTTCTTTCAATTTTGCCAAAGCTTCTAAATCAAATAATTCTAATCCAGGATTTGAAGGCGATTCTAAGAAAACAATTTTTGTATTTGATTGAATTGCTTTTTCCCAATCCTCGATATTTGGCGTTTCTACATATGTATAAGTTACGCCCCAACGCGGAAATAATTGCGTAATTAATTGATGTGTAGAACCAAAAATTGCACGACTCGATACAATATGATCTCCACTTTTTATATACGAAGCAAAAGATGCAAAAACAGCAGCCATTCCCGAAGCAAAAGCTAAACCTGCATCTGCTTTTTCCAAAGCACAAACGCGATTAATAAACTCTGTTGTATTTGGATTTGCATAACGTGAATAAACCATACCTTGCTCTTCTTCTGCAAAAATTGCACGTCCTTGCTCTGCGCTATCAAAAATAAAACTTGATGTTAAATATAATGGAACCGAATGCTCGCGAGTAGCAGATCTTGGCGCTTGCTCACGAATTATCTTAGACTGATCTTTTTTCATAAGAATCAAAGTTAACGATAGTTTTATTAAGCAAAAAGCTTTTAATAAAGTTTTAAACAGAAATTATTTCTGTTTTCAATCGTTGTTTCGATAATTTGACTGTTTCTAAAAAGATTTTTAGAAATATTTCAGAAACGATTTTAAAACTTTCATTTTCATCACGATTAAAAATGATTAAACGAGTAATTATTCCTAAAATATCATTCAAATTTAATCTCTACCTTTGCAGTCTTATATCAATTTATGTCATTCGAAAATTTAGGATTATCACCATATTTATCAAAAGCAATTACAAAACTTGGATTTTTAAAACCTTTTGAAATTCAGACCGAAACAATTCCATCTATTTTAAAAGGAAAAGATGTGATGGGAATTGCAAAAACTGGTTCTGGAAAAACCTTGTGTTTTGTTGCGCCTTTGCTACAAAAAATTCAGCATAAATCGTACGAAAAATCTCGTAATATAAAAGCGTTAATTTTAGTTCCAACACGTGAATTAGCAGTTCAGATTGAACAAACTTTTGCAGGATTACAAACTGCTTTACGTCGCGAAGTACAAACACAAGCTGTTTATGGTGGAACTTCAATTAATCCACAAATGAAGAATTTATATGGAACTGAAGTTTTGATTGCAACTCCTGGTCGTTTATTGGATTTGATGGATCATAATGCGTTATCATTGGATCAATTGCAATATTTGGTGATTGACGAAGCAGACAAAATGTTCCAATTAGGATTTGGAGATGAGATGAACCGAATTTTGAAAAGTGTTCCGAAAAAGAAACAATCAATTCTATTTTCTGCAACTTTGAATGATAAAATTGATGAAATAAAATCTACATTAAGTATTGATCCAATTGTTGTTGAAATCAAAAAACAAGAAATTGATTTGGAACAAATCGAACAAGTTGCTTATAAAGTTGATGCCGAAACAAAAGGTCCTTTTTTACGTTATTTAATCAAATCTGAAAACTTAGAACAAGTTTTGGTTTTTGTTTCTTCGACACGAACTGCAGATAATTTAGTAGAAAAATTAAAAAAGAATAAAATCTCTGCAATGGCGATTCACAGTAAGAAATCCCAAGGCGCTAGAATGGATAATTTGGAAGATTTTAAACTAGGTGATATTAAAGTTTTGGTTGCAACAGATTTGATTGGACGCGGAATTCATATCGAAGGTTTACCAACTGTTATTAATTACGAATTACCTCGTTCGCCTTTAGATTATGTGCACAGAATCGGGCGTACAGGTCGTGCAAATGCAAACGGAAAAGCCATTAGTTTGATTACAGAAGAAGATTTGCATCATTTCAAAATCATTCAGAAAAAAATGGGTAAAAAAGTTGATTTACTTCCAACTGATAATGTGAATTTACACGGATATTAAAATAAGTTTTAAGTTATGAGTAACAAGTTCTAAGTTTTCTCTGAACTCATTACTCATAATTTTTTAATTAAATCAAGTCCAAAGATATTGTCTAAACTCTATTAATTTTTTCAACATTTGATTATCTTCTTCATATTGATTATTTTCTAAATTATCATTATCGAGCTTACGTTTATTCCACCAATTATATAAGTTTTCAATTTCAATTTTTGCATTTTTATGTTCATCATCATACATCCAATCAACATGACTTGTAAATAAATTTTCTTTTTCAATACAATCGCATAAAATCTGAAAACAAGCATGTAAAATAATCACATCCTTATCTAGCCATTCATCGTTTAATGTTTCTATTTTTAGAAGATTCGAAGGTTTCATTATTAATTTATTTTTTCAAAACTTATCACTCATAACTACTAACTCACAACTTCTAGATATGTGGACCAAGCATATTTTTAGGATCAAGGATTTCGTCCAAACGTTCTTTCGACAATAAACCGTGATCTAAGACCAATTGATATACACCTCCTCCTGTTTCTAAAGCTTCTTTAGCAATTTTTGTACTTGCTTTGTAACCAATGTAAGGATTTAAAGCTGTAACAATTCCAATACTATTTTGTACTTCATTTTTCAAATGTTCTGCGTTTGCTGTAATTCCATCCACACATTCAACACGTAGCGTATTCATCGCATTTGTTAAATATTGAATCGATTCCATAATCGAAAAACCAATTATTGGCTCCATTACATTTAATTGTAATTGACCAGCTTCGGCAGCCATTGTTATTGATAAATCATTTCCAATCACTTTAAAACAAACTTGATTCACTACTTCTGGAATTACTGGATTTACTTTCCCTGGCATAATCGAAGATCCTGGTTGTTTTGGAGGTAAATTAATCTCGAACAAACCTGTTCTCGGACCAGATGTTAACAAACGTAAATCATTACAAATTTTCGACAACTTCACACAAAGACGTTTCAAAGCTGATGAATAATCCACAAACGAGCTTGTATCCGAAGTTGCTTCAACTAAATTATCAGCCAACGAAACATCTTCATTCATGATTTCAGCTATTTTAGTTGTACACAATTGTGCATAACCTGGAACAGCATTCAATCCAGTTCCAATTGCAGTTGCACCCATATTAATTACTAATAATTCGGCAGCAATTCGGTTTAAATTATCAACTTCTTTATGTAATGTATTCGAAAAACCTTCAAACTCTTGCCCAAGCGTCATTGGAACTGCATCTTGCAATTGCGTACGTCCCATTTTTATAACATTACCAAATTGTTTCCCTTTTTTATCAAGTGCCTCATACAACGAAGTTAATGCCTCAACCAAAGGTTTATTCATATTAAATAATGCTAATTTCAAAGCAGATGGATAGGCATCATTCGTAGATTGCGAAAGGTTTACATGATCATTTGGCGAACAAAATTGATACTCTCCTTTTTGTTTTCCTAAATACTCCAAAGCAATATTTGCAATTACTTCATTTGCATTCATATTTGTAGAAGTTCCCGCACCACCTTGTATCATATCGATTGGAAATTGCTCTGTATATTTACCAGCTATTAACTCATTCGAAGCAAAAGAAATCGCATCAAATAATTCTTTCGATAAAATTCCTAATTCGTGATTGGCTTGCGCTGCTCCTAATTTCACAACACCAAGCGCTTTTACAAATTCGGGATAATGTGACAAATAGTTATTGGAAATTTTGAAATTATTAATGGCACGTTGCGTTTGCACACCATAATAAGCCGTTTCAGGAATTTGTAATTCTCCTAATAAATCAGACTCCGTTCTCATTTTATTTATTGTTTGTTATTGACAATTAAAGGTAAGGAATAATCTAGTATCTTTTTGAAAAGCATTTTTCCAAAAAATTTAAAAAATCTATATCTTTAAAACATTAACACAAAAGAGATGAAAGCAGCTCGTTATTATTCATTAGACGTTTTTCGTGGCGCAACTGTTGCGTTGATGATTTTGGTAAATAATCCAGGAACTTGGTCGGCTATGTTCGATCCTTTGGAGCATGCAGAATGGCACGGATGCACACCAACAGATTTGGTTTTTCCTTTCTTTTTGTTTGCCGTAGGAAATGCAATGGCTTTTATGATTCCAAAATTACAACAACAACCTCAACAAATTTTCTGGCAAAAAGTAATAAAACGAACAATTCTAATTTTCGGAATTGGATTATTCATCAATTGGTGGCCATTTTTCAAGTGGGATAATAATGAACTTATTTTCAAAGCATGGAAAGATTCAGAAGAAAGCGGAATCCGAATAATGGGCGTTTTACAACGAATTGCAATTGCTTATTTTTTCGCTTCGGTGATTGCTTTTTATTTTAAACAAAAACAAGTTTTATTGATAAGTTGTGCGATTCTTCTACTTTATTGGGTTTTAACTTTCGGACTTGGAACTTCTACCCCTTATTCATTAGAAGGTTTTATCGGAACTAAAATTGATAATCAATTGCTTGGTTTAGCGCATATTTACAAAGGAGAAGGAGTACCGTTTGATCCCGAAGGAATTTTCAGTACAATTTCTACTATTCCACAGGTTTTATTTGGGTATTTGGTTGGTGATTATATTCAGAAACAAGGAAATATCAATTGGTTGAATCGTCCTTTACCAAAAACTGACAATCCGCAATATAAAATGTTAGCTGGCTTATTTGTTTTAGGAACAATTGCGTTGACAATTGGTTACGTTTGGCAATGGGATTTTCCGTACAATAAAAAGATTTGGAGCAGTTCTTATGTTTTCAACACAACTGGTTTAGCAATTTTGACAATTGGATCAATGATTTGGTTCATCGAAATTTTAGGCATCAAAAATGGTTTCATGAAATTCTTTGATGTTTTTGGAAAAAATCCTTTATTCATCTTTGTTTTGAGCGGATTATTACCTCGATTATTAGGTTTAATCAGAATTGAAGCTGGTTTAAACGACAAAAGAGAAATCAAATTCATTTCACCATTGGGTTGGTTCTACGAAAATGTTTGCGCTAAAATTCCTGGAATTCCAGAAATTGGTTCATTTGTTTATTCGCTAATTTTCTTAGCTTTCTTTTGGTGGTTAGCTTATTTATTAGATAAAAAGAAGATTTATATTAAAGTTTAAAAGTCTTGAGTAGTAAATTATAAGTTTTTAGAAGAGATGTCTCGATTCCTCGACATGACATTAATTATCAGCCTAGATTGGATTTTCTTGTCATGTTGAGCGAGTCAAACGATGTAGAAACATCTAATATTTAGAAAACAATCTTACTTATAAAAATTATTTCTAAACCTTCTTATAAACAGCATAAAACTGATAAAAGTGCTGAATATTTTCAACATCAAAAATAATTTGTTTCCATTGATTTAATTCCAAAATCAATTGATTTTCGTGTTGAGTAAACTTCCCAACAAAAATTTCATCATCATTCAAATACAAACCAAACTTATCATTTACCAAATGTAAATTTTCCACTTCCAAATGTTCAAAAAATAAAATAGACGATTCTTCTTCTGTAAAATCGATAGGTGAAGCGATACCCGAAGAATATTCTAACGCAATAAACTGATGCGAATTATAGATTGGAAAGTAAATCGACGGATAATTTTCTATATTAGAAAATAATTCTTTTTTTAACTGAATTATTTCTCGTGATAAAAAAGGAATCGCGCTCAAATTTTTAACATTTCGTAACATATCAGCTTCCTCAAAATAGTTATCAAAGTGTAATATTTCGTTAACTGTTAAGTTTTTTTCGATCAAATGACTTATTGGAATGCTAAAATATTTAGCAATTTGAGAAATTGTTTCAATTCGTGGCTCTGCACGTTTTTCTTCATAAGATGAAATATTCCCTCTACTAACTTCGAACAAATCAGCAAAAGCCTGTTGAGTTAAGTTCTTAACTTGTCTTAATTTCTTTATATTTTCACCTATTTTTGTCATTATTTAAAATTTTAACACTTTTATTTGCTAATTATTTTAGCAAATTGTTTAATTTTATGGAAACAAATTACAAAAAACACTAATAACAACAAAATGAATTATTTTTCGAAGATTGAAAATTTTATTCAAAACATCAATTACACCATCACTTACAAAGACGAAAAAGAGGGTGTTTTTATGATTGAAAATTTATTGGATGGTGTTCAAAATCTGATTGTAGGAATTGCACCACCTGTTATCATTTTCGAGTTGTATTTATTTACAATTACAAATGATAATCTGGAAATGCTAAAAGCGTTGTTGATGAAAAATCGCGATATCATTCATGGTGCTTTTGCAATAACAGAAGACGGAAAAAAAGTTATTTATCGTTACACACTTCAAATTGCGAATCTTGATCAAAACGAATTTGAAGCAACGTTAAATTCTTTGAGCTTATTGATGAGCGAATATTCTGCTCAATTAATCGAATTTTCTAAACAATAAAACAATATCACTATGAATATTTTCAAACGTATTTTTAGAATTGGACAAGCGGAAATACATTCGGTTGTCGAAAAAATGGAAGACCCAATCAAAATGACAGAACAAGGAATTCGCGAAATGCGCGACGATCTTAATCAATCATTAGAGGCTTACGCAAAGGTAAAAGCAATGGCAATTCGTTCGCAAAATAGCGTCGACAAAAAGAAAGAAGAAGCTGCAGATTATGAACGAAAAGCAATTCTTTTGTTAGAAAAAGCTGAGCGAAATGAAATTACAATTGAACAAGCCGAAAATTTAGCGAAAGAAGCTTTGAGCTTAAAAAATCAATTGTTAGAAGAAATTACTGAATTAGAAAATCAAGTGATTATTCATGAAAAATCTGCAAATGAAGTGCACAAAAACGTTGAGGTTCTTAAATTCAACATTAATAAATGGGAAAATGAATTAACAACATTAAAAGCTCGTGTAAAAGTTGCTGATGCCACAAAACAAGTAAACAAACAAATGGCAAAAATTGATGCGAATAGCACAATTAGCATGTTAGAACGCATGAAAGCCAAAGTAGAAGAAGACGAAGCACTTGCACAAGCTTACGGAAGTTTAGCGGACAATTCGAAAACCGCTGATGACGAAATTAACGAAACCTTGAAAGGTGATTTGATTCAAAATGAATTAGAAGCTTTAAAGCTAAAAATTCAGTCGAAAAATCAAGAATAAATCACTTTTTATAGTGAATTATTTCTATAAAATTTTTAGTAAATTAATCTCTTTTAAAAAATCAAAACTATGGCATCTAAATATGAATACAAAACAATAGAAATAATGCCTAACGCTGGCTTATTTTCTATCAAAATAGATAAAACATTTTTGGATGATTTACTAAATAAATATGGAAATGAAGGCTGGGAATTAATCACTTCCACTCCGCTTTCCATCAACAGCACAACGAAAATTATTTATTATACATTCAGAAGAGCTATTTAACATTAAAAATTAACACTAAATGACCGAAATTTTAGACCTTCTTTTTAATCCATTGGCCAACGGAATTATGACCATTTTGATGGGATTTTCTCTTGTCTATTGGGTATTTCAACTGTTAGCTGGTGACGGAATTGATCTTGGAACAGATTCTGATTTTCATATCGGAGACATCAATGATGTTGATGCCCACCACGAAATTGACGCTGATCACGATGCTGATGCAGACGTGCATCACGAACCAGGTTTTTGGGCAAAATGTTTAGAATTCATCAATGTTGGTAAAGTTCCGTTAATGGTGATTATTACTTTGTTCAAATTTATCAGTTGGGTGATTACCATTATTTCTTCGATTGTTTTTGGATTAAGCAAATTAGGATTGTATTCAGTTTTAATCTTAATTCCGGTTTTCATCATCGCTTATTTTATGATGCATTGGATCACTAAACCATTAGTTAAAATGTATTCAGAATTAGGTTATCATGGAGAAGAAGAAACTGATTTTATCGGAAGAGTCGGAAAATCAAAATCTAAAATCACAGGAGATAAAATAGGCTCTGCGGAATTTCAAATCGAGAAAGATATTATTACGCTTAACATCAAAAGTCAAAATGGCGAAGAAATTAATTTTGGAGATACCATTATTATCACCGACGAATCGCCTTCAAATCATTATTATTTCGTCATCAAACATATAACCTTAAACAACATTTAACACTATTATGACACTAATATTTCAACTTACTTCGTTTCTTATCGAAGAAATTTTAATCTTAATTATTCACTAAATCAATCAAAATATAATAAAAATCTCATGACAAATTTTATTCTTTTAGCAGTTGGTGTTATCGTTTTCATCTTTATTGCTTTCATCGTCGTTTTAAGCGTTTTCTATAAAAAAGTTCCGCAAGGAAAAGCCATCGTTCGTACTGGTGTTGGTGGATCGCAAGTAGCTTTCAACAAAGGAATGTATGTAATTCCTGTTTTCCACAAAATGGAAATTATGGACATTTCGATTAAGAAAATTGATATTACTCGTCAACAACACGATGGTTTAATTTGTAAAGACAACATTCGTGCAGATATCAAAGTTGCATTTTTTGTTCGCGTTAATAAATCGGTGAATGATGTAATCAATGTTGCACAAAACTTAGGAACAGAACGAGCATCAGAACCAGAAACATTAAAAAGTATTTTCGAAGCAAAATTCTCAGAAGCTTTAAAAACAGTTGGAAAAAAATTCGATTTTATCGAATTATACGAAGCTCGTCGCGAATTTAGAGATGAAATTTTAAATATCATCGGAACAGACTTGAATGGATATATTTTAGATGACTGTGCGATTGATTATTTAGAACAAACTGAATTACAATTCTTGAGCCCTGATAATATTTTAGATTCGGAAGGTATTAAAAAAATCACGGAATTAACGGCTCAACAAAATATGAACGCCAACTTAATTCGTCGTGAAGAAGAAAAAGTAATCAAAAAACAAAACGTTGAAGCGCGCGAAGCAATCTTAGAATTAGAGCGACAATTAGCCGAAAAAGAAGAGCGTCAACGCAGAGAAATCGAAAATATAAAAGCGCGCGAAGAGGCAGAAATTGCAAAAGTTCGCGAAGAAGAACGTCTAAAAGCTGAATCTGTTCGTATTACAACAGAAGAGCAATTGGCGGTACAAGAAGAAAATAAATTGCGTCAAATTATTATCGCAGAAAAAAATAAAGTTCGTACTGATGCAATCGAAACGGAACGCGTTGAAAAAGATCGTGCATTAGAGCAAACAGAACGTGAGCGAATTGTGACTTTAGCTCAGATTGATAAAGAAAGGTCTATCGAAGTTGAGAAGAAAAATATTCAAGGCGTTATCAAAGAACGCGTTCTTTTAGAAAAAGGCGTGATTGAAGAGCAACAAGGTGTGAAAGATGTTGAAGTTTACCGTGAAGTTGAGCGTCAGAAACAAGCCGGAATTATTGCTGCATCGCAAGAAGCGGAAGAGCGTTTAATCGAAACTGTAAAAGCTGCGGAAGCGGCAAAAATTGCGGCAGAGCAAGAAGCTGCTCGTCAAGTTATCGAAGCAGATGCACAAAAACAAGTTGCAGAACGCAAAGCGCAAGAGTTATTAATTGATGCGGAAGCTAAAAAAGAAGCTTCTGCAAAAGAAGCTGAAGCTCGTAAAATAATTGCTGAAGCACAAGCAAAAGAAGAAGCTGCAATTGGTCTATCTGAAGCAGAAGTAATGGTTGCAAAAGCAGAAGCAGAAGAAAAACAAGGAACTGTAGAAGCATCTGTTATCGAGAAAAAAGCAGAAGCGTTACGTAAAGAAGGCTTAGCACAAGCAGAAGTTGTTCGTGAAAAAGCATTAGCAGAAGCAAAAGGAATTGAAGAAAAAGCAGAAGCTATGAAGAAACTGGACGGTGTTGGAAAAGAGCACGAAGAGTTCAAACTTCAATTACAAAAAGAAAAAGATATCGAATTGGCTCATATCAACATTCAAAAAGATATTGCTGGAGCCCAAGCTGAGGTGTTATCAAATGCATTGAAATCTGCGAAAATTGACATTGTTGGTGGAGAAACAATGTTCTTCGAAAATATTGTGAAACAAGTTTCGAATGCAAAAGGTTTCGATCATTTAATCGACAATTCGAAACATGCAACAGATATCAAAAATGCATTGATTGACGAAGATGGCGGAAGCGATTTAGCTGGAAAAGTGAGAAGTCTTGCCGATAAATATGGCATTTCATCAAACGACATCAAAAACTTAACAATTACTGCGGCATTAATTAAATTACAGCAAGCTGCTTCTGCTTCTGGAAACAGCGAAGACACAGGATTTATAAATTCTCTTTTCGGAATTGCGAATCAGTTAGGTGTTTCAAATAAAAAAATAGGTTAATCCATTAAACAATAATAGAGTGATTGAATCTATTCGTTTCAATCGCTCTTAATTACAGTTTAATCACCTTCTAGATTTTAATTTAATGCAAGAAGAAAAAAATATTAACGTTACCGAAACGCTTGATGCAGGCGCGTACGAAATCATCCGAAAAAGACTTCTTACACAAAAAGATTTTCTTTCGGAAAGATTAACGAAATTGAATGATGCTCGAAAAGAAGTCTTCAATTCTACCAATTTTGCATTAAGCGCAAACCAAAGAATTACGACAGAAAATACATGCGTCGCACGTGGAATTATCGCGTTCGATAAATTGTGTATTTTTGGTTACAACGTGCATTTCGGTTTACGCACAGACATTCAGTTGAGCGATGTTTTTAGTATTTATCTGTTTCAAGAAAATCAATTTATTCCTCAACCTCTCGACTTAATAAACGATCAGAATTTCTTTACAGATTTTCAGAATTTATATAAATATTACCGCGATTCTATCTTTTCTAAATTTCGTAGAACAGATAATTATCTATACATGGTTTTCCAAACCAGTAAAAGCGCACAAGATTTGAAAGCGTTTAAATGGTTAATCAAAGACGGAAAATTAATTTATCAAGATGATCGCAGCATTCAGGAAGTAAAAAAAGCAGATCAATTTGATTTTGAATGGCAAAAAACTTCTATCGATGATCGTCGATTAGGAAAGTTTCCACATATTTCTATTTTAGATAAGATTTTTATCGAAGCAATTGGTGGTGATATTACTTTTAAAATTGAAGATAATACGGATTCAGGAAAAGGAATTTTCACTGAAAAAGTGACACATTTAGATCAACAATTAGACGATGCCGAATATTATTATGCCGATTTAGGAAATCTAATTGCGGTTAAAATAAAACCGTTTCAAGAAGATTTCAGAGCCTATATTTACAATGTTCGCACCAAAGAAGTTATCAACATTCCTGCACTTTTAGATGCAGCAGTTCTGTTACCCGATAATCAAGGTTTAATTTTTTCGAATGGTTATTATTTACAAAACGGAACGTATCATCTTTTCGATAATAATAATTTAGAGCATTTTCAATTTTTCCGTCGTGTAAATTCTCCGAACGGAGAAGATTTTATGTACATTTTCAATCAAGATGAAACCAATACATACATTCTTTTATCGTACAATATCATTCAACAAACTGTGGAAACACCTATAGTTTGTAATGGTTTTACGATTTTTAAAGATGGAAGTTTAATTTATTTCCGCACCGAAGAAGAAGCGACAAGACATCATCAAGTTCAAATTTGGCAAACACCTTATGTTGAACGTTTGATTGAAAATACAGAGAAAACAAATCATCCATTATATAAAATTGGGAACAAAGACATTGTGAAAGCAATGGCTGAATCTCAGGAGGTTATTCAATTAATCAACAAAGAAGATTCGTACGAAGGTTTATACGAGGACATTGTAAAAAAAGCGAATAATATTGTAGATGGCTATTTTTGGATTAATGATCAAGAGACTTTTGAGCTTGCTGTTCCTTTATTAGAAATAAAAACAGTTGCCAATACAGCGATTGATGAATTTGCTAAAGTTCAAATTCAGAAAAAATTTGCGCAAGAAACCTTAGAAAAAACGGAAGAATCGATTGAAGAAATCGTTTTCAAAGTAAATAGCACAACGTACAATCAATTGGATTTATTGGTTGAACATTTAGCTGAGGCTCGTAAAATTCAAGGAAAAGTTATTGATTTACGTTCAATTCGCTACATCAATTTAGAGCGTGTTCAAGAATTAGAAAACCGATTGCAAGAGGTAAACGAAAATTTATCAACCAAAACAATTGAGTTTCTTTTATTGGATGAAGCACTAATTCCATACGAAGAAAAAGTTGCTGAACAGAAAAACTTAGTAGCTTCTATCGAAAAAGTCATTGATGCGAAAGTTATCGAAGAAGCCTGTCTTAAAATTGCCTCAGAATTAGAATTATTGATTGATATTCTGAACAGTTTAAAAATTGAAGACGCAACACAAACAACAAAAATCATTGAGAAAATCTCGGTTATTTTTGCTTCGCTTAACGAAGTTCGTGCCCAATTAACACGTCAAACTTCTGCGTTAAAAAGCAAAGAAGCTGTTGCAGAATTTTCTGCTCAAATCACGTTGTTAGAACAAAGTGTGGTTAACTTTTTAGAATTATCAACAACTGCCGAAAAAACGGAAGAATACAATACAAAAATAATTGTTCAACTTGAAGAATTAGAAAGTAAATTTTCTGATTTTGATGATTTCGCCTTGAAAATTGCAGATAAGCGCGACGAAATTATCAAGGCATTCAATTCGAAACGTGAACAATTAGTTGAACAAACCAACAAACGCACCAATTCATTAGAACAAATTGGCTTGCGCGTCTTGAAAAATATCGAAAATAAAGCCAAAACTTTTTCTGAGAAAGAAGAAATTTTAGCGTTTTATTCTTCGGATTTAATGATTGACAAAATGCGTCAAATCATTCAAGAATTGAAGGATTTAAAAGATGTTTCGAAAGCCGAAAACCTTGAAAATCTATTAAAAAAATCGCAAGAAGATACGCTTCGTGTTTTACGAGATAAAACTGAACTTTTTGTTGATGGGCAAAATATTATTGCGCTTGGTCAAAATAAATTTACGGTCAATACGCAGCAATTAGCGCTGACATTGTTGAATCGTAACAACGAATTATTTTATCATTTAACAGGTACAAGTTTCTATCAAAAAGTTAAAAACGATGAGATTTATCGTTACCAAGATATTTGGAACCAAGAATTTGTTTCGGAAAATCAATTGGTTTATCGTGCTGAATATTTAGCTTATCAAGCTTTTTTAGCAAGAAATGAAAACGATTTTGATGCTGAAAAATTTATCAATCAAATCATTGAACAAAATTATTCGGAAGGTTATATAAAAGGCGTTCACAATTTTGATGCGTTTCGAATTTTTACTGAATTGGTCAACATAAATTCGAAATTAGATGTGTTGCAATTTGATGCGCCAACTCGTACAACTGCTCAAATTTTTTGCCATTCTTTAGAAAAGAATTTGCAAGATAAGTTGAATGCAATGATTAATTCGGCTCAATTAATTTTGAAAAATTTTCCGAATTCAACTCGATTTGAAAATATTCTAAATGAAATCAAATCGCTTTTTGAAAATTGGGAAACTGAATGGGATAAAACAATAACAACTTCAGAAAAAGTTGCCAATTATTTGTTTAGAACTTTCACAAAATATCAAGCTTTTTCGATGAGTAATGAAGCTGAAAATTTTCGAAAAGAATTCATTAATTACTTAGAGAAAAATAAAAATTCAGATGATTTTAATGCGTTGATTGCAGATGAACAATTTTCTTCAACCGAAAAATTTTACTTGATCGAAAACTGGATTCATTCTTTTATCGATGAAAATGAAAATTTTTCAACTTACAGAAATGTTGTAAATGAAGTAGCAACGATGTTATTGTTTTCTAAAGATAAATTTCAGTTAATAAATGGAAATTCATCTATTATAATTGAAGATTTAAAAGGAAATCATACCGTAATAATTGATGGTATTTATACACAAAATTATCATGAAATCATTTCTAAATTAGAGCATTTTTCAACTGTTGATGTTCCAAATTTTAAATCATTCCAAAAGTTAAAAGAAGAAATTTCGAAAGCTTATGAAAAGGATTTAAAAATCGCAGAATTTGAACCAAAAGTTTTAACATCATTTGTTCGAAATAAATTAATCAACGAAGTTTATTTTCCTTTAATCGGAAATAATTTAGCCAAACAATTGGGAACTGCAGGCGATAACAAGCGTACTGCACGAATGGGAATGTTGTTGTTAATTTCGCCTCCTGGTTATGGAAAAACGACGTTGATGGAGTATTTAGCAAAAACAATGGGCCTACATTTTGTGAAAGTAAATGGACCAACAATTGGACATAATATTACATCAATCGATCCAATAGAAGCCAAAACTTCTGGAGAAAGAGAGGAATTAAAAAAGATAAATCTTTCGTTTGAAATGGCAGATAATGTAATGTTGTACTTGGACGATATTCAGCATTTGAGTGCCGAATTTTTACAGAAATTTATTTCATTAGCCGATGGACAGCGAAAAATTGATGGAATTTTTGAAGGAGAAAGTAAAACCTACGATTTACGCGGAAAACGTTTTTGCATTGTAATGGCAGGAAATCCATATACGGAAAGCGGCTCTAAATTTCAGATTCCAGATATGTTGGCTAATCGTGCTGATGTTTATAATTTGGGTGATGTAATTGGTGATACGGAAACGTTGTTCAATTTAAGTTTGATTGAAAATGCAACAGGAGATAATCCTTATTTGGATAAAATTGCTTCAAAAAGTTTGACAGATTTTTACAAGTTAACAAATTTTGTAACCGAAAATCAAGAACAACTTCCGGATTTGGAAGGCAATTATTTGAAACAAGAAATTGATGATTTTATTGCAGTTCTAAAACATGTGATTAAGATTAGAAATATTGTCGTAAAAGTCAATCAAAATTATATTTCGAGCGCAGCAATGCAAGATGATTACAGAACGGAACCGCCTTTCAAAATGCAAGGTTCGTACAGAAATATGTCAAAATTGGTTTCGAAAATTGTTCCAATGATGAACGAAAAAGAAATTAACGAAACTATTTTAGCGCATTACGAAAGTGAATCGCAAACATTGACAACAGATACAGAATCGAATTTGTTGCGATTAAAAGAAATTGCAGGTTTGATAACTGCTAAAGAAAAAGAACGTTGGGAAACGATAAAAGCAACCTTTGTAAAAAATAACAAACACGGTGGCTTGAATAAAGACGATAAAGTTTTTGCTCAATTGCTCGAATTCAATGAAAATTTGGAAGGAATTATCCAAGCTATTTTGAAAAAATAAACTAAAAGCCGCTCATTGAGCGGCTTTTTTTTATTCACTAAATTTATCTCCTCTGAATATTTTCACAGGATTCCCTCTTGCAATAGACGTTTGATTATTCCATTTTTTTTGAACCAAGTCCTTCAATTTATTGGTTTCAAATCCTTGTAATTTCAATAACAAACGAGTTGTTGCAGTTTTTTTGTTCTGATGTTGTGAACGTAAATCCATCGAAACAGCCGAAATTCCACTTGGTTGATGTATCGCACGAACAGCCGAATTTACTTTGTTTACATTTTGTCCACCATTTCCAGAGCTTCGCATTGTTTGGTATATAATTTCATTCGGATTGATTGAATTTTCTTTCGGAATTTCTAATTCAAAACAACCAATAAACCAATTTTTTCGTTGATGAAATTTTCGGTATGGACTTTTACCAATCCATAAAATTGCTCCAAGCCAAGTTTTTAAAAACGTGTTTAAATCATTTCCTTCAAGTTCTATAATCACAGATGAAAGTTGATGAAAATCTTTATCCATTTCTCTTTCAATTATGTCAAACTTAATTTCAGATTTTGTGCACGCTTCCGAAAACTTTTTAAAAACATTAGTCACCACAAAATTGCATTCCGCTGGTCCTCTACCCGATGTAAGTTGAATAATTTTTTTCCTCATCATTATTTATCCATTCGTACAATTTTCGGTGTAAAAGTTCCCAACACTTTCACTAATTCAGTCTGTAAATTCATCACCGTTTTTATGTTTTTATATGCCAAAGGTGCTTCATCTACACTTCCGCCAATCAGCTCAATTCCTGCATCTTTCAATTGTGAATTCATAAAACTTTTAGTAATTGTTGATTTACATTTCGCACGCGACATTTTTCGTCCCGCACCATGCGAAGCCGAATTAATACTCAATTCATTTCCCAAACCTTCAACAATGTAACCGTTCGCGGTCATCGAACCTGGAATAATTCCTAAAATTCCTTTTCCAGCTGGCGTCGCTCCTTTACGATGAACAATTCGTTCCGTTCCTTCAACCATTTCTTTCCACGCAAAATTGTGATGATTTTCGATGTTAAAAACGATACGTTTTCCCAAAGCTTTCGCAATTCTTCGGTGAATATCATCGTGACAAGCCTTGGCATATTCGCCAGCCAAATTCATCGCTGCCCAATATTCTTGGCCATCGTACGTGTCCAAATCTAACCAAGCCAAATGCTGAACTTGCTTCGGAAGTGGACATTGTTTCGTCGCCAAATACGTATAATGTTTTGCAATATTTGCACCCAAACCACGCGAACCACTATGCGATAAAACAGCCAAATATTCTCCTGGAATCAAGTTCCATTCAGGTTTTACCTCATCTAATTTCACAATCCCAAATTCAACAAAATGATTCCCTCCACCAGAAGTTCCTAATTGTTGATAAGCTTTTGTTTTTAAACTTTTCAAGATTGGAATTTCATCAAAAATAGAACGTTCAAAAATTTCATGATCCGCTTTTAGTTTATGCGTTTCATACATTCCGAATTTGGTATGATCTTGCAAAATCTGAATCAATTGATGCGATTTTCCTTTCAAAAAACTAGCTGGCAAATCGTAAACCGAAAGACTCATTCTACAACCAATATCCACACCAACTCCATAAGGAATCACCGCATTATCCGTCGCTAAGACACCTCCGATTGGCAATCCATACCCCGAATGCGCATCTGGCATCAAAGCTCCTTTTACCGAAATTGGCAATTTCAATGCATCATATAATTGAAATTTTGCTTGCTCGTCAATTTCATTTTCTCCAAAAATCGAAAAAGGTGAACGCGTTGTTTTTAATTCTTGTAATCTAACCTCAACTGGTTTTATTAATCCTTCCGCAACTTTTCCCCAAATTCCGTGACCGATGTATTTTTCTGGCTCAAGTAAAACTTCTTTTGCTTCGTTAATAATCGTTTGTTTCTTTTCTTTTTTTCTGTATCGATGAATTTGCCCAATTGCAATATTGATCGAATTATATTTTGGAAAGCCTATTTTTATAAAGTCCTTTCCAGAGATTTTATTTCCCATGATTAATATCTTTTAGATAACTGATGTTCTTTTTCCATCAGCATTTCAGCGATTTCAATCGCTAAATTTTTATTATTAAAAAATTTCCTTTTTGTAAAAGGATTTTTAAATTTTGGTTTTCGTTCATACGAATACCCTCCTCCAACTATTTTCTTTAAAAGGATTCCTTGATTTTTATACTTGTCAAAAAAATGATCGATTTGCGCTTCTTCGCGCTTCAAATCAATATCAAGCGGTTTGTAATACGTAATCATATTTGGTTTTATAATCAATCGAAAACGCCACGGTTGTAGAAATTCATAAATTCCTTTGAAACGTTTTGTCTTGGGATCATACACCTGAATACACACAAAATATAGACGTTCTTCATCATTCAAAATTGAATACGGACCTGAATATTCGTAAGGTTGCAATTGTTTCAACTCTTGAATTCTCTGAACATAAATTCGCTTTCCGTTTCGTTTTCGTTTTTTTACAAACTTTCGCGTTTCTGCATATTGAGAAGTATTTATTTTCTTTAGAATTTGAGTAAAAAACTCAATCTCATTTTCTTTTTTAATATCTTCTCTCAATACAATATATCGCTCAAAACCTTTTTGACACGGCTCTTTTAAAAGAACAAGCGGAATTTCTTTTTGTTCTTTAAAAATTTCTTTTTGACGTTTATATTTCTCTCTTACATTTTTTTCTTTCGTTGTTTTTACACTTCTTTTCCTCGCTCTTTTTGTTCGTAATTGAGTAGAAAAGAAAATTGAATCTTCCATAAAATGGATTATTTGATTGCAAATAATTATTTTGAAATAATTAGCGCTAACTATTTCTTCTTCGGAAGTTTTTAGAAGTTATTCTGAATCTAGAATGGAATAATAAAAGAAAAAGCCCGAAGAATCCTCCGGGCTTTTGATATAATAAGTAAATTATTTACGATTTATAAGCACGAAGAATGCTCATTGCAAAATCTGTTGCAATAGCTAAAAACTGATATGTCGTTTCTTTGAACATTTTATTTCTTCGTTATTAAATTGTTATACGTTATGATTTTTATCAGTGCAAATTTAAGTCAATAAAATTCACATTTCCAAATCCTTTGTGAAATTTCACTAAAAATAGGGAGAAAAATATTATTGATTTTTAACATTCATTTAGTTGAAGAAGTTCCTTTCAAAATTTCATCAGTTAATTCCATTATCTTGGTTGAAGAATTTGATAAAATAATTACATCTTTATCATTAGTCCAATGTTTATTTCCATTAAAATCTACCACAGAAAATTTTACTTTTCCTTTCAAATCTTTCAATAAGTCATTTACGATATAAATTTTGTACACATTTTCTTCTTTTTCTACTGAAATTAGCACATTTTCGAAACTTCTTTTCACTTGATAATGTAACGCTTTCCAATTTCCTAATTTATCCAAAGACGACCACGAAGTTACTGGCCAAACGTCATTCAATTGCCAATACAAACTTCCCATATTATAAGGTTTTGCACGTCGATGTGCTTCAATTGCCAACTGAATTCCGCGTGCTTGTAACAATTGAGAAACGTAGTTGTACTGCACAAAATCGGTCGGAACAACATAATCTCGCTGCATATATTCGTTGATTGTTTCCCAACCTTTTGGATGTTTTTGATGCGCTAAAATTATTGCAGAATTTTTACTCAATGTATCTTTTTCAGAAAACATTGATTTCACCGTTTTCAACGTTGGCATTCCTTGAAAACCATATTCAGAAGCAAAACGTGGAACTTTTTTTTCATACGTTTCAAACGGTTCCATTCCCCACCAAACGCCCCAATAATGCGAATCTCCTTGCGTCAAACTTTCTTTTCTTCCCCAACCAATCGAAGGTGAAGACGGCCAATAGCGATTCTCTGATTTTGGTAAAATCGAATCTAAAACATTCGGAATAATATGATGAAAAGTCGTTTGATAATCTTTCCAAATACTCAACGAATCTTGTTTCGACCAGCCCATTTGTTTCTGATATCCCCAATTTTTCCACGCTTCATCAATTTCATTATTTCCACACCAAAGCGCAATAGAAGTATGATTTTTTAGGCGATTCACTTGATCAATTGTTTCTTGTTTTACATTGTGAAGAAAATCTTGATCGCCAGGATAAAAAGCACAAGCGTACATAAAATCTTGCCAAACCAACAAACCTTTTTCGTCGCATAATTCATAAAAATAATCGTCCTCATAAATTCCACCACCCCAAATACGAATCATATTCATATTGGCTTCAACCGAACTATTTATCAACTTTTCATAATCATTTTTTGAAACTCGTGAAACAAAATTATCTTGCGGAATATAATTTGCACCTTTCATATAAGTTGGAACCCTATTCACTTTAAAATAAAACCTAGAGCCAACTTCGTCTTTTTCTTGTACCAATTCTATCGTACGTAAACCAAATTTTAAATACTTAAATATCTGTTCATTCCCTTGTTTAATTTTGAATTGATAATCGTATAAATACTGTTCGCCCATTCCATTTGGCCACCATAATTTTGGATTGTGAATCGTTTCATCAATCGAAAAATGATTAATTCCTTTGGTTAATTTTTGAGTGATTATTTTCTGATTAAAATTAATTTCTACAGCTGTATTTTGTTCCGATTGGATAATAAATTTAAACTTTACTTTCGCTTGATTTTTATCCAATTTGACAATTTCATAAGACAAGTCATTCAGTTTTAAATTATTCCAAGAAATAAGTTCAATTGGTTTATAAATCGCAACCGTTACCAATCTTGGTCCCCAATCCCAACCATACTGATATTGCGCTTTTCGAGTAAAAACACGCTCACCTTCTGGTATTTATATGGAAGAAGATTTGCTAATCGTTTTCCTTCATTAGGCGACGATTTGAATTGTATTTCGAGCAAATTATTTTTATCTTTCAGTAAATCTTTGACCGAAACTTCCCAAATTCGAAACATATTATTCGCATCCAGAATTAATTTTCCGTTCAGAAAAACTTTTGCATATGTATCCAATCCATTAAATTTTAACTGAATGTTTTGCGCTTTTCGTTCGGCTTCAGTCAAATCAAAAGAAGTTTTGTAGTTCCAATCTTCGTTTTCTACCCATTGCACTTTTGCATCATTAACGTCTTTGTAAGGATTTGGAATAATATTATTTAACATCAAATCGGTATGAACAGAACCAGGAATCTCAGCTTTCAGCCATTTTGAATCTCCTTTTTGTTGAAAAGTCCAATTCTCTAAATTCAAATTTCGAGTCGTTTGAGCAGAAAGTTGAATAAATGTAAAAAAAGTAATAACAAAAAATAGTAATCTCCTCATTTTGTGCTGATTTTCATAAGGATAAAATTAGGTTTAAAATTCATATAAACACAAAAGAGATTATTAAAAACAATTTCTTTTGTTGAATACATAATATAGGCTTCGTTAATTATGGGAATAACGAATATGCTAAACTTAGGTTGACTCGGCTATATTTGAATTTCAGAAAAAAGCAACTGATTATTCAATCGATTTGTACAATCAAGATCAAGCGGAAACTACAAAAAAATGGAAATGATTCTTCTATCAATTTAAAACAAGTTATGCGAGAAGAAAATTTAATGGATTATGATTTTGAAAGTGCTAAATTTAGAATTCAAGAATTACATTCAAACTTTTTCAAAACGCTAAACGAGCATTCTAAGCAAAAACTAACACCTCTTAATTTGAAATATTGTTCGTATATCTATCTTGGTTTAGACACCAAACAAATTGCAACTCTTCTTAATATTGAACCAAAAAGTGTACGAATAACAAAGTATCGTTTGAAACAAAAATTTGGTCTAGTAAAAGAAGATAAATTATATACTTTTTTTCATCGGATAATTGCCTAGATTTATTTTTTAGTAAAAAACACACTTCAACTCTCGTTAATTTATTAAAATATAATTCATAATATTTTTCAAAATACTTGCAGTCTGCACGGAAAAGATTATTTTTGCCTATTCGACAAATAGAATATGAAAAATATCCGTAATTTCTGTATTATCGCCCATATTGACCATGGTAAAAGTACCTTGGCCGATCGTTTATTGCAAGTAACAAACACGATTTCTGATCGTGAGTTACAAAATCAAACTTTAGACGATATGGATTTGGAACGCGAACGCGGAATCACAATTAAATCGCACGCCATCCAAATGGAATATGAAAAAGATGGTGAAAAATATATTTTAAATTTAATTGACACTCCTGGTCACGTGGATTTTTCTTACGAGGTTTCTCGTTCGATTGCCGCTTGTGAAGGAGCTTTGTTAATTGTAGATGCTGCACAAAGTATACAAGCACAAACCATTTCTAACCTTTATTTGGCTTTAGAAAATGATTTGGAAATCATTCCAGTTTTGAACAAAATCGATTTACCTTCTGCAAATCCAGAAGAAGTAACAGACGATATTGTTGATTTGATTGGTTGTGATCCCGAAGATGTTTTGCGTGTAAGTGGAAAAACAGGTGAAGGTGTGTTAGAATTGTTACACACAATTATCGAGAAAGTTCCTGCACCAGTTGGTGATCCAGATGCACCGTTACAAGCCTTGATTTTTGACTCTGTTTATAATCCTTTCCGAGGAATTGAAGCTTTTTACAAAGTGGTAAATGGAGAAATCAAAAAAGGAGATCAAGTAAAATTCATGGCTACCAACAAAAAATATGGTGCCGATGAAATTGGAACATTAAAACTGAATCAAGTTGAGAAGAAAGTCATTAAAACTGGAGATGTAGGTTATATTATTTCTGGAATTAAAGAAGCTTCTGAGGTAAAAGTTGGAGATACAATTACATTAGTTGAGAATCCTGCAAGCGAAGCTATTGATGGTTTCGAGGAAGTAAAACCAATGGTTTTCGCTGGTATTTATCCGGTTGACACAGAAGATTACGAAGATTTGCGTGCTTCTATCGAAAAGTTACGTTTGAATGATGCTTCATTAACTTTTGAAGCTGAATCTTCTGCTGCTTTAGGTTTCGGTTTCCGTTGTGGATTCTTAGGAATGTTACACTTAGAAATTATTCAGGAGCGTTTAGAACGTGAGTTCAACATGACGGTAATTACAACTGTTCCTAACGTTTCGTATGAAGCGTACTTGGAAAAAGATCCAGAAAAAATGATTCCGGTTCATAATCCATCTGAATTACCAGATCCATCAGGATTAAATCGTGTTGAAGAACCATATATTCGAGCAGCAATCATTACAAAATCTGAATTCGTAGGTCCTGTAATGAGTTTATGTATTGAGAAACGTGGTGAATTACAATCTCAAAACTATTTAACTCAACATAGAGTAGAAATGATTTTCAATATGCCTTTGGCTGAAGTTGTTTTCGATTTTTATGATCGATTAAAATCTATTTCAAAAGGATATGCATCGTTTGATTATGCACCTTCTGGAATGAAAGCTTCAAAATTGGTAAAAGTTGACATCATGATTAACGGTGAAGTTGTAGATGCTTTATCTGCCTTAATTCACGTTGATAATGCCTACAATATTGGAAAGAAAATGTGTGAAAAATTACGCGAATTAATTCCTCGTCAACAGTTTGATATTCCAATTCAAGCCGCGATTGGTGCAAAAATTATTGCGCGTGAAACAATCAAAGCATTACGTAAAGACGTTACTGCAAAATGTTATGGTGGTGATATTTCTCGTAAACGTAAGTTATTAGAAAAACAAAAAGCTGGTAAGAAGAAAATGCGTCAAATTGGACGTGTAGAAGTTCCCCAATCTGCATTCTTAGCTGTTTTGAAATTGAATGATTAAAATTCTTTTTATATACCAAAAGCCGTTCTAATGAACGGCTTTTTTTGTAACAATTGGTAAAATATTTATACTAATAAATTAAGCATCAACATTATGAAAAATTTATTAAAATTAGAACAATTAGCAATTTTAATTGTAACGCTAATCATCTATTATAAACTTGATTATTTCTGGTTTTTGTTTGCAATTCTTTTTCTTGCTCCCGATATTTTTATGTTAGGTTATCTTTTTGGAAATAAGATTGGCGCAATATCTTATAATTTTATTCATAATTATTTTACGACAATTTCATTGATTCTCATTGGTTATTTTTTACACATTGAATGGTGTTTAATGATTGGATTAATTTTTTTCGCTCATATTGCGTTAGATCGTTTTTTAGGATTTGGTCTCAAAAAATATGATGGTTTCAAATCCACTCATTTAGATAATTTATAACATCACAACCTCATCTGTTGAACCTTTTTCTAAAATTTCTAAAATACTTCGCATCGTAATTTCTGAAATTTGTTCCAACGCTTCTTGTGTAAAAAAAGCTTGATGCGCAGTTACCAAAACATTTGGAAAACTCATCAATCGCTGAATCATGTCATCCTGAATAATTTCTGCTGATAAATCTTTGAAGAATAATTTTTCTTCTTGTTCATAAACATCAATTCCCAAATAACCAATTTTATGATTTTTTAAAGCTTCAATCGCTTCATGTGTATTGATTAATCCACCTCTACTCGTATTAATAATCGTTACGCCATCTTTCATCATCGCAATCGTTTCTTGATTAATCATGTAATGATTTTCTGGCGTCAGCGGACAATGCAACGAAATAATATCTGAAGTTTTAAACAACTTATCCAGCTCAACATATTCCACGCCATTATTCATCAATTCTTGATCTGGATACAAATCATAAGCAATAATCTTACATCCAAAACCTTTCGCAATATTGATAAAAGCCTTTCCTATTTTTCCTGTTCCAACAATTCCAATCGTCTTCTGAAAAAGATTAAAACCAAGTAAACCGTTCAATGCAAAATTTTGTTCACGAACACGATTATAAGCTTTATGTGTTTTTCGATTCAATGTTAACAACATCGCCATTGTATGTTCAGCAACAGCCTCGGGAGAATATGCAGGAACACGACAAATTTTAATTCCAAATTCTTTCGCAGCTTCCAAATCGACATTATTAAAACCAGCACATCTCAATGCAATAATTTTAACGCCTTTTTTTGCTAAAACTTCAATGACTTGTCGGTTCACTTTATCATTCACAAACACACAAACAGCATGCTCATCTTCAATCGCGTTTACGATATGCGGACCTAAATGTGTTTCATAAAAATTAAGTTCAAAACCGTAATTTTTATTTTCAGCCTCAAAAAAAGTTTTGTCATAAGGCTTAGACGAAAAGAAAGCTATTTTCATTGAATTATTTTTAACTAATTTATGTTTTTAATTAATTGTAATTTACTTTCTACTTGATTATTATAAAATTTTAAATCATTCAAAATTAATTCATCCTCTATTTTTGATATTTTATTAAAAGCTATAAGCTGATGAATAAAAATTTCTAACTTCGTGAAAATTCAAATTCACACATGAAAAATATACTTTTATCAACGATTACATTAGCTTCTTTTACAGCTTTTGGACAAAATATTTCGAATCAAGCTATTGATAAAGTCACAGAAAATGCAATGAAAGCATTTGATGTTCCTGGAATGTCTGTTGCGGTTATCAAAGACAGGACAATTGTGCATTCGAAAGGTTATGGCGTAAAATCTCTTAAAACGGGAGAAAAAGTTCAGTCGAATACAAATTTTGGCATTGCTTCTAACTCGAAAGCTTTTACAGCAGCTGCTTTGGCGATTTTGGTTGATGAAGGAAATATAAAGTGGGATGATAAAGTGATTACGCACATTCCTGAATTCAAGATGTACAACGATTATGTAACCAAAGAGTTTACAATTCGTGATTTATTAACGCATCGAAGTGGATTAGGTTTGGGTGCTGGAGATTTGATGGTTTGGCCTGATGGACATAATTTCACTCCAAAAGATATTATTTCTAATATTCAGTTTTTAAAACCAGTTTCAGATTTCCGTGTAAAATATGATTACGATAATTTATTATACATTATTGCAGGAGTTGTGATTGAAAGAGTTTCGGGGCAATCTTGGACAGATTTTGTAACAAAAAGATTGTTGGAACCAATTGGAATGACGAATACTGCAGCGAATTGGCATTTGCTAAAAGACAAGAAAAATGCAATTAATCCGCACGTTCCAATTGACGGAAAATTACAAGTGATTGATCGTTATACGAACACCATTTTTGATGCAGCTGCAGGAATTTATTCGAATGTAGATGATCTTGCAAAATGGTTGCAATTCAATTTAGATAAAGGAAAAGTGAATGGAAAACAAATTATTTCGGATAAACAAATGAACGAAATGATTACACCACAAACTTTACAACCAAATCGTACTACTCCACCTTATAATTCATTATTCAAAGCGTATGGTTTGGGATGGCAATTGCAGGATATGAACGGAAAATTGGAAGTTTCGCATACTGGTGGATTGGAAGGAATTGTAACACAAACGATGTTTTATCCTCAAGAAAAATTAGGAATTGTGATTTTGACAAACCAACAATCGGGTGCAGCTTTCCGAGCAATCTCGAATACAATCAAAGATTTTTACTTAAAAAATCCATCTACAGATTGGGTAAAAACGTATGATGATATAATGAAGAAAAATGTGGAAGAAGCCGATGTTATTACCGATGAAGTTTGGAAAACAGTTGAAGCAAATCAAAAAAATAAAGCCATCAAATTTGATTCAAAAAGTGTAATCGGAACGTATAAGGACAATTGGTTTGGTGATGTTGTAATTTATGAAAAGAAAGGAAAAATCATTTTCGAATCGAAACGTTCACCTCAATTAACTGGTGAAATGCTTTTTTACAAAGACAATACGTTTGCAGTAAAATGGTACAATCGTTATTTCCATGCAGACGCTTTTGTTTATGCAGAAATAAAAGATGGAAAAATGACAGGTTTCAAAATGAAGGCCATTTCTCCGTTAACAGATTTTAGTTACGACTTCCAAGATTTAGATTTTACGAGAAAATAAATTTTAATAAATACTAATCAAATGCGAAGTTCGAAATTAGAACTTCGTTTTTTCTATTAAAAATGAAATTCAAAGGTTACGCATATGGACTAATTTCTTCCATATCTTATGGATTAATTCCATTATTTATCCTACCTATAAAACAGGCAAATTTTTCGATGGATACTACATTATTCTATCGATTCTTTTTTTCTGCATTGATTGTCGGAACATATTTATTCATCAAAAAACAATCATTCAAAATAGATGTGAAACAGATTCCATTTTTAATCATTTTAGGATTATTGTACGGAATCTCAGCGGATGCTTTATTTTTAGGTTATGATTATTTAACTCCTGGAATTGCCTCCACATTATTATTCGTTTATCCGTTGATTGTTGCCATCATAATGGCTGTTTTCTTCAAAGAAAGAATTACAATTTCAACTATTGTAGCCATTGTTTTTGTACTGGCTGGTGTAATTTTATTAAGTTTTAAAGAAGGAAAATTCGAGCTAAGTCCAATCGGATTAGGAATTGTTTTTATTAGTGCTTTGGGTTACGGATTATATATTGTGACAGTCAACAAATCGAAAGTACGAGATATAAAAGGCTTTACATTAAGCTTTTATTAGTTTCTATTTACAACGATTTATTACGCAACAAAAATGATTATTCACAAAGAATCCTTCATTTTACCATCATTAGAATTAACCTTCAACTTTTTTACATTTGCGTTTGTTACGACAGTTGTTTCGAGCATCGCATTGATTTATGCGATTAAAAATATTGGTTCTACAGCCACTTCTATTCTTGGCGCATCAGAACCTGTGGTTGCCGTTGCTGTAAGTGTTATGATGTTTGGTGAAGATTTTTCGCTGAGTTTAGCTTTAGGAATTTTTATGATTATTCTAGGCGTAACTCTGAATGTAATTGGTGATGCATATCAACAAAAAAGATTGAAGTAATTGTAAATCCTATTTTTAACTTTGCAGCAATGAAACAGAAATTTAATCCTGAAGGTTGGAATCGTATAGAGCATTTTAATATGTTCTCGAAAATGGATAATCCGTATGTCGGAGTTGTTGCGGAGGTTGAATGTTCTAAAACGTACAAATTTGCCAAAGCAAATAAATTGTCTTTTTTCGCAGTCTATTTACATTGCTCGATGTTGGCAGAAAATAAGATTAATGAGTTTAAATATCGCATCGAAGATGATGAAATTTTTGTGTACGATCATTTAGATTGCGGAACAACAATTGGAAGAAAAGACGGAACTTTTGGTTTTGCATTGATGAATTTTACCGAAGATTTTGATGCATTTAACGCGCAACTTCAAGAGCAAATACAAAGTGTAGAAAACTCGGTTGGTTTGCATATCAAAAATGAAGAAATTACCATTGGCTTGGTTCGTCATTCTACATTTCCATGGTCGAGATTTACAGGTCTAACACAACCAAGTAACTTTGGAACGGGAGAATCTATTCCGCGAATTATTTTTGGAAAAGCGTATACGCAAAACGATAAAATGTATATGCCTGTTTCGGTTGAGGCGAATCATGGTTTTGTAGATGGTTTTCATTTGGCGAATTATCTGCAAGAATTTGAAAACGAATTAGGTAAATATTAGAAATAGTAAGAACGAATTTCGAGTTTCGAAATTCGTTTTTTTATTTTACATCATTAGGATGAATAAATGGTTCTGGTTCTAGAATTTCCTCATATTGAATAGGAAAATATTTTTTATCTTCTTCTAAAACAAAATCATCCGTTTAATTATAAAAATGCTCCAACTCTCTTAATTGATACTTTCCTTCTTCATCTTTATGAAATCGAAAAGCGTAACCTTTTATTTCACAACAGAATGTTATTTTTTCTTTATCTAAAGGGATATAATTTAAATTTGAGATATCGATATATTCATCTAATACTTCATTTTTATCTAAAAGAATAGTATAATCTGTATTTTGAATAGTAATTGGTAATGTATAATAATTCCCTATTGAACAGTCTTGTCCAGTCGAAGAAATATATAAATAAAATTTTTCTTTTGCGAAAAAGAGAGAGATTGTTCTAATTGGTATATGATTACTTTTTGTAATATCAATAGCTTGTTCAATAACTTCATTTACATTCTCATCTTTAAAAACTGAATCTGCTTTTATTTCATTCTTCTTTTCCCAACCTTTAGCAGATTGACTGCTCGGTTGCTCACATTGAACAAAAAGAATGAATAAGAGTAAAAAATATAAATTCTTCATATAAGTGTTTTGATTAAAGATAATCAATTCACTGCAACTTTTTTATTTAGTTTTTTTGACCAAGAAAAAATATAAATCGTTCCGATAATTGAAGGCACAATCCAAAAATAAATATTATCTCCAAATCCAGCGCCTGCAACCAAAAACGCTGTTACTGAAGCGATATAAGCACCAACCATTTTTCCAACATGATTCATTGTCCATTTTTTATAATTCTCTGTATTCTTGTAAAAAACAAAATCTCGATAACACATAAACCCTCCTAAAAACCCAAAAATTAAATACAATAATCCAATTGCATTGCTTGTGAAAAGTGGAAGTAATCCAAAAACAATCATCACAATAGATGTGATAAACATTGCTCCAGAAATGATTTTATCCAAATTATTAGAATAGTTTTTGCGCTTATAATTTAGAATTCTATTTCCGATCAAAATCATATAAATCGTGAAAATACCAATCATTAAAAGAAAAGAATTGTGGTGATTTGGAAAAGCACAAATAATCAACGAAAGAACAGAACTGACTAACATACCAATCGAAAATATTTTTCCCACTTTTTTGTGTGTCGAATTTCCTTTTTTTATAATCATAACAGCTGTTCCAGCAACCAAGCCAATTCCTCCAAAAAATGCGTGAATGTAAATAATGATGTTGACTAAATTTTCCATAATGTGTTTATTTATTATGGAATAAAATTAAGTGAAGTCGTTTTTAATTTTAAAAATAGTTGACCGAATTGTCGAATTTTAAGGATGAATTGTATTACTCTTTTGTTTTCACTGTTTCTATAGCATCATTCATCAAATCGAACTCGTAACCTTTGTACGCTAAATATGCTTTTACTTTGTTTATTTTCTTGAAAGATTCTCGCTCAGAAGCTAATAAATTGAACTTTTTTTGTGTTAAATGCAATAAATTATTCCAATATTTATCCAAATCAATTTCTTCTTTAAATGCTTTTTCAATTAATTTTTGATCAATTTGACGCATTTTTAATTCTTGACGAAGACGATTTCTTCCCCACATTTTTTGATTGACTTTTCCTCGAACAAAATTATGAACAAATCGTTCTTCATTCAGGAATCCGTAATGAATTAGCTTAAAAATAATCTCATCTTTCGCTTCTGGAATCAAATCAAAATCACGAAGTTTTTTCTCTACTTCCCAATGACAACGATCTTGATAAAGACAATATTTTGCCATTTTATCTTTGATTTCATCAATCGTATAAATCTTTTTTGGGTTGTCTTTAGAGAAATTCATGCAACAAAGTTAAGATTTTAATAAGAAAATTGTTTGATTAACTTGATGAGGATCCTGAAAAAAGTTCAGGATTAATCAACAAAAAAACTGAATCATTTCTGATTCAGTTTTTTATTATTTGTTTAAATAGTTGAAGGAAAAATATGAACTTCTCAATTCTAATTTCTCACATCTCAATACTATTTTTATTAAGCTTTTTGTAATTCCGCGATATATGCTGTTGGATCCTCAGCATTGAAAACTGCCGAACCAGCAACTAAAGCATCTGCACCAGCTTCTACCAATTTTGATGCATTTTGTACTCCAACTCCTCCATCAATTTCGATGATCACATTTGCATTAGCTTCTGTAATCATTTTTTTCAATTTAGAAACTTTGTTGTAAGTATTTTCAATGAATTTTTGACCTCCAAAACCTGGATTAACACTCATAATTAACACCAAATCTAAATCATTAATCACATCTTCTAAAACAGATACTGGTGTATGCGGATTAAGCGCCACTCCTGCTTTCATTCCTTCTGCTTTTATAGCCTGAATTGTACGATGTAAATGTGTACACGCTTCGTAATGAACAGTCAAAATATCTGCGCCAACTTGTTTGAAAGTTGAAATATAACGATCTGGATCAACAATCATTAAATGCACATCCAAAACTTTGTCTGTTAACGAATTTATTTTCTCGATAATTGGCATTCCGTAAGAGATATTCGGAACAAAAACGCCGTCCATTACATCTAAATGAAACCATTCGGCTTGAGAATTATTAACCATTTCGATGTCTTTTGCTAAATTCCCAAAATCGGCTGCTAAAATTGATGGTGCTACTATTGGCATAATCTTATTTGTTGTTTGTTTGTATTTTGTGGTGCAAAGGTAATGAAATAAAAAAATCGTTGAAAACTCAACGATTTATATTTTTTAGAAATTATAACCAAATTTGAAACCTAATTCAGGTAAGAAGTCGATGTATGTTTCTTTATCTGAATATATCCAATCAGAACCATTAATAGAATATTTAAAAGGATAATAAGTATCTATAAAAATTCCTGCTCCAAAATTGAATTCATAAAAAAATTTTTTAGCAAAATTTCTTTTAATTCCATAATTCACCACAAGTTTTGCAAAATCATCATCTTTTCCCATCCCTTGGTATGTTGATAACCAATCTGTATAATAGTCAAATTTCAATCCTATAAAATTTGCAGAATTATTTAAAGTAGATTTTCCTTTTGAACTTCTTCGATCAAAATTATAGTAATAACGACCTTCTAATCCTAACTTTACTGTGAAATCCATATCCAAACCATCATCTGAACCTGTAAAATTAATTGTAGAATAATTTAAATTACCAAGAATTGTAATTTTATCTGTTATGGCTTTCTCATAATTTGCTCCAACTCCCAAAACATTAATATGTGCTGAAATCAAATCTGTTGCTTTTTCTTGAGCAAATAGTGAAGTTGATAATAAGAGAGTAAATAATAGTTTTTTCATTTTCAGTGTTAATTAATACAATACGAATATAACAGAAAAAATGATTCAGTAAAATTATTTTTAATCCAAGAAAACTCTATTATCAATAAAGTTATAAGGTTCTTCGTCTTTCAATTCTTCGTTGATAATAAAATGAATCGAATCTTTTGACATAAAAATATAAGTGTAAATATCTGCCATTTCATCAGAATCTCTAAACTCATAATATTCATCACCAATAGTACACCAAACGCCTTCATCTTCAGAAAATGTAACGCAATCATCACTGTGAATGGTCTTAAAGTTAACTGTCATTGTACCGTCAACTTTTCTATTGACCATCCAACTATTTGTTTCACCTTTAAAAAATTTCCCATGATCGGTTCCAGACCAAATTCCAACAAATCGTTCATCTACATCCATAGATTTTATAAATTCTTTAATTTGTTTTTGATCTGTTTTATTCATCATAATTTCTATATTAAAATTAGCTTAAAAGTAGCCAATCTATACTTCTTCTCATCTCAAAAAGACTTAATTTGCAGCTCGGGATAAAAAAACAAATTTATGGAAAATAATATGCTTAATCAACATCCAGCAGATATTGCCGAACAATTAACTGCACTGAACGTAAAAGAAAGAAACATCGCTTTTTACTCGCTTTTGAATGATGATAAAGTTGAAGTATTCTCCTATTTTGAACCCGATATTCAGTACGAAATTGTAAAAAGTTTGACGGACGAAGATTTAGCCGAGGTTTTGAACAATCTTGATCCTGATGACCGAACAGAACTTTTTGAAAATTTCCCAGATCAATTAATCAAACATTCCATTAATCTTTTAAATCCTGAAGAACGTGCTACAGCACTGAATTTGATTGGATACAAAGAAGATTCGATTGCACGTTTAATGACACCAAATTATATTCAGGTAAAAGAACATTATACAGTAAAACAAGTTTTGGCTCACATCAAAAAGTATGGAAAAAAAGCCGAAACATTAACGTATATTTTTATTGTTGATGGAAAAAATAGATTGATTGATGATTTAAAAATTGGCGAAATTCTTTTGGCTGATGAAGATACTAAAGTAGAAGATTTAATCGATCATAATTTTGTTTCAATCAAGACGACAACTCCTTTAGAAGATGCGTTAGAAGTTTTTGATAAATACGATCGTTCTGCGATGCCAATTGTGACAGAAAATGATGTTTTGGTCGGAATTGTAACATTTGACGATATCTTGGATCGTATGAAAATGCGTGATACAGAAGATATTCAGAAATTTGGAGGTATGGAAGAATTGGATGTTTCGTATACTAAAACACCTATTGCGGAATTAATCAAAAAGCGCGCAGGTTGGCTGGTTATCTTATTTATTGGCGAAATGTTTACTGCTTCTGCTATGAGTTATTATGACCAAGAAATCGAAAAAGCGGTTGTGTTGGCTTTATTTGTTCCATTGATTATTTCGAGTGGTGGAAATTCTGGTTCTCAAGCGGCTTCACTAATTATCCGAGCAATGGCTTTGGGTGAATTGAAACTAAAAGATTGGTGGTATGTAATGAAGAAAGAGTTTGCTTCGGGATTAATCTTAGGTGCAATTCTAGGATTTGTTGGTTTTATCAGAATCTTAATTTGGCAAAAAACTGGAATTTATAGTTATGGAGAATATTGGCTATATGTAGCTTTAACAGTCGCTTTATCTTTAATCGTCATTGTTTTATGGGGAACACTTTCTGGATCTTTAGTTCCATTTATTTTGAGAAAAATTGGATTTGATCCCGCAACAGCATCCTCGCCTTTCGTCGCAACCTTGGTTGATGTTTCAGGATTGATTATTTATTTTACAATTGCTGCAATTTTACTAAGCGGAAAATTATTATAACAAAAAACTCCAACTAAATTTAGTTGGAGTTTTTCATTTATTTTTTTCTTGTATCAATAAATTCGTACGTTTCATTTTCTTGTTCAAAAGCCATATTAAATGCTTTAAACTTTATCTGATTTTCATTTAAAATCTGAAACTCATAAACATCTGTTGATTCAGAATCTTCGTGGTATTCGTAAAACTTATTATCTTTTACCCACCATTTTCCTTTTTCTATAGAATTTTCTGTTTTTCTTCCTTTCATTTTAGTTTTAAAATCCAAAACAAAAGTTCCGTCTGCATTTCTTGTCATTGCCCATTCTTTAGATAATCCTTTCACTTGATTATCTTTTTCCGAACCTATCCAAATACCTACAAAACGTTCGTCTGCTTCACCATCTGTCTGATCATATGCAAACCCATCTACAGAGCTTTCCATATCAAAGATTTTTTTCATGGTTTTAGCTTTATATACAGAATACTTTTCTTCATAATAATCTGTCAAATTATTACTTTTTTCTTCTGAATATTTAGTCGTTTTAAAACCTCTTGGTAATTTTCCTTTTTCTAATCTATACTCAATTTTATTTTCATTGATTTTATACAAATAAATATCATTGAAGTTTAATTCATTTCCTTCCTCAAAATACTGATTATTATCTGTCCACCAAGTTCCTGTTTCTTTTGCATAAATAGAATCTCGACCACTCAACAACTCAAAATATAAAATAAATGTTCCATCATTTTTACGGTTGATTAACCATTTTCCATCAATAGGATCAGCTTTTGTTTTAGGAATTGAAGAAGACCAAAATCCAACTAAATTTTGATCAACTTTCTTTTGACCGAAAGTATAAGTTGAAAAAAGTATAAGAGTAAATAGTAAAATAAAGTTTCTCATAAAGTGTTTTAGTATTTATAAAAAAAGCAGCTTATTTAGCTGCTTTCTTATGTTTCTATCGTCCGATATACGTTTTCAAAATCTTAGATCTTGAAGTATGTTTTAAACGACGAATTGCTTTTTCTTTAATTTGACGAACACGTTCTCTTGTTAAATCAAACGTTTCTCCAATTTCTTCTAACGTCATTGGATGTTGACCGTTTAATCCGAAGTATAAACGAATTAAATCAGCTTCGCGAGGCGTTAATGTTTGTAATGCACGCTCAATCTCTACACGTAAAGATTCAATCATCAATTGAACGTCTGGAGATGGAGATTCACCAATGTTTAATACATCGTATAAGTTAGAATCTTCTCCTTCTACTAATGGTGCGTCCATTGAGACGTGACGACCAGAGTTTTTCATCGACTCTTTTACATCACCTTCAGACATATCCAAAACTTCAGAAATTTCTTCTGCAGATGGAGCACGTTCATGTTCTTGCTCTAATAAAGCATAGGCTTTATTAATTTTATTGATCGATCCAATTTTATTTAATGGTAAACGTACAATACGAGATTGCTCTGCTAATGCTTGTAAGATAGATTGACGAATCCACCAAACTGCATACGAGATAAATTTGAAACCACGTGTTTCGTCAAAACGTTGTGCAGCTTTAATCAAACCTAAATTTCCTTCATTAATTAAATCTGGTAAACTTAAACCTTGATTTTGATATTGTTTCGCAACAGATACCACGAAACGTAAGTTTGCTTTTGTTAATTTTTCTAAGGCAACACGATCTCCTGCTTTGATACGTTGTGCTAACTCTACTTCCTCCTCCGCTGTAATCAAATCTACTTTACCAATCTCTTGTAAGTATTTATCCAACGACGCAGTTTCACGATTTGTTACCTGCTTTGTAATTTTAAGCTGTCTCATTTAACTAAAACCCTCCTATTATTAATGATTATTATCGATTTCTTTTGGCATTTTATCAACACCACTATATATGTATACGCAGATAACTGAAAAAGGTTACAAAATATTGTAAATTATTTCAGAATTAATATCTTAAAACTTCGTAAATCATTTGAGCAGAGAGTTTCGCTGTCGAGTTATCAACATCAAAAAGCGAATTATATTCAACTAAATCAAATATTTTCACTTTGTTTGAGTTCATTAGAACCTTCAAAATATATTTAACCTGAAAAGGTGTCAAACCATTAATTGTCGTTGCACTTACACCTGGCGCATAAGCTGCATCAAAAACATCCATATCCAACGAAACATAAAGCACATCAAATTGTTGAACAATCGTTTTCAAATCATCTAATACTTTATTCAAATTGAAATGCACTTCATCTGCCAAAATAAAATTAACTCCTATATTTTCAGCACGTTGAAATAATGCTTTCGTATTTCCTAATTCTTGAATACCGATTGGAATATAATTGAACTTCATTTCATTTTCTTCGCAATACTTTGCCATTTCGTAAAAAGGCGTTCCAGAAGTTGATTGCGGATTTGGCGTTCTCAAATCAAAATGCGCATCAAGATTGATAATTCCAATATTTTTGTATGATTTTGCTAAAGCCAAAAAATCACCCAAAGCTGTTTCGTGTCCACCACCAATTACAATCGGAAAATGATTTTGTTGGATAATTTTATCCACTTGATTGATTTGTTCTTCACGTGCAGATTCTAAATTATTATCATCACAATGAATATTTCCAGCATCAAAAATAAAATCAGTTTCGGAAAAATGTAAAGGTAAATTCGCCAAACTTTTTCGAATCAAATCTGGTGAATCTTTCGCACCAATTCTACCCTTATTCCGTTTAACACCTTCTTCCGAACAAAATCCTAACAGTACTTTTGGTTGAACAGATGATGATTCAAATTTATCATAATCAGAAATTACTTGATGAATTCTTAAACCTAATTCTCCATCTTCAGAATCAATTCTTCCTGTCCAATTTTCTTGATTAAATGGTGTTTTTTGCATGATTAATAAAATTTAGGTAACGACAAATTATATTTTACAGTAACAATACGAATTGCGGCAATAATAGCTCCCGAAACAATAAAATTGATATTACGATCTAATCCAAAACTTTCAAAAATTAAATACATTACACCTCCTGCGACACATGCCATTGCATAAATTTCTTTCACAAAAACTGTAGGCGTTCTATTCATCAAAACATCTCTTAACATTCCTCCCATTACAGCGGTCATCATTCCCATCATCACAGAAATAAAATCATTTGCGCCCAAAGAATGCGCTTTTTCCAAACCTACAATTGTAAATAAAGCAATTCCCAATGTATCGAAAAGCATTAATGTTATTCTTAATCGTGAAAAATATTTAAAAAATAATCCTGCCAACAAAATTCCAGCAAAAACTGCGTAAATGACATTCATATCATTTATCCAAACTAACGGATAACTGTTAAGAAATAGATCGCGTAAAGTTCCACCACCAACAGCCGTTATAAAAGCAAAACAAGCAATTCCGAACCAATCATGTTTTTGTCTTTCATCTCCAGCTAAAGCACCAGAAATAGCAAACACAACCGTCCCAAATAATTCAAAAATGTATTGAATTTCCATCTATAAAAAATTAGTTCGCTAAGATACGAATCTATAAATTAATGGCTTTTGAATTTCGGTAATGATAAGTTATACTTAATTGCAGTCAAACGAATTGCGACAATTACAGCCCCCGAAATAAAGAAATTGATGTTACGATCAAGTCCCAATTTCCATAAAATCATATAAATAACTGCACCACAAAGACATGCAAACGCATAAATTTCTTTCTTGAAAATAATAGGAACTTCGTTCAACATCATATCGCGAATAATGGATCCAAAAACCGCCGTAAACATTCCCATTACAGGTGCAATTACAGGATGAATTCCAAGATTTAGAGCTTTTTCTAAACCAACAATCGTAAATAAAGCAATTCCTAACGTATCAAAAAGCATAAATGTTTTACGAAGTTTCAACAGAGGCTCATAGAAAATTGCCGCTAAAATAACACCAATCCCTACTGCATAAATAAGATTAACATCCTTTATCCACATAATTTCAACGGAAAGTAAAATATCACGAATTGTACCACCTCCAATTGAAGTTAGGAAAGCAATAAAGGTTACACCAAACCAATCGTTACCAGATTTTTCATCTGCTGCTAAAGCGCCCGAAATTCCAAAAAAAAGTGTACCAAATAATTCGAAAAAATATTGAATCTCCATTTCTATTGTATTAAATCATATTGTGTTGTGCTCTGTCAAAAATAAACACTTTTCTTTTTTAACGATGTTTAAATATACAATCGAAAATAAAAAAAGACCAACACATTTGTTAGTCTTTTTGTTAATATTAATAATAATTTGTTTTTTCTAATTGCTTTTCATCAATCGGATCTTCATCCAAATAGCGTTCTAAACTATCATCCAACTCTTTCATCCAAGGTGTGTGATGTTTTTCTGCTTTCGTTTCGTCCATAACTGAGGTATAGGTTTTATCTCGATAAGTTAAAATATTTTCTTCTTTATCTTTTAACCAAGATTTGAACATATTAGCAACTTTATCCAAATCGAACATAGGATAATCAGTTAAATGAATTAAATCCTTCAAATAATCAGTTTGAAAATCAACATGATCATCAGCAGAAATCGATTGTTTTTCATAATCAACCCATTTCTGAATATCTTTTTGAATTTCTTCTTTTGAAGGTAAATTAATTCGTCCTAAAATATAATCACGTGCAAACCATGCTTGCGCATCAAACATATTAAATGTGTAATATTGATCCTGCATTCCCAAAAATAACAATTGAGCATTAACATCTGATATTACACCTTTATACATTCCTTCTGGATACAAACAGTTTTTTGTTTTTAAACGGAAATTATCTGGTAAAAACGGAAATTTGTGTTGATAACCTGTACACATAATTACTGCATCAAACTCTTTTGATGTTCCGTCTTTGAAAAATGCTTTCTTATCTTCAAAATGTGTCACTAAAGGCAATTCTTTTATCCCTTCGGGCCATTTACAATCAATCGGGTTTGTACGATAAGAAATTATGACCGATTTAGTTCCGTGTTTATAGCATTGTACCGCAATATCTTCTGCCGAATAACTACTACCAATCAATAAAATTTCTTTGCCTCTAAATGGATCAGCTCCGCGAAAATCATGCGCATGCATTACATTTCCTGTATAATTCTCGATACCTTTAAAATAAGGCATATTTGGTGTAGAAAAATGTCCAGTTCCGACAATTAAATAATCGAAATATTCTTCGAAAGTTTCATTTTTCTTTAAATCATCAAAAACAACGCGAAACTGTTTTTTATCCTCTACATAATCTACCCACCTTGCAACGGTATTAAACTGAATGTACTTTCGCGCATTACTTTGTTTAATTCTCCCTTCTATATAATCGAATAATACTTCTCTAGGTGGATAAGAAGATATTGTTTGACCAAAGTGTTCAGAAAATGTATAATCTGCAAATTCTAAGCATTCTTTTGGTCCATTCGACCATAAATATTTATACATACTGCCATGCAATGGCTCTCCGTATTTACCTACTCCTGTACGCCAAGTGTAGTTCCACATTCCTCCCCAGTTGTCTTGCTTCTCAAAACATTTAATTTCTGGAATTTTGTTACCTTTCTTTTCTTCTGACTCAAATGCTCTTAACATCGCCAAACCACTTGGTCCAGCCCCGATAATGCCTACTTTTAAACTCATGAATTGTTTTTAATTAAACTTATATGAACTACTCAACTATCATTGATAGTAATTGATTTTTATGTCTGAAACGACCTGATATAGAAACTAACTTCTATAAAAACTGTGTAAAACAGAATAGAATGAGTAATCTAATGATTACAACATATAAAGAGATAGAAAACCTCTTGCTGAATAAATAAAATTTTATTCAAAATTAAATTATTCTTCAATGTACTAAAATTATAGCAGATGGACAAATATTAATAAAACATAATGATAAGCGTAATTATTATGGCGTTCCCTTCGGTCGGGGTATCCGTTGCAATCTTTTGTATAAGAAGATTAGAAGTGATTACAGAAAAACCAATTCCTCCAAAAGGATTTCCACTACTATCCCTAACGCGGGTTTTTAAGTTCTGAGTTTTGAGTAATAAGTTATAAGACATAAGATTTAAGACTGCCAATAAAAATCTAAGCAAACTAGGAGTGTTATCGAGTTCTGAGTTAATTTTAAAAAGGAAGCTTCCTTTTTATCAAGAAGAAGCTCCTCGTTGAATAATTAGAAGCCTCTTGTTTTATAGAACATAGTCTGGAGATGCGTAAAGCTTAAAACGTTCAGCCTAAAGCGCGACGTATACCCACAAAAAAAGCCTCAAGTTGTTTACTTGAGGCTTTTAATAAAAACTGGCGACGACCTACTCTCCCGTAAATAACAGTACCATCGGCGCAGGCAGGCTTAACTTCTCTGTTCGGAATGGGAAGAGGTGAGCCCTGCAGCTATAGTCACCCTAATATTTTTGTATAGGTCTTAGTTCCTATTATATCTTGACATTATTACTATACAATCTGGTATTACTTTCTTAATCCAAATAAGATTAACTAACCTTCTCTATGACGATTAAATCAATCTTAGTATTTAATCTTTTT